>ERZ773192.202-NODE-202-length-76864-cov-20.394199_pt1 | contig 76864 bp, 73 predicted proteins | sample MGYA00581010_ERZ773192 | MGnify/ENA primary metagenome ERZ773192 (study PRJEB29015, sample SAMEA2737741) | human gut metagenome | biome: human gut; feature: human-associated habitat; material: faeces | place: China | collected 2012 ...
ATTAGATTATATCAGATTATTTAGTGTTATAAACCATGTATTTGTTTTTGTAGTAGCACCCCAATTAGCACCCAAAACATAAAAAAAGAGCTTTCAGGAAAATTCCTGAAAGCTCAGAATCTTTGATGGTGGCGGAGTGGGTGGGATTCGAACCCACGCACGGGGTAAACCGTCTAACGATTTAGCAAACCGTCCTCTTCAGCCAGCTTGAGTACCACTCCGTAAGACTACCTGTTTATTATAGCTGATATTTCTTGTTTTGGCAACTGTTATTTGCAAATTTTTTGTATGGCGGAGAGGGTGGGATTCGAACCCACGGAGGCTTTCACCTCGCTAGTTTTCAAGACTAGAGCCTTCAACCACTCGGCCACCTCTCCATTAGAACTTAATTATATAATAAAATAAGATATCAGTCAATGAATTTATATTTTGTTAAACATAGATAGCTAAAAAAGTAACAGTTTTGCGGACTGATTAGTCAGCTATGAATAAAATGAACAGTTTTGCTTATGCTTGATGCCTGGAACTTCTCATAAATACTGGGCTTTGAGAATTACAAAGCAAATTTTCAGAATTTTTTTTATAATAAATTATTTGCTTGCTTTTTAAAAAATGACGAGTTATAATATGACTGTAAAATAACTCGCAAAGATATCTGTAAAGATAGCTATTTTACACCTTCCTTAGTTTATAGAATTTCTTGACAAAGGATATGAAGCTGACAAAACAGTAGAGGAAACAAGGCAACTCTTACAGGCTTTTGTGAGCGGAGGCTTCTTTGACAGGAGATTTTATAAAAATAAAAATCTCTTATCCAAGAGGAGGAAATTGACATGAAAAAATCTTTAGTACTCGCAATGGCTATGGCTCTTGGCGTAACTGCATCTGCATACGCTGCAAATCCGTTCTCTGACGTACCGGCTGGCCACTGGGCATATGACAGCGTAAACAAACTGGTTGCTGCTGGCGTAGTTGACGGTTATCCTGATGGTACTTATGGCGGAGACAAACTGATGACCCGCTATGAAATGGCACAAATCGTAGCAAAAGCAATGGCAAAAGGCGCTGACGTAGACAAACTGGCAGCAGAATTTGCTGACGAACTGGATACTCTCGGTGTTCGCGTAGCTAACCTCGAGAAAAAAGCTGACAACGTAAAAATCACCGGTGAAATTCGTTACCATTATGCAGACCATGGCGGAGATGCAAATGCTTATGAGAACAAGCTTCGTTCCCGTATCTGGGTAAACGGTCAAGTAAATGATGACTGGACCTACACTGGCATGATTGAAAATACCCAGAATTTTGCTACTGATGAAGGCGATGAGACCACTAAATTCCAACGTGCGTATGTAAACGGTAAACTGGGTGGCGTGAAAGTACAAGCTGGTCGTTACAACCTGAAATATGCTGAGGGTAACATCTATGATACTCGTTTTGATGGTGTACAAGCTTCCTATGGTAAAGATGTTAAATTAACTGCTGGCTATGGTAAAGCAACTCCTTCTAGCCCGGTTTGGATGGATAATGCAGATGTATGGTATGCTGAACTGAATGGTAAAATGAGTAAATTAGATTTGGCTGCAGGTTATTCCGATTGGGATGATGTAAATGGTTTAGATGTTGATAATAATATCTGGCATGTAGCCGCTAATTATGCTTTTGACAAAAATGTGAAATTAGGTGCTATGTATCTCAAAGGCGATGACGAAATGTTCGTAGATGCTGATGATGATGGATATGTAGTAACTGCTTCTTACAAAGGTGCTAAAGCTTCTGATGTTGGTTCTTGGGGCTTGGTTGCTAAATATTATGATCAAGGTGCTAACACTTATATGGATCATACTATGAATGGTTTGGCTGATGATATGACGGGCTTCAAAGGCTATAGCGTATTTGCTAACTATACCTTTGCTAAGAATATCGTTGGTCAAGTTGAATGGTATGATTTGGAAGATAAAGAATCTGATTTGGATGCAGAAACCATTTGGACTCAATTGCTCTTCACTTTCTAATCTTAGGATTAGTTAAAGGTTTAAAACAAATTTTAAAAGGGACAGCATTGGCTGTCCCTTTTTTGTACTTTAAGCAATAAGAAAAGTGTTTAATTATCAAAATAAATATAAAATATTTATGTATATCTTGGTGGAAAGTAATGTTATACTAAACAAATTAAACTAAAAATATATTTACATATATTGCAAAGGAAAGTGTATTGCTAGTAAAAACAACAGCACTAAAAAAATTATTAAAGACATCTAATTTATATAATTGAATTAAAATAAGTAAAAATGACTTAAGAAATATGAAGAATTTGTTGCAAAAATGTAAAAAATATGCTATTCTCTGGATATAGATTTTGCATAGGCTAACTGATGAAATTAAAGAAAAAATTCTAAGCAGAGGAAACAAGGCAACTCTTGCAGGCAAAGAATTTTTCAGATATTTTTTCCGTGAACTGAGCAAAGGCTAAATACATTTTCCCTGGGAGGAAACAGACATGAAAAAATCTTTAGTACTTGCAATGGCTATGGCTCTCGGCGTAACTGCATCCGCATACGCTGCAAATCCGTTCTCTGACGTACCGGCTGGCCACTGGGCATATGACAGCGTAAACAAACTGGTTGCTGCTGGCGTAGTTGACGGTTATCCTGATGGTACTTATGGCGGAGACAAACTGATGACCCGCTATGAAATGGCACAAATCGTAGCAAAAGCAATGGCAAAAGGCGCTGACGTAGACAAACTGGCAGCAGAATTTGCTGACGAACTGGATACCCTCGGTGTTCGCGTAGCTAACCTCGAAAAGAAAGCTGACAACGTAAAAGTAACCGGTGAAGTTCGTTATCGTTATCAAGACAGCGACTTGAATGGCAACGATGATAATAGCCTTCGTTCCCGTATTTGGATTACTGGTCAAGTAAATGATGACTGGTCTTACACTGGAATGATTCAAAATACTCAAGATTTCCAAGATGATGATAGTGAAGAGTCTGATACCAGATTCCAACGTGCTTATCTGAATGGTAAACTGGGTGGTCTGTATGTAACTGCAGGCCGTTACAATGCTGTATTTGGTGACGGCAATATTTATGATGACCGTGTTGACGGTGTAGAAGTTACTTATGGCAGCAATGTAAAAGTTACAGGCTTTGCTGGTAAAGCAACTGATCCTACTTTAGAATTTGGTTATGAAGGTACTACTGGCGGCGATTATGCTGGTGGCGTGATTTCTGCTGATATTGCTAAAGGCTTGAATTTGGCTGCTGGTTATGTTAATTTTAAAGATATGGTAGTTGATGATAGCGATTTGGATAATGCTATCTGGCATGTTGGCGCTACCTATAACATTGGTGATGTAACTGCAAGTGCTATGTATTTGAAAGGTGACATGAGCTATGATGATCATGACCTTAATGTACTTGACGACGATGGTTATGTAATTGGCCTTTCTTATAAAGGCGCTCAAGCTGATGAAGTAGGCAGCTGGGGTCTGTGGGCTAAATATTATGACCAAGGCGGTCAAACTTATGTAGGAGGCAACCACACTACTGATGCTAACTACTTTGATTTCGAAGGCTTCAAAGGCTACGGTGTATGCGCAAGCTATACCTTTGCTAAAAACATCGTTGGTAACTTGGCTTGGTATGATACTGAATCTAAAACTACTGACAAAGATGATCAACGCCTGGTTGCTGACCTCTACTTCACTTTCTAATTTTATAAGTGAGATTTTTAAGCAGGACAACTTATGTTGTCCTGCTTTTGTTTTTGTAACAATAAAATATTGTATATTTTTTTTGTGAAATATGGTAAGATATATACATATTAATTTGCATTTTTGGGAGGAATTATAATGAAAAAAGTTTTACGTTATTTAGTAATGACTGTAATGGCAATCTGCTTTGCTATTCCTGGTATCAACGCTGCTGAAGCAGCAACTGTTGCTCTGTTGCCTTTGGTCAATAATGTACAAGGTGATGAACTGGCAAACCAGGTGTTCTACAAACAGGCTATGGCTGTATTAAACAGTAAAAGAGGCTTTGTGATGGTAGAAAATGATAAGCTGACTGCTGTTATCGAAAAAGAAACTGCAGCTGGTACTTTGCCGAGCGAGGCTGCTCTGCAGACTATTGCTAAAAATGGTGATGTAGATATCGTAATTGCTATGCAGCTGGATACTTTGGAAGATAATGTAATTATGTCCAGTGAAGAAAATAAACTGCAGCTTGATTTGCAGGGTTATGCTGTTGCGTATAACAAATTGACTGGTGAATTCTATAAGCACAGAATTTACAATGATAAAATTGTTCCGGAAGCTGTAACCGCACGTTGGGACTGGGTACATGAAGAATGGGGCCGCAGTGTAAGACTGGAAATGGATCGTATTTTATCTGGTAAATAATATTATAAGACAAAAGCAGGATGGCTTGTGCTGTCCTGCTTTTTTATATTGTTTTATAGAATAAAAATATGCTAAAATATACTAAATAATATTTAAGGATGTGTTTGTATGAAAAAAATTATACGTTATTTTATGATGTCTGTGTTGGCTCTGTGCCTAAGTATTCCTTGTTTCAGTGCTGCGGAAGCAGCAACTGTTGCTTTACTGCCGTTAATCAATCATACAGATAATGAACTGGCTAATAAAGTTTTCTACAAAGAAGCTCTTGGTTCATTAAAAAGACAGCAGGGATTTGTATTGGTAGAAAATGACAAACTTACTGCAGCAATCGAAGCAGCTAAACTGAATGGTAATTTGCCGAATGCTGCTCAAATGAGCAAGATTGCAGCTGATGGCGGAGTTGATATTGTAATTGCTATGCAGCTGGATGAATTAAGTAAGACAGTAAGACCGTCTTCTGAGGAAAGAACGCTTATTTTGAACTTGCAAGGACAGGCTGTAGCGTATAATGCTATTACAGGTAAAAACTACAGTCACAAGATTAGTTCCAGTGCCAGAGCTCCGGAAGCTGTAACATCTCGTTGGGATTGGCTCAATGAACAGTGGGGCCGTCAGGTGCGCTTGGAAATGGAAAAAGCTTTAAAAGCACAGTAGTTGGTAAAACTCCCGTTATTGCTGAATAACGGGAGTTTTTATGTTATAATTAAGCTATAAGATTTTCGAGCGAGGTACTTTATGGATAAAGAAATTCTGCAGTACGTAGGAAAAAGTTTGTATAAGACACATATTTTGAAAGAGTTTAAGCGCTATGTGGTATTTATGACTCGTTGTCATCTGCATACTCGTTATATGGATGATATTTTAGATTTTTTTGCAGCAAGTGAATTACATCAGAAAATGCTGCAAGGTACACCGTCTTTTGTGGAGCAGGTAACACGTTCGTTCTTTTACAAAAATTCTACATGGGCTGAAAGAGTAGAATTAGTTAAAAAACATATTTTGTATTTGGAAGAACGGTTTAAACCGAAATTTTTGCAAAAGATATATGCAGATAATCAACGTATGCGTGTGTGGGAGGATGTTTATCAGGAAAAGCCTTTGGGGATGGATTTATGGTTCCATGGCGGACAGCGCAAAGAGGGTTGCTTATCTTTGGTTTTGAATTATGAAAGCGAAGAGTTATATCAGATAATGTTCTGGTTAGGCTATGATAATTATGGCGAGCCATCATTATTTATTGGCGCGCTGCAAGGCACTCCTAACGGCAACGAAATTATCAAAGGGCTGACCAAGGCTTTTTATGGATACCGTACAAAGAATCTGATTTTCTATGGTATTCGTAATGTCGCTGCATGTTTTGGTGCTAAAAATATTTATGCTGTAGCAAATGAAGGTTATTATGCAATGAATCATATTCGCCGTGACCGCAAACTGAAAACTTCATTGGATGATTTTTGGCAGGAGTGCGAAGGAGTGCAGTGCGAAGATAAACGTTTCTATAAGCTGCCTATTGAAGAATATCGCAAATCTATGGAAGAGCTGAAACCTTCTAAAAGAGCACAGCACCGCAGACGTTTTGCTAAGATGGATGAGATTACAGAAGCAATAAAGAATTCTTTAGCTGCTTACCAAAAATAATTATGTTCTAATTGTATACATTTTGTGTAAAACTGTATTTCCTGTTGAATGTATGTTACAATAGGAGTATAAAATTTCCTTATGGAGGGATTAACATGAAAAAGCGCATTCTGTCACTTATAATGACCTTCATTTTTTGTCTAACTGCAGTTGTACCGGCTTTTGCGGAAGATAATATCTCTGTTCCGGCAGCTGATAAGATTACTTCTATGGAAAAAATGTTGTACGGTACTGAACAAAGCGGTTCTTTGATTCAGCGTATGGATAGTATTGAAGACGACGTTTACGGTACTATTACTGCTGATCCTATTTTAGACCGTATTGATAATATGTATGATTATCTTGAAGGTTCTCCTTCTAATGGTGAAGCTTCTTTTGCTACTCGTTTAAATGTTGTTGAATGGCGTTTCAATGAAAGTATGTCCGGTGGCCCGGCAAAATCTCGTATTGAAGCAGTAGAAAGACTGTTAAATGGCAAGGTTGTTGAAGGTTCTTTGTCCGGTCGTTTGGATGAACTTTTAAAATTAGCTTCTTATGAAAATGGTGTTGTTCCTGTGCAGGAAGTTGTACTTCCTAAAGACTCTGTCATGCAGATTGAGTTTACTCAGGAATTGTCCAGCAAAATGAGCCGTGAAGGTGATCCTGTATATTTTAAAGCCGCAGATAATCTTTATGTAAATGATGTGCTTGTTCTTCCTAAAGGAGCTACTGGTGTAGGTAAAGTTAAAAAAGTTGTGCAACCTGGTATTTTTGGCAAGGATGCCAGAATCGATATTGATTTTACTAATATTTACGCTGTTGATGGAACTGCCGTATCTATCTTTGTTGGCGATTTAGCAAAACAGCAGGCTGAATCTATTGCCGGTGCGGCTGGTGCAGCAATTGGCGGTATGATTATCCTTGGACCTATTGGTGCTGTAGGCGGTGCTTTTGTTAAAGGTAAATCTGTTACTATTCCTGTAGGTAGCAAAACTTATGTACAAACTACTACTGATACTTCTATTCAGGGTGTAGTTTATCAGGGATTCTAAAAAAAGTATAAAAAGCTCACTGAAAAGTGAGCTTTTTATTTTTTTGTGATATAATATTAACTGGATATTTGTATGCTTTTATATACATTAAGGAGAATGAGATTATGAAGAAAACTTTTATTGTAACTGCCTTGGCTTTGGGAATGACAGTTCCTGTTTATGCTGCACAGTTTGATAATAGTGGAGATAAAAAGTATATGGCTCCATCTGCAGTAGAAGATCCTAATGCTGTAGTTGCACACAGAGAAAGTACAGAGGAGACTTCTGTTTTACCGATTACAATAACTGGGGAGCATGCCAGTTATGATAATGTATCTGGAGACTTTTATGCTGAAGGAAATGTAAAAGTTAATCAGGGAAGTCAGGATATTTATACTACTAAAGTACGCGGTAATATGAAAACTGGCGATATCTGGATGGAAGAAGGAGGGTCCTTGGAAGAAGGCAATTCTGAAACTGCCGCTGAATGGGGTTATTATAACTTTAACAGCAAAACAGGTGAACTGAAAAAAGTTGACGGTAAAAACGGTAAAGACTTTTATAAAGCACCTCATGCAGTTATTGATCCGGAAAAAATAACTTTGGATGAAGGCGGTACAACAACCAGATGCCCTGCTATAAAAAATACTCCGTGTTTGGAAATTAAAGCTAAAACCTTTGAAATTTATCCTAAACAGAAAATGATTGCGCGTGATGTACAGGTTTTTGTAAAAGGTAAGCATGTGTATTCTCGAGATATTTGGGAAAATGATATAAGTGAAAGCGGAGAAGAAAAATTGATGCCGCGCATTGGCTATGATAGTGATAATGGCGCTTATATTCGCCTTGAATATGAACGTCCTCTTAGCGATAAAACTACTGCTTTTGCAGATCTTGCTCTCTATTCAGATGAAGGTTACCGACCGTTGTACGGGTTACGTCATAATGAGCGCAATTTCAATGTTGAATTTTCTAATGGTTGGGAAGAGGAAGATGATGATTGGGTTAAGAAGCAGACTAATATTAGATTTAACTATAAGCCACATCATTTCTCAGATAAACTGCCATTGTCCTATAGCTTTTATGGCGAGCATGGTTTATGGAAAAATGATGATACTGGTAAGCGCAGCTGGCATACGGAATATGGTGTTTTCTTAAATCATGATAGAATTTATTTGTTTAACAGTCCTTATACGACCTTAGATTTAACTGTTGGTAAAAAATGGACTAAAGAAAGCTTGGGAGATACAACAGAATCTACTAACGTTTATTATGCTACTTTGGGACAGCAGCTTACTGATAAATGGAGAACATGGGTTGGCTACTATAAAGAAGACTTTACATCAAATGTATTTGATTATGGACAGCCTGATATGGAAACAGAGCTGAGAAATGGCATTGAATATAAATTTGATGATAAAAACAGTATTTCAGTTATAAACAGGTATGATTTAGAAAACAGCAGAAACTATGAAACTGATTACAGATTTGTACATCGCTTCTGCTGCTGGCAGCTTGCTTTGGAATACGAAAAAGAACATTATAAAGATGATGACAGTTTAACTATCAAATATGAATTTGTAAACTGGTAATGAGGTATAGTATGGAAAAAATTATCAGACAGCGTTTTGAAGAACATTTGGAAGTTGCTAACACTGTTATGCAGAGTAATATTTTACAGCAGATTGAACGTATTGCTGCTAAAGTAAAAGAAGTACTGGCAAATGGAAATAAAGTTCTGTTTTGCGGTAATGGGGGCAGTGCAGCTGACAGTCAGCATTTAGCTGCAGAATTTGTGGGACGCTTTCAAAAAGAGCGCCAGGGATTGCCTGCTATTGCATTAACTGTAGACACTTCTATTTTGACTGCGGTAGGTAATGATTATGGTTTTGACAGAGTTTTTGCACGCCAGGTAGAAGCGCTGGGACAAAAAGGAGATGTTCTGGTAGGCATTTCTACCAGCGGAAACAGCCCTAACGTAGTCAAAGCTGTGGAACTGGCAAAAGAAAAAGGAATATACTGCGTAGGCATGACTGCTGCTGGCGGTGGAATGTTGGCAGAGCTTTGTGACGAGTGTATTTCTGTACCGGCACAGGTAACGGCAAGAGCACAGGAAATGCATATCCTTATCGGACATATTTTATGCGAACTAGTGGATGGTGAATAATATGGCAGATTTTGCTGCAGCAACCTTTCTGACGGAAAAAATACAGCAGCTTAAAATTGCTGTTATCGGTGATGTAATGCTGGATAGGTATTTTCATGGTGAGGTAAAACGCATTTCTCCTGAAGCTCCGGTACCGGTAACTAAGATTAACAGCATTAAATCAGTTTTAGGCGGCGCTGCCAATGTAGCAGCTAACTTAGCTCATCTGGAATGCAAGGTTTATATGGGCGGCGTTACCGGTGATGATGAAAATCGCAGTTTATTAGAAAAGCTGATGGATGAAGCTGGTATTAATCACAGCGGATTGGTGAGCAGTAATAAAAGAAAGACAATTACCAAGATGCGTGTTTTAGGCGGTAATCAGCAAATGCTGCGTCTTGATTTTGAAGAAACTGGTGATTTATATCCAGAAGAAATTTCTGCGCTGAGTGATTGGCTGGAAAATTTATTGGATAATGGTCTTGACGGTATTATTGTTTCTGATTATGCCAAAGGAGTATGCTCTGACAGCTTCTGCCAATGGGTTATTAAACAGGGTAAGGCGTATAATATTCCTGTTTTAATTGATCCTAAAGGTGCAGATTGGAGCAAATATAACGGTTGTGATTTTATTACGCCGAACTTAAAGGAAATGTGTGAGGCAGCAGGCTGTCAGCGTGATAACGACGATGATGCAGTAGTTGAGATGGCTCGCAGTGCAAGGCAGCAGTTTAATATTGGCAATGTTGTAGTAACTCGCAGCGAAAAAGGCATGAGTCTGGTTAATGGCAGTCAGGTGCTGCATAGTCCGGCTGCGGCTATTGAGGTTTTTGATGTTTCCGGCGCAGGTGATACAGTAGCGGCAACATTACTGGCTGCTGTGGCAGGCAAGGTATCCTTGGAAGATGCTATTTATCTTGCAAACAGAGCGGCAGGAATCGTAGTAGCTAAGGTTGGTACTTATCCTGTGCATCGTGATGAACTGTTGAAGGATTTACTGGCAGAAGATCGTAAACAGGGACGTGGTTATCGTACTCTCAGTTGGCAGGAAATTGCTTCGCTTGCAGCTACCTGGAAAGCCTGCGGAGAAAAGATTGTCTTTACCAATGGCTGTTTTGATATTCTTCATGTAGGACATGTTTCTTATCTGGAAAAAGCTGCGCGTCTTGGCAAGCATCTTATTGTCGGACTTAATACGGATGCTTCTGTTCGTCGGCTGAAAGGTGAAACACGGCCTTTGGTGCATGAACTTGACCGTGCCAGAGTGCTTGCTGCTTTAGCATGTGTGGATGCAGTAGTGCTGTTTGATCAGGACACTCCTACAGAACTGATTGAAAAAATTCGTCCGGATATTCTTGTCAAAGGTGGCGATTATAAACCGGAAGAAGTTGCTGGCAGAGAATATGCCGGCGAAGTAAGGATTATAGATTTTGAAGAAGGCTATTCCACAACCGGAGTAGTAGAAAAAATTGCTCAAATGGTTAAGGAGGGTAAATTATGATTATTGTAACTGGCGGTGCCGGATTTATTGGCAGTAATATTGTCAAAGGATTAAATGAACGCGGACGTGACGATATTTTAGTTGTAGATAATCTGACCAATATGGTTAAGTTTAAAAATATCCAGGGCCTGAAGGTTATGGATTATATGGATAAATTTGCTTTTGCCGATGCTTTAAAAGCGGGTAAATTTAACCATGAAAAAATAGATGTTATTTTCCATGAAGGTGCCTGCTCCGACACTATGGAGTATAACGGCAAGTATATGATGGAAAATAACTTTGAGTATACTAAAAACTTGCTGCATTTCTGCCTGGACAGAAAGATTCAGTTGATTTATGCTTCTTCTGCTTCTACTTATGGCAGTGGTACTCATGGTTTCAGAGAAGAGCCTGCCTGCGAAGAAGCGTTGAATGTATATGCTTTTTCCAAGCTGTTTTTTGATAACTATCTGCGCCGTTTACTGCCGCAGGCACAAAGCCAGGTTGTAGGCTTACGCTACTTTAATGTTTATGGTCCGCAGGAAAATCATAAAGGCAAAATGGCTTCTATGGTTTACCAGATGTATAACCAATGGAAGGCGGAGAAAAAGGTACGTCTTTTTGGCGAATATAATGGTTACGGCCCGGGAGAACAAACACGCGATTTTATTTATGTAAAAGACGTTGTAAAAGTTAATTTCTTCTTCTGGGATCATCCGGAGATCAGTGGTATCTATAACTGCGGTACCGGACATGCTCATCCGTTTAATACATTGGCTAAAGGTGTACTCAAACATTTTGGCAGCGGCGAGCTGGAATATATTCCTTTCCCGGAAGTGCTGAAAGGAAAATATCAAAGCTTTACTGAGGCTGATCCGTCTAATCTGCTGGCAGCAGGTTATGATGGTGGTTTTACAGATATTGAAGAAGCAGTAGCAGAATACTGTGCATTATTGGACAAAACTGGCGGTTATTACGTATATGAAGGCTAAGGCTGTATTTTTAGACCGTGATGGTGTCTTAAATGTAGATGTTGATTATTTATATAATATAAATGATTTTCAATGGGTAGACGAAGCTCCCGAGGCACTGGCTTATTTGGTTAAACAAGGATATCAGCTTTTTGTGGTGACTAATCAAAGCGGTATTGCTCGCGGTTATTACACTGTAGATGATATGCAAAAGCTGCATGCTCATATGCAGCAGGAACTGCAAAAGTATGGTGCGAAGATTGAAAGGTTTTATTATTGTCCGCATCATCAGGAAGGTAAAGTTGCTGAATATGCTATAGAATGTGACTGTCGTAAGCCAAAACCAGGTATGCTTCTGCAGGCTATGGCAGAATACGCTATAGATAAGGAGCAAAGTTTCCTAATCGGCGATAGCAAAAGAGATATCGAAGCTGCTCAGGCTGCCGGTATTAAAGGTTATTTATTTACCGGCGGCAGTCTGCTGCAGTTTGTACAAAATATTATTAAAGGCTGAAAAAGATGGAATATAAAAATATTTTAATTATCAAAATGAGTTCATTAGGAGACATACTGCATACATTACCGTTTGCTGCAGCTTTGCGCAAGCGTTATCCGCAGGCTAAAATAAGCTGGCTGGTACATCCGCAGTTTGCCGGTTTTGTACCGGACAAACCTGTCATTGATGAAGTATTGTATTTTGATAAAGTGAAATTTAAAAAAATGGGCTTGTTTGATAAAGTAAAATATTTTTTTTCCATGCGCAGTATGCTGCATAGTAAGCGTTTTGATTTAGTAATAGATATGCAGGGGCTGTTTAAAAGCGCTGTGATTGCTGCTATCAGCGGCTGTAGCAATCGTATTGGTTACTGCGAAATGCGTGAAGGCAGCGGCTTTATCAGTAATGCAATTTGCGGCAGTCACAGCAAAGATCATGTTATCGAGCGTTATCTTGATGTAGCACGTTATCTTGGTGCTGATGTTGAGAAAGTAGATTTTCCGATGCCTAATTTAACTTCTGAAAGTCGGAGTGTGCAGAAAAAGTTAGCTGAACAAAATGTAACGGGAGATTATGTGGTATTTGTACCGGGGGCTCGCTGGCAAACTAAGGAGTGGCCGGTAGAACATTATGCTGAATTAGCCAGCATGATTCTTGCTGAAGGGATGCAGGTTGTTTTAGCCGGAGGACCGGATGACTTAGATAAGGGAAATAAAATAAAAGAGCTATGCCCGGAAATAGCTAATTTGATAGGGCAGACAAGTTTGCGTGAATTAGCTGCACTTATTCAAGGTTGTGCAGTTTATATAAGTGCTGATACAGGTCCGCTGCATTTTGCCGCTGCTTTAAAGAAGCCGCTCGTTGCTATGTATGGCCCTACTAAAGCTGATAGGACTGGTCCTTATGGCAGTGATAAAGCATCTGTTCTGCTTTCTCCGGCAGACTGTGCTGGTTGTCTTAAAAAATCCTGTAATAATTGGCACTGTATGCGTGATATTACGCCTGAAATGGTATATAAGGCTTATAAAGAAAAGCTTAGGAGGATATAATGGTAGAGTTGAATGGCAAAAAAATATTAGTGACATTTTTAATGCATTTGGGAGATTTGACCTTAACTACGCCGTTTATCCATGCTTTGCGGCATGCGGCGCCGGATGCTCATATCACTTTCCTCGCTGATGAAAAACTGAAAGATGTAGTCTTGCATAATCCGTATTTAGACGAAGTTATTACCATAGATAAAAAAGGCAGAGATAACAGCTTGTTGGCTCTGATTGCTTGCGCCCGTAAACTTTCTGGTATGGACTTTGATGTATTGATAAATCTGCATCCGAATGAGCGTTGTTCTTTTATCTGTGCATTAACAAAAGCTAAAGTGCGTGCTGGCACTACGCATACTTTATTTAAACCATTGTGGGACGTGTTTACTCCTTTAAACAGAAAAATTCACGCTGCGGATATGTACCTTAATGTTTTAGAGCAGCTGGGAGTTAAGGAAATAAAGCATAATGGCTTGGAAATTTTTCCTGGTGAGGATCATATTAAGCATGCAGAGAATTTTTGGCGTGAAAACGGTGTTTTCGGTAGTGATAAGCTTATTGGTTTTAATATTGGCAGTGCTGTTGTGACCAAGCGCTGGGCGCCGGAACGTTTTGCCCAAGTGGCTGATATACTGGCTGAAAAAGGTTATAAACCAGTATTTTTTGGTGGTACCATGGATGAAGAAATGGTACAGGCGGCAGTAAGCAAAATGCATACGATACCAGTAGTAGCAACAGGTGCTTTTACTATCGGTACTTTAGCAGCTGCCATGCGTCGCTGCAGCCTAATTATTACTAATGACAGTGGACCTATGCATGTGGCTATCAGCCAGAAGGTACCCATTGTGGCTATGTATGGACCCTCCAGTCCTAAATTGTACGGACCATATACAGAAGATGCCGTTATCGTAACGGCGCAGCCTCCGTGCCTTGGATGTGCATCTGGTATGAAGCATAAATGTGATGATATGCAGTGTATGACAAGATTAACGGTAGAACAGGTGGTGCAGGCAGCAGAGCAGATGCTGGCACGAAAAGAACAATGACAGAGAAAAAACAGTTATCCCATGAAATAGTTTTATTATGTGAGCATATAGATATAGCTCAGTTCATTAGTGTTTATATAGATTATTTACGCAAGCAGCAGGTTGAAATACCTGCTGTAAAGATTATTAACATTGGCGATATCAATAAAACTGAGCAGATATTGCAGCAGTTAACCAGACAAACTTGGTTTGGCGAAATTAAAAAAGTAATTATTTTTGCTGATGCGACAAAAAAGCGATTGGATAGAGAGCATCAGCTTTATAAAGCTAAATTGCATACTTTTTTAAAAGATTTTACTGATTATGAATATTTTCTGTTTCCCTGTAAAACAGCTGCCGGTCGGTGGCAGTCTGGATTTTTGGAGGATGTGCTTTTAGATACACTTAAAATGGAAACTTCTGAATATTGCAATTACTATAATCTTCGTAATATGACGGAAGATTTTTTGCTGAGCGTGAATAATGATAGGGGCAGAGAAAATAGATTTATTAACCACAACAGGCATTTTTTATGTACCTATTTAGCTGGGACGAAGAAATATGCAGGCTTAAAATTAGCGGAAGCAGCGCAAAAAGGTGCTTTTGATTTAAGCAGCAGTAAGTTTGATGATTTGAAGGCAGTTTTAGTGGCATTGTAAATAAGGAGTAATATCATTGAAATATTTTGCTAGGTTTTTTGAAGGCTTACAGCAGGATATAAAAGCTTTTGTTTTTTGGTGTTTGGTATTTTCGCTTTTTAGAATATTATTTATTGCAATTTACCAGCAACAACTTAGTGGGGATGTATCAGGAGAAATATTAATTTCTATGATACTTGGACTAAGGCTTAGCTTAAAAACATGTGGTATTATAATGCTGGTAAGTGTTCTTATTTCAACATTACCGCATGTTATTAGTATAAAATGGCCTGCAAATAAATTTAGAATATATTGGCATGGTGCGGCATTGATATTTTTTTCCATATGCTTCTGTGCACGTATTCCGTACTATAAAATATTTAACTCCGCATTTAATATGATGCTGATTAATGGCATGCATGATGATAAATATGCTATTTTGATGACGGCGATAGAAGAGTATCAACTGTTTTATAGGTTACCAGCAGCTATTATTATTGGTTTATTATTCTGTTGGGTACTGAAATGCTTTTTAAATAAAGTTAAGGTAATTAACTTTGCTGATATAAGAAATAAAAAAATTACTATAGCAGGAACTATAATTTTCTTGCCGATATTTTGGATGTTTGTAAGATATGGCGGTGCGTTTAGTTATTCTGGCTCTATAAATTGGGAAAGTGCAGCTCGTACAAAATCTAATTTGCTGAATGAAGCTATTTTAGATGACGGACAGGCACTATACAGAGTCTATTCTATGAAAAAAATGTTAGATAAGGCTACTGACATTAATATATCTTCCGAAGAACTCAAACGTAAAATTGATTTACTTGGCGGAAATACAGAAGAAAATACTATAAGTAAAGCGTTTGAGAGAACGGTTGTTAAGTCTAAACTTGACTATCAACCACATAATGTAGTAGTGATTCTAGGAGAAAGCTTCGGTCTGTGGCCTTTTTTGCCACAGTTTGAAAATCTTGAGCTTGTGGGAGAATGCTTATCTTTGCAGCGCTCTGAACATGGAGCAGCTGTTAAGCATATGCTGCCAAATGGCAGCGGTACTATTTCTGCAGTTAATGGAATTGTAACTGGCTTACCTGATACTGGGTTATATGAAAATTATCAGCCTAATAGTATGCAGGATAAATATCAAAGCGGCATTGGTTATATTATGCATCAGCTTGGTTATAAAACTGTATTTTGGTATGGGGGCTTTTCTGGCTGGCAAAATATAAAAAGATTTGTTTTAGCACAAAGCTTTGATGAATTTCATTGTGCAGATGAGTTTCCTTATACAGGCGGCAATGCCTGGGGTTGTCCTGATAAAGTGCTATTTGATAATATCAGTAAATATATTGCGAAACAGTCAGACCATGAGAAAGTATTGCATGTTGTTTTAACCAGCAGTAACCATCCGCCATACACGATAGATGTAGATGGAGAAGGATTTCCACGTCAAATGGTAAAAAATAATCTGCCGAATGATATATCCAAAGATGATAATACTTTGAACGAATTGGGTCATATCTGGTATGCTGATCAGGCTATTGGTGAATTTGTAAAAAATATAGATAATAATGATCAAAATAATTTAATTGTTATTACTGGTGACCATTCTGAGAGATTTACTTTTGCTAAAGAGCAGAATATAAGAACATTAACAGCCATTCCTTGTATTTTTTATGGTAAAGGAATAAAAAATGCTTGGTTTAATAATGCTGCAACCTGCCATATCCAAATAGCTGGTACTATTGCAGAAATGATTGCTCCAGCAGGATTTACATATACTGCTTTTTGGCCTAATATGTTTATTGAACAAAGTGTATTTAATCACAGGCTTTATGCTGATAACGATAGAATGGATTTACTTACAAGAAATAAAGAAATAAACTGTATGGCTGACTATGCAAAAAGTATAGCTGCATGGCGAATATTAAAAGGGGATAAAATATTTTGAGTAAAATTGATAATAAATTAGAAGAAACTTTGGATGAGCCATTATTGTCGATAATAGTACCAGTATATGGTGTAGAACAATATATTAAGGAATGTTTAGAATCTATTCAGAAACAAACATATCATAATATAGAGATAATAGTTATTAATGATGGCACAAAAGATAATAGTGCTATTATTGCAAAAAAGTTAGCTAATCAAGATAATCGTATAAGAGTTTATGATTTTGAAAATAGTGGAGTAAGTATTGCAAGAAATAGAGGTTTAAAAATCGCTAAAGGCAAATATATTGCTTTTGTTGATAGTGATGATAAAGTTGATCCTAATATGTATAAAGAAATGGTTACTTATCTTGAAAAGTATAATACAGATTTTGTAAAGTGTGGTTTTGTTGAGTTTTATGAGGATGGTATTAAAAGTTTTACTTATAATAAAAGTGAAATATTAAAGACAAAGTTATTTGACAAATATTTTGATGGTATATTATGGACGGTAGTATGGAATGCTGTTTATAAAGCAGATTTAGCTCAAAAGGTATTATTTCCCGAATATATAGCTTATGAAGATAACTATAGCTCGGGAATGTATCTGCGTTTAGCAAAGACGGTTGGTATTATAAATAAAAAATATTATTGGTATAGATGTAATTTACAAGGCATAAGTAAAGGTAATATCAAAAAACCATTGGATAAAATTATAGCCATAAATAAATTAATAAATGATTTGAGAAAATATAGAGATATTGATAAAAGATTATATTGGAAAATTTCTGTTGAATATTATCATTTTATAAGAAATAATGATTTTAGATTTAAGGTAAAATGTATAAGAAAAAGTTTGTATGGATTTTTAATGACTCATTTGGACTTTAGAAGAAAGATTAATTTGGTTTTTATAATTATAAAAAAAGGAATAAAAATTTTAGAATAAGTTATGAATAATTTAACAGCAGTTATTTTAACTAAAAATGAAGAAGCAAATATTATTGATGTGGTAAAAAATGCTTTCTCTGTTGCGGATAAGGTGCTAATAGTTGATTCTGGTAGTACTGATAATACTGTAGAATGGGCTGAGAAAAACGGAGCTGAAGTTATTTACAGAGCATGGGATAATGATTTTGCTGCTCAACGAAATTTTGCATTACAGCATATAGATACATACTGGACTTTATATCTTGATGCTGATGAGAGATTAGATAAAGACTTAGTTTCTGTTATTAGAAATATTGTAAGAGATGAAAATGATAAGCAATACAGTATGATGCGAAAAATTCATGCTTTGGGTTTTACTTATAAGCATGGTATTTTTAAACCAGATGAGGTATTACGCCTATTTCCAACCAAAAGTGTACGGTGGATGAATAAGGTTCATGAAAAACCTGTATGTAATTTTCCAAAAGAAAAGTTAGATGGTTTCATTGAGCATTATACATATAACTCATGGCAGCAATGGTGGGATAAGGCTGGGCATTATACAACTATTTGGGCAAAGGATGCATATGATAAAGGGAAACGTATCAGTATTGGCAGTGCTTTATGTCATGCTATGTATGGATTTATTAGAGCTTATATTATACAGCTTGGATTTTTAGATGGTTGGAGTGGATTATACTCAAGTGTTTTTCATTTTATATATGTGTTATTAAAATATATAAAATTATATGAGTATCAATCTAAAGGAGTATAGTAGTGATAAAATTATTGTCAAAGCATATTATGAGAATAAAAAATACTATATGTAGAAGATTAAAAATGTTTTTATTAAAATGTCAGTATGGAAAAAATTTTAAATATGAAAAGTTTCATTTTAGGAATGGTTTCCATGTGTATATTGAAGATAATGGATTTATAAAGATAGGAAAAAATTGTTTTTTTAATAATTATTGTTCTATAACAGCACGAAAAGAAGTTGTTATAGGAAATGATTGTATATTTGGAGAAAATGTAAAGATTTATGATCATAACCATAAATATAGTGAAAAAAATATATTGATTAGGGAACAAGGTTTTATAGCAGAATCGGTAATTATAGAAAATAATTGCTGGATAGGTAGTAATGTTACTATTTTAAAAGGAGTAAGGATTGGCTCTGGCAGCGTAGTTGGTGCGGGTGTAGTTGTTTATAGAGATATTCCTGATAATTCGGTTATTATTTCTAAGCAGACTATATAGAGAGTTATTTTACGTATAAAGAATAAATTTATAGAAATTGATTATTAAAGTCAATTTATTTAGCTATAAAAATAAGTCTAATTGGTTAGAAGCCAATTAGACTTATTTTTTTATTTTACATCTTCACTGATCTTAATATGACCAAGGTTAGTTCGTAAATCTTCTAAATGGTATTTATAAAATTTTGAAGTTAAGCTATTTGTTTCGTCATAATGATTTGATTGTATGTTGAAAATGCCACATATAAAGTCATATATTAAATCATTAGTAACAAATTTATTTTGATTAGTTTTAAGATTATTGTAGATATCAGAGTTGTTTTTTATGTACTCATTAGATAGGTAAGTAAAGAATGGTATACGCACATTCGCAAAACCGCTGAAATTTGGTGAACGTCGTTTATCTGGAATTGTAGCATGATCAGAAAAGTAAATAAGTGCCTGTAAATTTAACTTATATTTACCATAATTAAATACTTGTTGAAGTACGTAATCTGTGTAGGCAAGAGAATCAAGGTAATTTGGTATTAAATCATATTTTCCAGGTTGACTGAATTTTGCAAAGTTGTATGGATAACGATTGATAAAATTAAAATGACTACCCATTAAATGTAAAACAATAAAATTATTTTCAGCAGGATTAACTTGCTGCAAATTTTCCAGCAAAGCTTCATCATATTGATATTGGTTTAAATTTTGCTTGGTCCATTCGGCTTTATCTGCCGTATTAGCTACCAGTGTAATTGCTGTTTCTGCGCTGCCCACATGACCTTGATTACTGAACCAGTACGTTTTATATCCAGCTTTTTTAGCAATATCTATTATTGAGCAGGAATCATAAAATTTTTTATCATTATATTGATTAGCTTCAGTAAGTGCGTGTTCCAAAACAGGTACAGTTTGATCTTTGCATGCGTAGGCATTAGGAAACAAAAGAAAATTTTGGCTATTACGCATCTCTTTAAGCCAAGGAGTCGTATTTTGAGGATATTCGGTAAATGCACTCATGTAATCACGAGAAGCAGACTCACCAATAACCATGACGATGGTAGATGGATGGTTATTAAGGGAATTTTTTAGGGATACTTTTAAAGAATGTAAGCGCTCGTTTAGTTTGGTTTTGTAAGTTGCAGTTTCTTTAATATAAGATTTTACATCAAGATATAATTCTACAATACCAGTTCGTATAAATACACCTTTTTTTAAATTCCATAGATAAGTAGTCAAAAAGATAAAAATAGCATCTAAAATAGGAAGTTGCCAGTTATTTGTAAAAATTACAGTTTTAAAGCTTAAGTTAGAATACAAAATAGCTACAAATAATGCTATCATAAAGATGGGAGTAAAGATTTGTAATAAAATCGGCAAAGATTTAAAAAATTCAATTGTTTCATTATGGTCTGTTTCTAAAATCAACATTAATCCTTCGTCATTTATACAGCTATGATACAACTGATAATATATCCATTGCGAAACCGAAATAAGCAAAATAATAAATTCTATAACAGATACTAAAGTAAGTGTAATCGTTGGGAAAATATTGAAATATACTAAAAGCGCTTTTAATGATAAAGACCACCCCATAAAATATAGACCAAAGACAGTATCTAAATGAAAGCCGAAATCAGAAGATGATTTGTGATAGGTAAGGTAATAAAAAAGCGGATAGGTTATAATCCACATCCAGCCGATAAAAAAGTCAATAATGAAAGAACTGTTTGTTAAAGGAGCGTTTATTATATACATAGGAAGTATAGCAAGTACAGCACAGGGGAGGAAACGACGTAGTTGCAAATATTGTGCTTTATGACCAAGACCGTGAGAAATTTTAAGATAATAAAAGTAAGAACTAATATATAGTATGATAGCAAAGAAAATATAAGTATTCATTTTTTTACCTTTCTTATTTTTTTTAATAAATTATTGTAATAAATATTATAAAATTTTGCATGTGTTCTGTAAAGAAAATACTGATGTGGTATAATAATATTGATTACATATTTCAGGTGATAGAATGATAAATTTGATAAATATAGTTTTTTCTTCGGATGATAATTATGCCCAACATACTGCTGTAGCAATGGCATCTATTTTGCTTAATACAATTAATCCTACTAAAGTAAGATTTTTTATAATTGATGATGGAATATCTGAAGATAAAAAAAATAAAATTAAAACTACAGTGGATAATTTACATAGTACAGTAGAATTCATTACAGTCAAAAATACTGAGCTTATGCAGGGATTTGTCAGTGGTGAAATAAGCAGAGCTTGTTATTTTAGAATTGATATACCTAATATTTTGCCTATTGATGTAAAAAAGGTAATATATTTAGATTGTGACTTACTTTTGTATGATGATATCCAAGTATTGTGGGAGACTGATATAGGAAAATGTCCAATTGCAGCTGTGTGCGATTATGGAATTATGGCTTCTAAACGATTAAGAAGGCAAAAGATGAAATATATAGGATTGCCCGCTCAAGCCGATTATTTTAATTCAGGAGTACTTGTGATGGATTTAGAGGCCTGGCGAAAAGCTGATTATTCCAGTAAAGTTATTGATGTAGTAAAAAATAATAGGTTTCCGAACCATGACCAAGATGCTTTAAATAAAGTATTTATGAATAATTGGTATGTTTTACCATTGCGTTGGAATGTTATTCCACCAGTTTTTAATTTTTTTGTAAAAATTTTAAAAAATAAACTAATGAGGGGAAACGCTATTGAAGCAAAAAAAAATCCTGCAATATTTCATTATGCAGGGGGATATAAAGCTTGGGAATACAAACTCTATCAAGGGTTCAATGACCAATATTATAAATATCTGGAGTATACAGATTTTAAAAATGAGAAGATGCCACAGCCTAATATGAAAAGGAAAGGCCGTTCTATAAAACGGCAATTATTCAGATTAAAAATTGCAGATTTGTTAATGAGTATTTTGAAAGAATAAATGCTAATTTATTTTTTTATTAATAAATTAGCAATGAAGGAGAATTTAGTTGAGTATTAGAATAAATGAAAAAATTTTATTTGTATTTTTGACAATAGCGATGTCTGTCCAGCGTCTGTCTATGGCTATTGGCAATATTTTTTTGGGTTTGTCTGCTGTGGTATTTTTATTTCTATTATATAAACGATACAAAGATAAAACTATTTTTATTAGTCAAGAATATGCATATTATTATAAGTTATTATTAGTGGTTATTTTATCTGCTATACCTATGAGTTTTTTTACCGGAAATATTTTAGGTGAGATAAAAGAAGTAGCTGAATTATGGATTTACAGAGTATTGCCTTTTTATATAATAACATTATTTATATTTAAAGATGATGTATTAAAAAAAGGGTTACAAGTTTTATTAATTTCTATAAGCATAGATTCTTTGGTTGCCTGTGCGCAAGTTTTATTGGGTATTAGCAGTAGAGGCTGGGGACTTGGCGGCAATACATTAATTTTAGGTAGTCTAGTAAGTATGCTTATACCGGTAATGTTGGTGGTGATTTTTGATAAGAATTTTACTCAAAAAGAAAAAAAATTTGCTGTTTTTGTTCTTTTATGTTGTGTTTTAGGCTCTATTGCTGGAAAATGCAGAAGTTCATGGGTAACTTTAATTCTTACATTACCTTTGGTTCTTGTTACATATGGGTATAAAAGTAAAAAGATTATTAGTAGTTCTGTGATTTTTATATGTCTGATTGGTGTATTTGTTTATAATAGTCCTGTTTATTATAATCGTGTTGTATCAATTACTAATGCAACAACAGATAGGTCTAACTCTCAGCGTATTGCAGTGTGGAAAACAGGCATTCAAATGACAGAAGATTATTTATTAACGGGAACAGGAGATACTAAATACAAAAAAACTTATAATGAACAGTATAGGCCTGCAGAAGATATCCAAGGGTTGGTGCATATGCATAATAATATTTTACAGTTTGCTGTAACCGGTGGTATTTTTTATGCATTAGGTTATTTAATATTTACTTTTGGCGTTTTATATAAAAATATTAGAGAGTGGATTAGAGAAAAAAATGTATATTCATTAATGATAATATTGATTTTTACAAGTTATTTTATTTATGGAATGTTTGATTATACCATGGGATATTCTGCCGGAGTCAAGATATTATTTTATTTATTGGCTGTGATTTCTGTTTTAAAAAAGAATGCAAAAAGCAGACTGTATGAGTAAAGGGAAGATGAATTCTGTGTTTAGAAAAATTATATTATTGTTTGGTGACGCAATGTGTTTGTACTTTGCAACTATAGCAGCTATTTTTATAGAAAATGGACAAATTACCTTATTTAAAGGTGATTTTCATTTAAGATTTTTGGCTCTGTTAATAGTGTTGATGGGAGTCTTTTTTAATATTTATGGATTATTCAGTTTAATTCGTAAACGTTATACAGAAGTTATTTTAAATTTGATTGTTGCGGTTATAAATATTTTTGTTGTAGCTATGGCTGTAACTTTTATTTTCCGTGACTTTGAATATTCTAGAGTTGTTATTATTTATACTGCTTGTTTGAGCTTTATCTTACTAGTTGCGTGGATGTATATAATGCATCAATGGGAAGCTCGTAATTTGCCGCAGCTGAAAATTTTAATTGCTGCGGAAGAAGCAGAACAAGATAAAATCAAAGAAAAAATGGCTAAAACTTATGGCTTGACTAGTAGTATAATATATACTGCAAGCAGTAAAAAATTACATGATTTGGAAGCTATTATTAACAATAATATCGATTGGGTTGTCATAGGTGAAAGTCTTTCCATTACTCAGAGAGAGAACTTATTAAAGTTTGCTAAGGCAAAACAAAAAATGATTATTTTAGTACCAACATTGTATGAAATTTGCTGTAGGCAGATGTATTTATGGCAGATTGATGATTTGCCTACACAACGAGTTTCCAGAATGTTGTTAACTCTTGAACAAAGAGTTTTAAAAAGAAGTCTTGATTTAGTTGTGGCAATAATTGCAACAATTATTTTATTACCTGTAATGATTGTTACTGCTATTGCAGTGAAATTAGATAGTCCCGGACCGGCTCTTTATGCACAAGTACGTGTAGGTAGAAATGGTAAATTGTTTAAAGTACATAAATTTCGCAGTATGCGCCAGGATGCTGAAGCTATAAGTGGTCCAGTACTTGCAAGTGAAAATGATCCGCGTATAACAAGACTCGGAAGATTTATTAGAGCAACGCGATTGGATGAATTGCCACAGCTATTTGATGTACTGGCAGGTAATATGAGTATTGTTGGTCCAAGGCCGGAAAGACCGTTTTTTGTAGAGCGGTTTATTGCCGAAAAACCGGAATATGCCTACAGGCATAATGTGAAGCCTGGTATTACAGGTCTTGCACAAATAGCGGGTAAGTATAATACTACAGCTTATGATAAGCTGGTATATGACCTTATTTATATTCAAAATTTTAGTGTAATCAATGACTTAACTTTAATGCTGCAGACTTTTAAGGTTTTAATTACCAAGAGCAGTACCGAAGGAGTGCAAAATAACAAGTGATTGACGGATTAGTGTCTATAATTATGCCTGCTTATAATGCAGAAAAATATATAAAAGAGTCAATTGAAAGTGTTTTAGCACAGACTTATAAGAATTGGGAACTTATAATTATAGATGACTGTTCTAAAGATGGTACTATAAATATTATTAAGCAGTATCAAATATTTGATAATAGAATTAGAGTTATCTGTTTAAAATGTAATGCTGGAGTAGCCAATGCAAGAAATAGAGGGATGGAATTAGCAAAAGGAAGATATATTGCTTTTTTAGACAGTGATGATTTATGGTTAGATATCAAACTAGAAGAGCAGATAAGGTTTATGCAACAAAAACAAATATATTTTTCTTTTAGTAAATATCGTAGATTCATGGATGAGAAAAAGGGGAAGGTAGTAAATGTGCCAACATATGTGAATTACCAAAAGGCCCTTTATGGAAATCCTATCGGCTGCCTTACAGTTTGTCTTGACAGACGATTTATTCGAGAGTTTAAGTTTTCTAAACAAAGACATGAAGACTATATTGCATGGCTCAATATATTAAAAAATAATAATATTTGTGCTTATGGGATACCTAAAATACTAGCTTTGTATAGGGTTGGAAATAGTAATTCATTAAGTGGTAATAAGTTAAAAAGTATATTATGGACGTGGAATGTTTATAGAAAAAGTCAGAAGTTGAGTTTGTTTGATTGTGTTTTTTATATGTTTTATTATGTAAAAAACAACATTTTAAAAATATTAACAGAAAGAATAGACAAAATATGAAAAGAGTATTACATATTATAAGTAACATAAAACAAGATAGTGGTGTTATGAATGTTGTTATGAATTATTATCGAAACATAGATAAATCAAAAATTCAGTTTGACTTTTTATATTTTGGAGATAAAGATGAAAAGTTGATAGAAGAAATACGGAATTTAGGTGGTATTGTTTATTATATTGAAAAACCGAGTTTAAAGAGAATGATAAGTATATTTAATATATATAATAGATTTTTCGAAAATGTGAAAAAAATCTATAAAGTTATCCACCTACATGAGATATATTTGGTAAATTTCATAAAAATATTTGCTGTGAAATATAATATGAAATTATTTACTCATGCTCATACGATTAATTATGCTGATAATCCTGTTAATGCGTTTAGAAATAGATTAATGTGCCAAGGGGTAAGTTTATCTTCTGATAAATTTTTAGCTTGTTCTAAGGATGCTGCTATCTTTTATTACGGGAAAGAGGCTTATTTAAATGGGAAAGTACAAATTATTAAAAATGGTATAGATTTCAATAAATATAAATTTAATATTAAGTTTAGAAATTTAATTCGAAAGAAATATGGCCTAGAAAAGAATTTTATTATAGGGCATATAGGAAGAATGGTTGTTCCCAAAAATCAAAAATTTTTACTTGAAATTTTTGTAGAAATATTAAAAGTAAAGAAAAATGCGATAATGTTAATTATAGGTGATGGACCATTAAAAAAAGAATTGCAACGTATTGCGAGGAGATTAGGAATAGAAAAAAATTTATTTATTGTAGAGCCTTGTATAGATGTTTATAAATTTTATTCAGCAATGGATGTTTTTGTTTTACCATCACTATATGAGGGGTTAGGAAATGTTTTAATAGAAGCTCAGGTAAATGGGTTACCTTGTATAGCTAGTAGTTTTGTGCCATTTGAATCTAATTTAGGAAATTGCAAATTTCTTTCATTAAAAGGGAATAAAATGCAATGGATTGATGCAATAGTAAATTCTAGTAGGAATATTTTATATAACGAAAATAGAATTATAGATTATGATATTAGTAAATGTGTAAGAGTGCTGGAAAAATGCTATTTGAATGTAGATAGGAGATAATGTGAGTTGAATATATTAAAAAATAATATATTTCTAAAAGCAAAAGATTTTATTATTAAAAATAGAGAAAAATATCCTAAATTATATGTTGTTATATTGTTTTTTAATAAAATAAGAGATAAAGAATTTATAGAGTTATTTTTTAATAGGGAAAACATTTTAAAATATAATAATTTTGGACCATTAAATAATGAGAAAATAATTTACTTTATTTCAATTAATCAAGGGGCAATTGGGTTTGGTGCGTATTTTAGATGGACATTACATGCTTTATATGATGCAGATTCTTTAAAAGCATATCCTGTAGTGTATTTTGGAGATAAGTGTCCGTATCGTGAAAATGTTAATATTGTAGGAACAGATAATCCGTTTGAATATTATTTCGAACAGCCTGCAAAAATAAAAGTTGAAGAAGTATTAAAAAGTAATAAAGTAATATCTTTTATGGGACCTAATCTGTATAGGATTGATAAAAGCTTAGGTATTATGAAAGATAGTTCTGATTTACCTGTTGGGTATAAGAATATTAGTGATAAATATATTATAACTTTAGGAGATGTTGTACAAAAATATATAAAACTTAATAATAAATCTATAGAATTTATTTCTAAAAGTCAGAAAAAGATATTTCGAGATAATATCGATTTGAAGACCGTTTTAGCTGTACATGTACGTGGTACTGATTTTGCATTGCATTGGGATAAGCATCCCAACATTGTTGGAATAGAGGATTACTTTAAAGTTATTGATGAAGCAATTGAAAAACATCATTTTAAATATATTTTTTTAGCAACTGATGATATTGTAAGATTAAATATATTTAAAGATAAATATAATGAGAAGTTATTGTATTTTGAAGATGTAAATCGTACTAGTGAACAAGTAAATGTAAGCTTCGTGAGAAATGATAGAGAAAAAAATAGGTATTTAAATGGTTTAGAGTGTTTAAGAGATATGTATACTATGGCTAAATGTGGAGGATTTATTGCAGGTCTTTCTCAGGTATCTATTTCAGTTAGGATTATTAATAGAAGTTCAGAAAATATATTTTTATATGAAAAAATTATTGATAAAGGTGTCTATAATATTTAATTTTGACTAAATAATATATTGATACAAATTTAATTTAAAATTATTTAAAAATAAATACCATATAATCGGATTTGTTTTATGCTTAAAAAGTTTTGAATAAATTTTAATAGATCTATATATTTTTAGTATTTTGTAAGAATTGTGATTTGAAATTATATTTATTTAGACAAATAGATTTTTTATACTTTTATACTAATGTAGTTGATAATTGTAGAAATATTATAAATTTAAGGCTTGTAGATATTTAAAGTAGTGAGTTTAAATATGTAGTAAAAGAATATTATTATATATTCTCGCTATAATCTTTAGAAGAATGTAGTAGACGTGCATTAAGTAGAATGTCATAGTAATTGTCAATATTGTTATATGTAAAAAATGTAGAAAATATAATTAAATAATGTTCTAATATAGAGTTGGAAAAGACTCAAGGGTATTCAAGAAAAAATTTAAAATTTATATCATAATTGTTACATTATAAATAATTTTGAGGTAAGTCTTAAAGAGCAACCAATAAAAGTATAGGAGTATGATATGTTAAATAAAGTAATTATGTTTGTTAAGAAAATTAGATTAAAAGCTAATTTAAGAAAATTAAAAAATAATTTATCCATAGATAAATCTAGCATATTATTACCAACAACAAACTTTAATATTAATATTAAAAGTGATGATATAAAAGTTGAGATTGGGGAAAAATCTATGGTTGGTTGTAATTTTATTTTTGAATCAAAATCTGGTAAGATAACCATAGGTAAAAGAACTTTTATAAATTCTGGAACTAATTTGATTTCAGTAAATAATATAAACATTGGAGATGATGTTACCATTGGATGGAATGTATATATATATGATCATAATTCACATTCCTTAAGTCCTAGATATCGTATAGAAGATATTAAACAACAAAGATATGATTATTATAATTGTGATAATTTCATACAAAACAAAAATTGGAATGTTGTTAAATCTGCTCCTATAAATATTGAAAATAATGTATGGATTGGATTTGGTGTCATAATTTTAAAAGGCGTAACAATAGGAGAGGGAGCAGTTATTGGAGCGGGTAGTGTAGTAACAAAGGATGTACCTGCATATACAATAGTGGCAGGGAATCCTGCGGTTGTTATAAAAAAAATCGATTGTGAGGAAAAATAATTATGGATAAATATATTCTGATTGCTGGGGCTTGTGGGTTTATAGGAAGGTATTTATCTAAAGCTTTTAAATCTATTGGATATAACATTATTGGTATTGGACATGGAAATTGGAATGATTCATCATATACTGAATGGGGAATGAACGAGTTTTATAATTTAGATATTAATTTTAAAAATTTAGTCATGGTAAAAAAGAATAGAAATTTTGATTTTATAATAAATTGTGCTGGTGCTTCATCTGTAAAAGTAGTTAAAGATTATCCTATAGAAAGTTTTAATAAAACTGTTGTATCTAATATGGAAATACTAGAATATATGCGTAAATATGATAATAAAGCTAAATTGATTTTTGTTTCTAGTGCAGCTGTATATGGTGAAGTTTTTGGAGAGTGTGTTAATGAGAATACGCTTAAAAAACCCGTATCTCTTTATGGAGTACACAAGCTAATTGCAGAAGAATTGTGCAAAAAGTATAATGAGTTATATGGATTGAATATTATTATTTTAAGAATTTTTTCTGTATATGGCAATGGTTTAAGAAAACAGTTGTTATGGGATGCATGTGAGAAAATAATGAATAAAGACTACTTATTTATGGGAAGTGGCGAAGAAATAAGAGATTGGTTAAACATAAATGACCTTGTACAGTATGTTGTTTATGCTGTAAATAATAGTGAGGATAGTTATTGTGTATACAATATAGGATCTGGAAAGGGAATGTCGGTTAAAGAAATATTAGATATTTTGTTTAGAAAATTTGGTGTTGCAGAGAGGCCAAGTTTTAATAATTTAAAAAATGTTGGGAATCCTGATAAATATATAGTGGATAATAGAATTATTAAAACTTGGGGAATTAAGAATATAGAAATTGAAGAAGGAATATCAGATTATGTTGAATGGTATAAAAGAGAAAAGAGTGGGTTTTGTACTAATTTATAATGAAGATTGGTTAGGAGGATTAAATTACTTTAAAAATTTATTTAGTATATTGATTGATAATGAAGATTTAAATATTGTACCAGTTGTTTTTACAAACAACAAAAAGATATCTAAATATTTGGAAAATGATAAAATTTTAATTGTAGAATGCAAGTGTCTAGAAAGAAGTAATTTTGTATGGATGATAAATAAAATTATTTCAAGAATATTTGATTATAATATTTGCTTGAATTATTTTTTTTATAAGTATAATGTAGATATTATTTCACATAATTTTATTGAAGGGTCTAGGTTACCACAAATTGGATGGATTCCAGATTTTCAACATAAATATTTAAAAAATCTATTTAGTAATAAGGAGATGGTGTATAGAGATAGTATATTTAAAAAGTATTTTGAAAAATGCAATTTAGTTCTTTTGAGTAGTGAAACTGCAAAAAAAGATGCTGAAGTATATTATAATGAATATAGAGATAAATGTAGAGTACTAAAGTTTGTTTCTAATATAGATTTATCAAAATACAATAGAGATATTTTAAAAAAATATTCTATCAATAAGCCTTTTTTTTATTTACCCAATCAATTTTGGCAACATAAAAATCATAAATTAGTATTAAAAGCCTTATTAGAAATAAGGGATGAAAATATTTTAATTGTATGTACAGGTAATACTAATGATTATAGAAATCTAAATTATTTTAAAGAAATTAAGCAATTTATTAAAAAATATAAATTGGATAGTAATTTTTTGATTTTAGGTATAGTTCCGTTAGAAGATGTATATTCGCTTATGATAGAATGTAAGGCGATAATACAACCATCATTATTTGAAGGTTGGAGTAGTATTGTTGAAGAAGCAAAAGTCCTAAATAAAAAAATAATTTTATCAGATATAGATGTACATTTGGAGCAAAATCCTACAAATGGTATTTATTTTAGTAGCAATAATGTTAAAGATTTAGCAGAAAAAATTTTAACTGTATGGAATGAAGATGATAAATTTATTCTTGATATTCATGAGATAGAGAAAAGATGTAAAATGAATCAAAGGTTAGAAGCTATAGACTATAGAAGAATTATTGATGAAATTGGTTGTTAGCAAATGAGGAGGAAATGCATTTTATGAGAACAGCATTAATAACAGGAATAACTGGACAAGATGGTTCATATTTAGCAGAATTTTTATTAGAAAAAGGGTATGCAGTGCATGGTATCGTTCGCAGAGCGTCTATCAGTAATACAGCACGTATTGACCATTTGCTCAAGGATAATCTTATAACATTACATGATGGCGATTTAACAGATTCTTCCAGCCTTATAAGAATTATTAATCTTGTAAAACCAGATGAAATATATAATCTGGCAGCTCAGAGCCATGTACAGGTTTCTTTTGATGTGCCGGAATATTCTGGAGATGTAGATGCATTAGGAGTATTGCGTATTTTGGAAGCAGTACGTATTTTAGGCATGACAAAAACTTGCAGAATTTACCAAGCCTCTACCAGTGAACTGTATGGTAAGGTAGAGGAAGTTCCGCAAAGTGAAACAACTCCATTTCATCCATATAGTCCTTATGCTGTAGCTAAACAGTATGGATTTTGGATTACAAAAGAATACAGAGAAGCGTACGGTATGTTTGCGGTAAATGGTATTTTATTTAATCATGAATCAGAGCGGCGGGGAGAAAACTTTGTTACTAGGAAAATTACTTTGGCAGCAGGTCGTATTGCCTGTGGGTTACAGGATTATTTAGAACTTGGTAATTTAGATTCTTTGCGTGACTGGGGTTATGCTAAAGATTATGTAGAATGCATGTGGCTTATGTTGCAGCATGAGGTTCCAGAAGATTTTGTTATTGCTACAGGTGAACAGCATACAGTACGTGATTTTACAGAAAAAGCATTTAAGGAAGTAGGCATATCTTTACGTTGGGAAGAAACTGGTATTAACGAAAAAGGCTATGATGTAGATACTGGTAAAATGCTGGTATGTGTTAATCCGCAATGGTTTAGGCCTACTGATGTAGATAATTTGTGGGGTAATCCTGCTAAAGCAAAAGCTGTTTTAGGCTGGAATCCGCAGAAAACGAGTTATGAAGAATTAATCAAGATTATGGCACAGCATGATTTTGAACTGGCAAAAAAGGAAGCTGCAGTTAAGGGTATAAAATAAGAAGGAAGCAATATGGAAAAGAATTCTAAAATATATGTAGCAGGTCATAGAGGAATGGTGGGTTCTGCTATTGTTAGAGAACTGAAAAAACAGGGATATACAAATATCATTACCAGAACACATAAAGAACTTGATTTATGCAGGCAGGATGAAGTTGAAAAATTTTTTGCAGAGGAAAAGCCAGAGTATGTATTTCTGGCTGCAGCTAAAGTTGGCGGTATTATAGCTAACAGTAGTGCTTTAGCAGACTTTATGTATAAAAATATGACTCTGGAAATGAATGTGATTCACAGTGCCTGGGAAAATGGCTGTAAGAAACTGCAATTTTTAGGTTCTTCCTGTATTTATCCGCGTATGGCTCCACAACCCATGACTGAAAGCTGCCTTTTGACAGGTGAATTGGAAAAAACTAATGAAGCTTATGCTTTGGCTAAAATTAGCGGCTTGAAATACTGTGAGTTTTTAAATAAACAGTATGGAACAGATTATATTTCTGTAATGCCTACTAATTTATATGGACCAAATGATAACTATCATCCAGAGCATAGTCATGTATTACCAGCTTTAATAAGAAGATTCCATGAAGCAAAAGAAAATAATCTGCCTGAAGTAGTATGTTGGGGAGATGGCAGTCCATTACGTGAGTTTTTGTATGTAGATGATTTGGCAGATTTATGTGTCTTTTTAATGAATAATTACAGTGGTAATGAAACTGTTAATGCTGGTACTGGTAAGGAAATAACTATTAAAAAGTTAGCTGAGCTTGTAGCTACGATTGTGGGTTATAAAGGAAAGATAGTTTGGGATACCACTAAGCCTAATGGAACTCCAAGAAAATTGCTGGATGTGTCTAAGAGTAAAGCAATGGGGTGGTCATACAAAGTAAAGCTTGAAGATGGTATAAAACTTGCTTATGATGATTTTTTACATAATGATACGCGTGCGGAAAGGTAGTTAGGTATATACTATGAATATTATATTATTATCCGGTGGTTCTGGGAAAAGGTTATGGCCTTTGTCCAATGACATACGTTCTAAACAGTTTATTAAGATTTTTAAAAATGAAAATGGCGAATATGAGTCTATGCTGCAGCGTGTTTATGGACAGATAAAGTCTGTTGATAGTGAGGCATCTATTACTATTGCTACTTCTAAAAGCCAGGTAGCATCAATAAAGAATCAGCTGGGTGATAATGTCAGTATTTCAGTAGAGCCATGTCGCAGAGATACCTTTCCTGCCATAGCTTTGGCAACGGTATATCTACATGATATACTTGGAATTGATGAAAATGAAGTTGTAATAGTTTCACCAGTAGATCCATGTGTAGGAAATGAGTATTTTACTGCCTTTAAACAGCTTGAAGAATTAGCAGAAGAACAGGATAGCAATCTGATATTGATGGGTATAGAGCCTACTTATCCAAGTGAAAAATATGGTTATATAATTCCAACAAGTAAAGCTCAGGTAAGTAAAGTAACTATGTTCAAAGAAAAGCCTTCTGCTGATATAGCTGCTGATTATATAGTAAAAGGTGGTTTGTGGAATGGCGGCGTTTTTGCTTATAAGTTGAAATATGTATTGGAAAAGATAAGAACTGAAATTGACTATACTGACTATTATGATTTGTACAGTAAATATGAACAGATAACTAAAACAAGTTTTGATTATGCTGTTGTAGAAAAAGAATCTAATATTAAGGTCTTGAGATTTAATGGGATGTGGAAGGATTTAGGAACGTGGAATACCTTAACTGAGGCTATGGAATCTGCTACTATTGGTGAAGCAGTTTTAAATGATAATTGCAATAATGTGCATGTTATTAATGACCTTGACGTACCTGTATTGTGTATGGGATTGAATAATATTGTTGTGGCGGCTAGTCCAGATGGTATTTTAGTATCTGATAAAGAACAGTCCAGTTATATCAAGCCATATGTAGATAATTTTGAGAAGCCTGTGATGTATGCCGAAAAGTCGTGGGGAGAATTTAAAGTAATTGATATTGCTAAAGAAAGCTTGACGATAAAGATTACCTTAAATAAAGGTCATAAAATGAATTATCATAGCCATGCAAAACGTGATGAGGTTTGGACTATCATTCAAGGTAAGGGAAAAACTATTGTTGAAGGTATTGAGCAATATGTAAAACCAGGTGATGTAATCACTATTGAGGCTGGCTGTAAACATACTATTATTGCTGAAACTGATTTAAAAATTATTGAGGTACAGCTTGGTAAGGAGATAAGCGTTCATGACAAAGAAAAATTTGAGCTTGAATGCTGATGAGGGAATTTTTTTATTAGAACCGGCGTTAAAGGAAACTATCTGGGGTGGAAATAAATTAAGAGAGAAGTACGGGAAAAGTGCTAAACTTGCTAATGTTGCCGAATCTTGGGAGTGTTCTGTGCATCCGCATGGATTAAGCAAAGTAGTAAGTGGTAAATATAAGGGAATGTACTTACGTGATGTTTTGGCTGAGCATCCAGAGTATTTGGGAGATAAAATAAAAAGTGTATATGATTTTCCATTTTTAATTAAATTTATAGATGCTAGAGAGAATTTGTCTGTGCAGGTGCATCCTAATGATGAGTATGCTAAAAAGCATGAAAATGGAGCATTGGGCAAGACAGAGATGTGGTATATTGTCGAGGCAGAAAAAAATGCCGAGCTTGTTTATGGATTTTATGATGATATTAACAGAAGGCAGCTTGCAGATGGTGCGGAAAATGGAGATATAGAAAAGTATCTGAATAGAGTAAGAACACATCCGGGGGATGTGTTCTTTATTCCAGCTGGAACAGTACATGGAATAGGGGCTGGAAATTTAATCGTTGAAGTGCAGGAAAGTTCTGATTTAACTTACAGGTTGTATGATTATAATAGAGTAAATAAAGATGGTAAGAAAAGGGAACTGCATATTAGTAAGGCATTAGATGTGGTTAATTTAAAAAAATTTGCTGATATACGGCAGCCTCTGAGAACTTTAGTATATAAGAAAGGGTATTCTAAGGAAATCTTATGTAAATGTAAGTACTTTATTATTGAAAGAATAATGATAAGAAGTGATTTGCCTGTTAACATATCTTTTTATAATAGAAATTTTTTTGTGTTGATTTGTGTAAAAGGCAAAGGAAAATTAGCAAATAAAGGTGAAAACATATATTTTGATAAAGGTAAAAGTATTTTTATATCTAGTAATAATAGTAATACTTTAGTTATAGGTAAATGTACTTTTATAAAAGTTTGCTTGCAATGATATTGAAATAAGGAGATATGATGGATAGTTTTATTCTTACAGTATGTTGTATAACCTATAATCATGAAAAATATATACGAAAGACGCTTGAAGGTTTTATTAATCAAAAAACAAGTTACAAATTTAAAGTAATTGTTCATGATGATGCGTCTACTGATAATACAAGAAAAATAATAGAAGAGTTTCAGTATAAATATCCAAACATAATTTTTCCTGTTTTCCAGGATGAGAATAAATATTCACAACATATTGATTTTGTTGGTCAGTATATATATCCTAATTTAGAAGGAAAATATGTTGCCTATTGCGAAGGTGATGATTATTGGAGTGACGAAAATAAGATTCAAATGCAAGTTGACTTTTTAGAAAGAAATTTAGAATATGTTATGTGTGTACATAAAGTATTGATGGTAAATACAGAGAATGATAGTTTAAATAAGTTTCTTTGCTATTCTAATGAAGATCATGATTGCACTGTAGAAGAGATTGTTAAATATAATCCATATCATATATCGTCATTTGTAGTTAGAAGAAAAGTTTTGGAGGATATGCCTAAAGAATTTGGATGTTTTGAAATAGGAGATTATTCTAAAATAATGTATTTTGTTCTGAATGGTAAAATTCGGTATATTGATAAACAAATGTCTTGTTATCGTGTTGGAACACCTAATTCTTGGACTCAATGTACGATAAGTAGTAAGTATAATATGATTAGGTTTAAAGAAAATTTAATTGATTTACTAAGTTATGTTAATAGTTACAGCTTATTTAAATATAATAATATATTTTTAGATGTAATTTATAGATGTAAGTTAGACTTAATGTTAATTGATAAGAAGAGATTATTATCAATTAAAAATATTCCAATAATAATATATTTTAGCAGGTTTTGGATAAAGAAATACTTTGATAAATTAAAAGCTTTTGTTATTAAATAAATTTTATTATTAAAAAGTTGTGAAATATAATATGCTTAGTAATTTTTTTTGGAAATTTTTTGAATGTACGAGTGCACAAATAATAACTTTTGTATTATCAATAATTTTAGCTCGTATACTTAGTCCTAACGATTACGGAACAATAGCTATTGTATTAGTATTTATAACAATAGCTGATGTATTTGTAAATGCTGGTTTTGGAAATGCACTTATACAAAAGAAAGATGCTGATGATTTAGATTTTTCTTCTGTTTTTTATTTTAGTTTTGTATTTTCTGCTTTTGTTTATATTGTTATTTATGTAGCAGCACCAGTTATTGCGATATTTTATAGTATGCCGATTCTAGAAAATACATTACGCGTTTTAGCTTTACGTATACCAATTGCTGCTATAAATTCTGTTCAGCAAGCTTATGTTTCTCGTAATCTGCAGTTTAAAAAATTCTTTTTTAGTACATTAATTGGAACATTTAGTTCAGCTATAATTGGTATTACAATGGCATATTGTGGATATGGAATTTGGGCATTAGTAGGGCAATGTTTGAGTAATTCCATTATTAATACTATTGTATTATTTAGTATAATTGAGTGGCATCCTAAGTTAATATTTTCTTTTCTACGTTTAAAAAAATTATTTGATTATGGATGGAAACTTTTATTATCAGGATTAATAGATACAGGGTATAATTCATTAAATAGTTTATTAATTGGGAAATTTTATACACCATCTGATTTAGCATTTTTTGATACAGGAAAAAAATTTCCAATGACTATTGTTAACAATATAAACTCAGCTATAAGCAGTGTTTTGTTTCCTGTATTAGCATCTGAACAAGATGATCTTGAACAGGTAAAGATGCATACTAGGAGAGTCATTCAAATAAGTTCTTATATAATGTGGCCGATGATGCTTGGGATGGCTGCTTGCGCAGATAATATAGTAAGAATTGTATTAACAGATAAATGGTTGCCTGTTGTTCCTTACCTGCAAATTGCTTGCATAACATATGGTTTATGGCCAATACATACAGCTAATCTACAGGCAATAAATGCTATGGGACGTAGTGATATATTTTTAAAGTTAGAAATTATTAAAAAAGTAATAGGAATTATAGCTTTAATGATTGGATTACAATATGGAGTAATAGCCATTGCATTAAGTGGAATTGTGACTGGTATTATTTCGACATTTATTAACGCTTATCCTAATGGATATTTGTTAAAATATAGATATTGGGAACAAATAAAAGATGTCTTATCAAGTTTTTTTTGTGCCGTAGTAATGTCAGTTGCTGTTTATTTTAGTAGTAGAATGGTAAAAAATATTTTCTTAGAATTATTATTACAAATTGGAATTGGAGTGATTGTTTATATTCTACTTTCGTACATTTTAAGATTAGAACCCTTGAAATATTTAATAAACAATATTATTTATAAAAAGAAAGGATGAAAATTATGTTGACTATAAAAGAGAGAGAGTACGAGCTGATAAATAAACTAAAAAAAAATAAAGCTCCTATATATATATATGGAGCTGGGTATTATGCTAAAAAATATATTTTAGAGTTAGAAAAAAATAATATTATTATTTCAGGAATTATAATTGATGATCATTATTTAGATGAGTCGATAATACAAGAAATAAGATACCCTATTATTTGTTTATCTCAATTTTTGAACAATGATATATATATGGATTCACAAATAATAGTTGCTTTTTTTAAATTTACACAAACGCAATATAAAATTTTAAAACAAATTACATCTAATATTTATTTTTATGACTTTTCTTGTGTCGCACTTTTTAAATATGATTATGAATATATTATGAATAATTTTGATCGTATAGTTAATGTATATAACAAATTAAAAGATAAAAAATCAAAAGTTTTATTAGAAGCATATATTAATCAAAGAATAAGTGGTAATACTAATTATTGTAAAGAGTTAGTGATAAAGCATAGATATTATCCTAAAGAGATAATTCAATTTGAAGATAATGAAATTTTTGTTGATTGTGGTGCTTTTGATGGTGATAGTATTAATGAATTTTTAGAAATTTTAGAAGAACAAAAAATAAAAAAATATACGCATATTTATGCGCTTGAACCAGATAGTAGTAATTTTAAAAAATTAAAAACATTACCAATAAAAAATATTACATATATTAATAAAGGTGCATATAGTTATAGTGGAAATATAAGTTTTTCTGGAGATCAAGGAAAAAGTAGTTCTATAGATGTAGATTCTAATAATATTAGCAAAATTGAAGTTGATAAATTAGATAATATGATTGATCAAAAAGTTACATTTATAAAAATGGATATACAAGGAGCAGAAGAAGAGGCCTTAAAAGGAGGAATAAATTTATTAAAAAAATTTAAACCCAAATTATCAATTTGTATTGCACATAGGCCGCAAGATATTTTTATAATTATTGAATTTTTGGAAAGTTTAAATTTACAGTATGAGTATTATTTGACCATGGGCAAAACTGAATATTCGGATTTATGTTTAATTGCTAGATAAGCATATTAATAGTGGAGGTCTTTATGAGAGCGTTGGTTTTAGCTGGGGGCTATGATCAAATTGAATTGATTAAACAGCTGAAAAGTAGAGGTTATTATGTATATTTAGCTGATTATTTAGATAATCCACCTGCTAAATTGGCTGCAGATGAGTTTTATAGAATTAGCACTTTAGATATTAATGGAATAAAAAAATTAGCTGAGGAAAAGAGGGTTAATATAGTAATTACAGCATGTACTGATCAAGCTTTATTAACAGTTGCTGTAGTTTCAAAAGAATTAAATTTATCATGTTATATTTCTGAAAATACTGCATTGAATGTAACTAATAAATTTTATATGAAGCAAATCTTAAAAATGTATAATATAAAGACTGCTAAGTATATATTGTTAAAAGATAATAAAGAAATTAATAATGTAGATATAGGAGGGTTAAAATATCCTTTAGTTGTAAAACCAGCTGATTGTAATAGTTCTAAAGGTGTTGTTAAGGTAGATGATATAGATGCTTTACAAACATCAATTACGAGTGCTTTTGAGTTAAGTAGAAGTAATAAGGTAATTATTGAAGAATATATTGATGGTGTTGAGATTTCGGTTGATGCATGGATTAATAATAATGAAATAATAATTTTATCGATAACGAAGACAATAAAACATGGATTTACTATTTATAGTAGTGTTTATGATTTTAATTTTATGAAGAAATATATGGATAAAGTTAAACTCATATTAGAAAAAATAGCTAGTGCTTTTGAACTAAATAATATACCTATATTATTACAGGCAATAATAGCAAAAGAAGATATATATGTTATTGAATTTAGCACTAGAATTGGAGGAGGTACTAAGTATAAGTTAATTGAGTATATTTCCAATATAAATATTATGAAAGTATTTGTAGATAGAGTGTTGGAAAATAAAACAGAAAAATTAATTCCTAAATATAATTTAAATAGTTGCGAATTAGATTATATTTATGCTGATAGTGGGAAAATAACATATTTAAAAAACTTTGAATTATTGAAGAATAAAAAAATAATAGTTGATTATTATTTTTATAAATCCCTTAAGAATGAAATATATAGTAAAAAAATCAGTAGTGATAGAGTGGCTGGTATTTTAATATCCTCTAATGATAAAAATAAATTGGTTGATATACGAAAAAAGGTCTTTAGCACAATTAAAATTTTAGATGGAGATAAAAATATTTTATATGATTATTTTGAGAAGATATAGATATAGGATGTGAGAAGATGTCTAATAAATTAATAATAGGAGCTGCTATCGGTAATTGTGTTCATGTTGCCGGAGTAGTTCACTTTTTAGAATTGGCAAAACAAGAAGGTTATAGTGTTAAATTTTTAGGTCCTGCAATTTCTGTTGAAAATTTATTTAAAAGTATTGAATTATATAAGCCGGATTTAGTTGCAATTGGATATAGGTTAACACCAGAGAATGTAAAAAATATATTAAATGAAATTGTTAAGAGAGCCAGTTTATTGAAATTTAATATAAAGTGGATTTTTGGTGGTACAAAATTAGTTGCAGACATCGCTGAAAAATATAATTTTTTTGATTACGTTTCTAATGGATATGATGAAATAAATGATGTAGTAAAATATTTACGTGGGAAAAGTGAAGACAATAATAAAGAGTTTTATTCACAAGATTTACTAGAACGAATTAAAGATAATGCGCCATATCCTTTACTGAGGCACCATTTTGGAAGGCCTTCGTTAAAAGAAACCTTAGATGGTGTCAAACTCATTGCAGAATCAAAAGCTTTAGATGTTATTTCGCTAGGACCAGACCAAAACGCACAAGAATATTTTTTTAGGCAAAATGATATGTGTGAAGAATTTTTTGGTGCTGGTGGGGTACCGATTAGAAGTAAAAATGATTTGATTAGTTTAAAAACTGCCTCTCAGTGTGGTAATTATCCATTAATGCGTTGTTATAGTGGTACACAAGATTTATTATTGTACGGAAAAATGTTAAAAAATACTATTGATAATGCTTGGGCTGCAATTCCTTTAAGTTGGTATAATGAATTAGATGGAAGAAGTAGTAGGACTTTAGAAGAATCTATGAAAGAATCTTTTGAAGTTATAAAGTGGCATGCTGAGAATAATATTCCAGTTGAAATTAATGAACCTCATCATTGGGGATTACGAGATTCTCATGATGTGATACCGGTTGTTATGGCTTTTATAAGTGCTTATAATGCAAAAAAACTTGGTGTAAGAAATTATATATCACAATATATGTTTAATAATCCAAATGGATTAAGCTTTTCTATGGATTTAGCTAAAGTTTTGGCTATGAATGAATTAGTTGAATCTTTAGTAGATGATAAGTTCAATATAATTCGAGAAACGAGGTCTGGATTGCCACTATTTCATCCGGATATTGGTATAGCTAAAGGGCAATTAGCCTCTTCTGTATTTATGCAGATGATGTTAAAACCGCATATATTACATGTAGTGGGTTATTGTGAAGCAGATCATGCAGCAAATGCTGAAGAGGTAATTGAAAGTTGCAAAATAGCTAAAGGTGTCATTAGACATGTTTTGCAAGATTTGAATAATTTAGATATAACTAATAATAAAGAAATTTTAGATAGAAAAGTAGAATTATTAAAAGAAGCGAAAGAGTTAATAAATTTTATAAAGAATGAGTATAAGAAATATGAAGATCCTATAGGAAATGTAGATGTTTTAAGTGATTGTATAAGGAAAGGATATATTGATGCGGTACATATTATTAAAAATTCGAAATTTACTGGCAATTTAAAGACGAGAATACTAGATGGTAAGTGCGTTGCTATTGGTCCTGATAATTTACCAATATCTGAGTGTGTAAGATTAAGAGAATTAAATAAAAGATATATTTAAGGTTGTAAGGTGATTTACTTATGTATACAGAGAAAGTGTTAATTATGGGAGCTGGACATCAAGGAATGGCAATGGCTGCTCATATGGGAGATTGCGGTGTAGAATGTTATTTATGGAATAGAACTGAGAAGAATATAGCAGATATAAAGAAAAATAATATTATAAGTTGTACTGGTATTTTAAATAAAAATATTAAAGTGAAAATGGTTACCAGTAATATTGAGGAAGCTTTACAAAAGTTTATAATGATTGCTACACCATCTACAGCACATTATGATATAGCAAAATTGTTAGCGAAATATGTTGATGATACTTATACAATAATATTAAATCCAGGAAGAACTTTTGGAATTTTGGAATTTATTACAACACTAAAGGAAGCTGGGTGTAAAAAACTTCCTTTAGTGGCAGAGGCACAAACTATTATTTATACTTGCCGTAGAGATTTGAGTAGTAATAGAGTTCATATATTTGCTTTAAAAAATGATGTACCTATTTCTGCTTTAGATAGAAAAAAAACATTATATGTTATGGATAATATGCCTGTTTGTATAAGGAAGTATTTCAAAATAGCTGATAATTTTTATGAAACGTCATTAGGTAATGTTGGAATGATATTACATTGTGCTCCAGTAATAATGAATATAGGTTGGATAGAAAGTAAAACAAATAATTTTGAGTACTATTATGATGGAATTTCTCCAACAATAGCTAATTTTTTAGAAAAAATGGATAAAGAAAGATTATGTGTTGCAAATTCAATGAATGTATCTGTTGAAAGCACTATTAATTGGTTGAAACGTACATATAATACGGATGGTAGCAATTTATTTGAACATTTACAAAGTAATATTTATTATAAAGGAATTGATGCTCCTCGAAATATACGACATAGATATATTCAAGAAGATATACCTAACGGGTTGGTACCTATAGAAAGTATTGCAAAAGAATTAAACATTAAAACTCCTTATATAACATCTATTATAACATTAGCAAATAATATTATGAATGTTGACTATAGAGAAATTGGAAGAAATTATAAAATATTAAAACGAGTTTTGGAGTATAATTTATGAAAACAATTAATGTTACACAATCTTCAATGCCTGATTATGAAGAGTATATTGATGAAATAAAAGATATTTGGCAAAGCCATTGGTTAACTAATATGGGTGTAAAGCATCAAGAGCTACAGAAAAAATTACATGATTATCTGGATGTTCCTAACATTGATTTAGTTACTAATGGGCATATGGCATTAGAATTATCCATGCAGGCACTTGGGTTAAAGGGAGAAGTTATTACTACTCCTTTTACTTTTGCATCTACTACGCAGGCTATTGTACGTAATGGATTAAAGCCTGTGTTTTGTGATATCAATAATGTAGATTTTACTATTAATGTTAATAAGATAGAAAGTTTGATTACAGAGAAAACAAGCGCCATTGTTCCTGTACACGTTTATGGAAATGTTTCTGATGTTGAAGCTATTCAAGCAATTGCAGATAAATATAATTTGAAGGTTATTTATGATGCAGCGCATACTTTTGGTGTAAAGTATAAAAATCACGGTATTGGTTCATATGGAGATGTTTCCTGCTTTAGTTTTCATGCCACTAAAGTATTTCATACTATAGAAGGCGGGGCAGTTTGTTATCAAGATTCAGCTTTTGGTGATAAGCTGAGAAAATTGAGAAATTTTGGTATTACAGATCAGGAAAATGTGGATGAAATTGGTTCTAATGCAAAGATGAATGAATTTTGTGCCGCTATGGGTCTATGTAATCTGCGTCATGTGGAGCAGGAAATTGCTAAAAGAAAGAATGTAGTAGACAGATATCGGTTGCATTTGCAAAATGTTGATGGTCTGCAGCTTAGCCCCGTTCAAGCAAATGTTACTTCAAATTATGCATATTTTCCGGTTATTTTTGATGAAAATAAATTTGGCTGTAATAGAGATAAAGTTATGCAGGCTTTGGCTGAAAATGGTATTGGTGCCAGAAAATATTTCTATCCTATAACTAATACATTTAGCTGTTACAAAGGGTTATTTGATATTCAGCAGATGCCGGTTGCTTTGGATATCAGTAATCGAGTGTTGACTTTGCCTTTGTATGCTGATTTATCTTTAGCTGATGTAGATAGAATTTGCGATATTATTTTAAAGTGTGGAAATAGGCATGAGTAATATTGAAGTAAAAAAACGTTTAAGTAATTTTGAATTACTTAGGATTGTTTCTATGCTGATAATCGTAATGCTTCATTATGTGGTTAATTCTGGATTAACTGATGTAATAAGAAATGATCCGTTAAATTTGTATTCGTTGGTATTGCTTATACTTGGCTGGGGAGGAAAAACTGCAATAAATTGTTATATTTTAATTACTGGATATTTTATGTGTAATCAAAATATAACAAGAGAAAAGTTTTTTAAACTACTTAGTGAAGTTTTATTTTATAATATTGTTATATATTGTATTTTTGTTATTAGTGGATACGAGGCTTTTTCTATCAAAAATTTTATAAAAAATATATGGCCGATATCAGAAGTTAGTAATAGTTTTACACCTGGATTTTTAGTTTTTTATTTATTGATACCATATTTGAATATATTAATAAAAAATATGGAGAAAAAGCAATATATATTATTATTGTTAATATTATTGACAGTCTATACATTGTTTCCAAGTTTTTTTAAAATTAATGTTGTAATGAATTATGTTACTTGGTTTAGTATAATTTATTTTATTGCTGCATACATTAGAATTTATCCTGAAGAGATTTTTAATAGGAAGAAATTGTGGTCTGTGTTGGCATTAGGAACAGTTTTGTTGTCATGGATAAGTGTTATAGTTTTTGTTTATATTGCAGCAATTAATAAAAAGGATATTATCTATGCTGCATACTATTGGGTAAGTGATTCTAATAGAATTTTAGCTTTGATTACTGCAATATCGGTATTTATGTACTTTAAGAACTTATATATTCCATATAATAAATTCTTAAATAATATTGCTGCTTGTACTTTTGGTGTTTTGTTAATACATGCCAATAGTGATACAATGAGGCAATGGTTGTGGAAAGATATGTTAAACAATGTTGGGATGTATGGTAATAAATTTGAGTTTATACATTTACTTGTTTCTGTAATATCAATATATTGCATTTGTACGTTAATTGATAGTTTAAGAATTAGATTTTTAGAAAAAAGATTTTTTTAAGGAGATATTAAAGTATGAAAGCAATTATTTTAGTAGGTGGGTCTGGCACTAGATTATATCCGACAACAATAGCTGTATCTAAGCAAATGCTGCCTATTTATGATAAACCAATGGTATACTACCCATTGTCTGTTGTTATGTTGGCAGGAATAAGAGAAATTTTAATCATATCAACTCCGCGTGATTTGCCTGTATTTAGAGAATTGCTTGGCAATGGTAAGCAGTTAGGGTTAGAAATAGAATATGCAGTTCAGGAAGCTCCTAAAGGGTTGGCAGAAGCCTTTATTATCGGTGAGAAGTTTATTGGTAAAGATAATGTAATGCTGGTTTTAGGCGATAATATTTTTTATGGTAGTTATTTATCGGAAACGTTATCAAAGGCCGCTAGACTTAGGGAGGGTGCTTTAGTGTTTGGTTATAAAGTGCCTAATCCACAAGATTATGGTATTGTGGAATTTGACGATAAAGGCAATGTTATATCTGTAGAAGAAAAACCTTTGAACCCAAAGTCGGATTATGCAATACCGGGTTTATATTTCTATGATAACGAAGTAGTAAGTATTGCTAAAAACGTAGTTCCATCTGATAGAGGCGAATTAGAAATAACATCTGTTAATGCAGAATATTTAAAACGTAATAAGCTTAAGGTTCAATTATTGGGAAGAGGTACAGCGTGGTTAGATACGGGAACACATAGTGGATTGTTAGAGGCAAGTAATTTTGTAGCTATTTTTCAACGCAGACAAGGTTTATATATTTCCTGTATTGAAGAGATTGCTTATCGCAAAGGATATATAACTAAAGATAAGTTGATTGAACTTGCTCAACCTATGCTTAAGACTGATTATGGTAAATACTTACTGCGTGTTGCGGAGGAAAAATAATGAAACTTCTAATTACTGGCGGTGCCGGCTTTATTGGCAGCAACTTTATATATTATCAGCTGCAAAATCATTTTGAAGATGAATTTATCTGTTTAGATGCCTTGACATATGCCGGCAATTTGGAAACCTTGCAGATGGCAATGCAGCATGATAACTTTAAATTTGTTAAAGGTGATATTGCTGACCGTGATTTTGTCTATAAGCTTTTTGAAACAGAAAAACCTGATATTGTAGTAAATTTTGCAGCGGAAAGTCATGTGGACCGTAGTATATTGGAGCCGGAGCTGTTCTTAAGAACAAATATTATCGGAACTGGTGTGCTTATGGATGCCTGCCGCAAATATGGTATTAAGCGTTATCATCAGGTTTCTACTGATGAGGTATATGGTGATTTACCGCTTGATAGACCTGATTTATTTTTTACGGAAGAAACTCCGTTGCATACTTCCAGTCCGTATTCAGCGTCTAAAGCCAGTGCAGATTTACTGGTTTTGGCTTATCACCGTACTTATGGATTACCGGTAACTATTTCGCGTTGCTCTAATAATTATGGCCCTTATCATTTTCCGGAAAAGCTGATTCCCTTGATGATTATTAATGCTTTACATGATAAGAAATTGCCTGTATATGGTACGGGAGAAAACGTGCGTGACTGGCTGTATGTTGAAGACCATTGCAGTGCTATTGATTTGATTATCAGAAAAGGACGAGTTGGTGAAGTATATAATATCGGTGGGCATAACGAAAAGACTAATTTGGAAGTAGTTAAAACTATTCTCAAAGAATTGGGCAAAGGTGAAGATTTAATAACTTTTGTCAAAGACAGACCGGGACATGACAGACGTTATGCCATTAATCCTGCTAAGATTCATTGTGAACTTGGCTGGCTGCCGCAGACCAGCTTTGCTGAAGGAATCAAAAAGACGATTAAATGGTATTTGGATAATGAAGACTGGTGGCAGCGTATTATCAGCGGCGAGTATCAAAATTATTATATGAAAATGTATGGCGATAGATAAAAAATAAATATATTTTTATTACTAACTTCGCAAATAAAATAATATAATCAAATATTATTTTATTTGCGAAGTATTTTTATGTTTTTAATTACTATTTGGTATTTTAATGTTGCAATATTTTAAAGTTTGATAAGTAAAATTTATGATGATATACTTTTAATATAATAAAATTTGTTGGAAAGGATGATGAAAACGATGGAATGGGAGACTTTATTATCAAATGAGCGTTTAGGTGGAGAATTGGTGATTGATAAAAAAACTGAAGAAATATATCCAAGAACAGATTTTGAAAAAGATTATAAAAGGATTATTAGCAGTGCTTCTTTTAGAAGATTGCAGGATAAGACACAGGTTTTTCCCTTAGATAAAAGTGACTTTGTAAGGACTAGGCTCACGCATTCTTATGAAACATCAGTAATTGCAAAAATGATGGGAAATATGCTGGCATCAGGTGAAAAATATGCTTTAGAAGATATTGATAGTGAGTTAAAAAGTCGTATTCCTGACATATTGGCATGTGCAGGATTGCTACATGATATTGGAAATCCTCCGTTTGGTCATTTTGGTGAAGATGTGATTAGAAATTGGTTTAAGCATAAGTTAAAAAAATATTTTATTTTAGATGAAAGAACTCAGCAAAAAATGTCTTTGGATGAAATATTAAAAGCAAGACATATTAAAGATTTGCAAAATTTCGATGGCAATGCTCAGGCGTTAAGGTTATTAACAAAATTACATTTTCAAGATGGAATTTGTGGAATGAATTTAACTGTTTCGGTGTTAAATTCATTGGTAAAATATCCTGCAAAATCTGAGGAGGTTGGAACAGCAGGAAGTTTATTGAAGAAAAAAATGGGCTATACTGATGCGGACAGTGATGTATATGAAAGAATAACTGAAATTACTGAAGCTAAAGGAGTAAGGCATCCATTGGCTTATATTTTGGAAGCGGCAGATGATATTGCCTATAAGACTGCAGACATAGAAGATGCTGTAAAAAAAGGGCTGTTGGATGTTAATCAATTACTAAATTGCGAGAAAGAATATATTGAGGCAACTACTAATTATGATATTTCTAAAATGAAGGATCTTTTTGATAGATTACAGGATATTTATGACAAGGCAATTGATAAAGAAGTAAATAATCCTCATGTATATGCAATACGAAACTGGATACCATATGCGCAGGAATGGCTTATGTATTGTGCAGTTTATGGATTTTGGCGAAATAAAGAGGAAATTATGACTGGAACATATAATTATGATTTGTTTAAAGGTACATATCATGAGGCTACGGTTAAATTTATAGATACTGTTATGTCAAAATATATTTTTATAAATAAAGATATAGTAAAACTTGAATTATCAGCTGACACTATACTTACAAATTTATTGGATAAATTTATTGAAGCAGTAATTTATCATGATAAAGTGTATACAAGTGAAGATAATGTGGAGATTAAGGCCTATAAGAAGTTATACATGTTAATTTCTGAAAATTATTGTGATGCTTATAAGAAAGCAAAAAAAATTTTTGAAGATAATACAACTGATGAGAATGAAAAAAAAGAGTATGATATTTATTTAAGATTGCTGCTGGTAGTTGATTTTATCAGCGGTATGACGGATTCTTATGCTAAAAGGCTATACCAAGAATTAAATGGGTTTTCATTTTGAGTAAAAATTATATGTAAATTAAAATAATCATAGGAGGTAATTACTATGTCCGATGATAAGTCTGAACAGTTTAAAGACCTTGATAAGAACTTGTTAATTGGCGGTCCTTTGAAGGCTGCCTGTGAAGCGCAGGTGTCGTTATCTAAGGCTACAGCTGATTTTATTACTGGCATATGTATGAATAATGCAGGTGATAAAAATCTTAAAGATGGTGCAGCTGATTTCAGTTCTGACAGAGTGTGTTCTGCTGAAGAAAAGAATGAAGAAGTTACGGAAAAGGTTTCTTTAAACGTACCAATGCTGGGGATAGTAAAGATACCTGAGCTGAAAGTTGATGATGTGGATATTACCTTTGATATGGAAGTTAAATCTGATGAAGCTGCTCATACTACTGAATGTGATTCTGCTGAGAAATAAAAGTTTGGTTTAGATACCTTTCGTACGGATATATCTGCCAAGGTGGATGGAAGTACTCATGAGGGACATATAAGAGATACTGATACTTCGGTCAGGTACCATATTCAGGTACGCGAAGGTCTGGAGACTGTACCGGAGGGCTTAGCCAGAGTGCTGGATATTCTGAAAAGTTCTGTTAAGCCGAGTGTTGGAGATGATAATAATAAAAAGAGGAGTGATTGGTGAAGTTATACTAAATGAACAGCTAATTGTAACTTGCGGATATAGGATTTGTAAAGCGAGTATTTGTAGTTGAAAGGTATTAAAATATAAAATAAGCGTAATAAAGTTAAGATATAGTTATGATAAAATTACTTTTTTAGAGAATAGTTTAGTGTAGTGAATTTGTATAAGTTTTATATTTAAACATTATGAGTCATAATGATATATGATAGTATTTTTAAGAGAGGTTTTGCTAAGATGGTTAATATTCTTTTTGCGCAACCTTTTTTATTTTAGGGAGGGTGTTAATTATGGCAAGAGTAAAAATTATTGAAACAAACTTGCAGTTTAAGAATTTGACGCAGCGTAGTTGTACAGAAAAAATTGTTATTCATCATACAGAAAATCCCGCAGACGATAATTTGAGTGCTGCTGAAATTCATCAAAGTCATCTTAATCAGGGATGGGCAGGTATAGGATATCATTTTATAGTACGAAAAGATGGAAGCATTGAGCGTGGCAGACCATTGGACTGTATTGGCAGTCATGCTTATGGTTATAATCACTGCAGTATTGGTATCTATGTGTGCGGAAATTTTGAAATAGCAGAGCCTACACAGGAACAGTTAAATGTTTTGCCCATGTTGATAGCTGATTTGTGTGATACTTATGGACTGATTGCAGGTAAAAATATTGTACTAGGGCATAGAGATTTAATGGCAACTGCCTGTCCAGGTGAAAATTTGTATAAAAAACTGCAGGATATAAGAGAAAATGCCGAATAGCACAGATTGTGTAAATGAGTTATAACGTAAATTTCTGAAAGTTTTGTTAAATTAGTAATAAAATGATATAATGAAATATCATTTTACTGACGGAGTTATTGTCTTAAAAAGCATTTTTCGCAGAGATTATACTTATAATAAGTTTATAAGGGAAATGAGGGTTTTGGCTGGAAAGTTCTGTTAAACTTAACAAATAAAAACTTGACAATAAAAATAGGTAGGTTGGGCATACGCCCAACCTACCTATTTTTATTATAGGTAGGCATATAATCGAACTAGGAGGATGAGGTGAAAGCAAATGTCTAATTTTCAGTCTTTTGATGAATTAATAGATGCTTTGCAGGGAGCTGTTATCAAAGCTCATAATCTGACGCAGAATCAGCATATTCTTGCTATGAAGGATTATTTTGATGATGACGGTAATCCATATATGGTTAAAATTCAGCTGCCGCAGAAAACGGAACAAAGTACTTCTGCAGGGGTGGAAACTATCTTGCCTTACAGAACTGTAGAAGTTCCGGCATTTTCATTGGTACCACAGGTATCGCTGAAGATGCATAAGATAAAAATGGATTTTGATGTAAAAATGATTGGGCTTGATCAGGGCTCTGTGAAACAGGAAGATAAGATTGACAGAAATATATCAGACAGTTATTCCGGCAGAGGCTTAAGATTCCGCCATAAGGAGTCGCAAAGACTGCTGACAAATATTTTTGCCGGTACTGATGATAATAATAAAGTACATGTAGAGCTGGAATTTGTCAGCAGTGAACCGCCGGAAGGAGTTATGCGTGTTAATGATATGCTTGTAAGGCTTTTGCCTTAATATGATATAAGGAGTTGAGTATGATGAGTTTAGTTGAAATGTCCGGTCAGTTTGGTGGACTTGATATGGGTACATTGATTGGGGGGCCGCTGCAGGCTGCATGCAGGGCACAGACCATGCTTGCCGGGGCTACTGCGGATTTTCTTACTAAAGTGTGTATGGATAATGACGGCAATGGCAGGTTAACAGCCAAGACAGTTAATTTTAGTTTTCAAAGGTCAAATTATAATAACGATGGTAAGCCTGTTATGGAAGATGTAAATTTGAATGTTCCTCTATTGGCTGTAGTTAAAGTACCTGCTCTTAGTGTAGATGCAGTAGACATTACATTTGATATGGAAGTAAAATCGTCCGAATCTCATACGGATAGCAATGATACCAACGTTGGATTTGATGCTAATGCCGGCTTGAAAATAGGTCCGTTTTCGATGAATGTTTCTGTAAAGGGTTCTGTTGCCAGCCATAAGGAAAATACAAGAAGCAGTGATAATTCTGCCAAATATCATGTAGAAGTACATGCAAGCCAGGGAGAATTGCCGGAGGGGTTAGCCAGGGTGCTGGATATGATGGCTCAGGCCGTTACGCCGCTTCCGCCTGCGAATAAGGAAAGTGCATAATTGTGCAGAAGGCTTTTGACTTATCCTGCGTAGGTTTTGTTAAGAGGATTATTATAGGAAATAATAATCCTGAGAAAGTGGTAACTGATGCAGAAATAGAAAAACAATTAAGTCTATTGAACAAATGTCTGCAGGAATATCCTAAGGGAAAGATTATTGGTATAGAGCGCAACTTTTTTATTTTAAATATTGGCGAGCATCAGGTTATTATGCAGTATACGGTTTATCATGTAGGCTTTAAACGTAAGCCGGATTGGTTGTAAAAATTTAATATAAGGTGTAATGATGGTAAGAGTAAATATTATTGAAACTCATTTGCAGTTTAAGAATTTGACGCAGCGTGATTGTACAGAAAAAATTGTTATTCATCATACGGGAAACCTTGTAGATGACGATTTAAGTGCTGCAGATATTCATCGAAGTCATCTTAATCAGGGATGGGATGGCGTAGGGTATCATTTTATAGTGCGAAAAGATGGAAGCGTTGAGCGTGGCAGACCTTTGAATTGTATTGGCAGTCATGCTTATGGTTATAATCACTGCAGTATTGGTATCCATGTGTGCGGAAATTTTGAAATAGCAGAGCCCACACAGGAGCAGTTAAATGTTTTACCTATGTTGATAGCTGATTTGTGTGATGCTTATGGATTGATTGCAGGTAAAGATATTGTGGTAGGGCATAGAGATTTGATGGCGACAGCTTGTCCAGGTAAGAAATTGTATAAAAATTTGCAGGATATAAGAGGAAATGCCTAATGGTAAATTGCAGATAAGAAGGTGAAGGAAAATGAATACTGAGCAGATTAAAGCGCTGCTGAAAGAAATGTACGAATTATCTAAAGGATATAGTGATCGAGGAATTAAGGAGCATGAGTTCGAACATTATGTGGCAAGGTTAGATAATACCAATAATATGGAGGAGCTTCAAAAGGTAATAAAAGAAATTCTTTATGAGTTAAATGTAATGCCATCAAAAACGGCAAGAAAAATAGCTTATCCTTGTCAGTTTAATAAAGAAGTTATTAATTGGAAAGATGAAAAGATTAAGATAGCGAATGGAAAACAGCAATATTATTGTAGTGCCTGTGAGTGCTATCATGATGTTGAGACTACGGACTCGGGAATGGCTTTATCAATTGATCATGAGCCCTCGTTAAGCGAAAGGTTTAATGATGGAGAATGGCTTTTAAGCAGGGAAGAACGCTGTGCATCCTATAATAATATAGAAACACTGCAGATTATGTGTCAGAGAGAAAATAGTAAAAAAGGTGGGCAAAAATACAATAAAGAAAAGATATTTGAGGTTTTTATCAGAGAGATTCAATACTATGTTTAATGACTTTCTCAGAAACTAGGGCAGAAGTAAAGGTTGGATATAATACGAAGAAGATAAGTTAATGAAAGTTTTTTTAGAGAATTGTAAATTTCTGAACGTTTTGCCAACTTCGCGGTAAAATGATATAATATAGTATCATTTTATTCGCGGAGTATTTTTATGCGCAAAAAAGTATTGTTTGGTATAGACTATACTGACAACGAGCTTATCAAGGTATTGTTATACTTATTTGTAGGCGGTACAGCAGCGTTGGTGGAATGGGGATTGTTCTACCTTTTATTCCGTTATCTGCTGCATGGTTTAGGTCTTAGCATAACAGAGCTGACGATGGCGGCGACAGCCATGGCTTTTTCGCTTTCGACGCTGTACCATTATTTTCTGGGGAATATCCTGGTTTTTGACAGCGGCAGCCGCTATGGACGGAGTAAGGAACTGAGCCTTGTTTTTGCAGTCAGTGTTATGGGACTGGGATTTAATCTGCTTTTGATGTATATTTTTGTCAGTCTGTTGGATTGGCATCCTATGGTAAGCAAGGTTTTAACCAGCTGCATTGTAGTAGTTTGGAATTATTTGGCGCGTAAAAAATGGATTTTTTAGGAGTTAGACATGCCCTTAAATTATGTTGATGTAAAGAAATTAAAAAAGGTAATGCTGGTGTACAACAGCAATTCTGGTAAGCAGCTTTTTGCCAGTATGCTTTCCAAGGTTAATGAACTTTTTAAAAGATTGAAGGCTTTGATTGGCTATAAAAATGTGGAGATGTTTACCATTCACTATTTTTCGCAGGTGGATGAAATTGCCGAAAAGGCTGTACGCGAGCAGGTAGACTGGGTAATTATTGCCGGAGGTGACGGAACTATCCGCGCTCTTATCGAAAAGCTGGCTAATAAAAAATATGTTCCTTATATCAGCGTTTTTCCGGCAGGCACGGTAAATCTTGTGGCTAAGGAGCTGCTTTTAAGCAGTGACCCGGGTAAATGGTTTAAGCGTGTTTCTAAGGGTATTGAAGTGCCGGTGTATTTGGGACGTACTAACGGAAATGTATTTTTGACGGTGACAGGCATTGGTTTTGATTCACTGGTAGTAGATAATGTTTCCGAAAAGGAAAAGAAGCTGCTGAATAAATTAGCTTATGTATGGCAGGGTACGGAGCTGATGCGTAAGGAATTGCTGTTCAGCAACTGGCGTTATCACTTTCAGGTACGTTTTGATGATGAAGATGTATGGCATGGTGCTTCTTCTGTTATTGTAGGTAAGAGCCGCTATTATGCAGGACGCTATAATCTGTTCAACAATGCTTCGCTGTCTTCACCGCTTTTGCATGCGGCGCTGTTTACTGGAGATAAACGCGGTGACTTTATGCGTTATGCAGCCTGCATCGCTATGGAAGCATTGCATATTGATGACAGTATTATGGTCAGAACAGCGAAAAAAATAGAGATACGCTGCAACGAAGAGGACTTTGCAGCAGAGCTTGATGGTGACGCTATTACGACGGCGCCTCTGACGATTGAGCTGGAGGATAAACCTGTTAAATTTTTGGCTTAAAGGGTGACGGATGTGCAGAAAAAATATTTAGTTTTGCTTTGCGTGCTGCTGGCAGCGGCAATAGAGGGCGTATTGGCATGGCCGCTTTTTGCCGGTGTAGAGCCGTTTCCTTATAATGAGTTTTATTTTCGTATTTTTGACCACCTGCTGCGTGACTGCCTGTTAGGCTGGGCTGCGTGGGGCTTGTATTTCCGCCGCAGCCGTATTAACGACAGGGTGAGGCGTTATTTTCCGGTAGTTGTTGTCGGAGTAATGTATCTAGCAGCGGCTGTATTTATGATTAATCAGCTAAGCTTGGATTTTGGCCTCTTAACAACGCTGTCGATGCTGGCCGGGCTTAACAACAATATCCTGGTGCTTTTAGTAACTGCCATGTGCTACCATAAATGGCCTAATCTTTTGATGAAGCTGATTTATTTTGTTGTATATGGCTTTACGGCGCTCAGTATTGTTTTTGATGGATTTTATTTTTGGCAGACATCTATGCACGTAGAAAGCGTGCTCTTCCAAAATATGAACATCTATGCGGTGAAGGGCGTTTTTGCTACTATGAGCCCGCTGATGATTGGGGGCATTATTGCAGCTGTTCTGGCTATTGTTCTGCTGTTCAGGGTTACACCGCCGCAGCGTCATAAACCCAATTTTGCCTGGTCGCTTTTGTGCGTGGCTATGTTCTCTATTGGTCTGAATCTGGCAGACAGAGTGTTGGGGACGCTTGGTATTTACTGCTTTGAAAATGTTATCGGCATGTATGCCGAGGTAGAGATAGAAAAGACGCGGCAGGAATACCGCAATATGGTAGCGATGCCGATAAATGTTAACTTTGTCAGCAAGGCGGCTTTTGACACGGATAAAATTGCCGGTGCCAATCATTTGGAGCTACGGGAGCTGACGGAAAAAGATAAACAGACTCTGCAGGAGCTTGGTATTTATCTGCCGCGTGTGCAGCCGGAAAAGATTAAGCCTGCTTATGATAGAGTTGTGCTGCTGATTTTGGAATCAGTGCACAGAGATTATATCAATTACTATAATAAGAATATTCCAGAAGAAGCGACACCGTTTTTAAACAGTTTAGTTATCCGCTATCCTCATTTGGACAGATATTATTCATCTTCTGTGCCTACTACGCAGGGATTGAATGCTACTTTCCGTTCACATCTGATTATGGATAAGGATATACCGGGAGCCGGTACTCCTTCATTGTTCCGCAGTGTGCAAAGTGCCGGTATGCGTGGTATTTTTATGAATGCTTCCAGTCAGTATTATGCTAATGAGCTGAGAGAATATCCTGATCAGTTTGGTATGGCAGAATACTATGCCAAGGAATATTTGGAAAAACAAGGGTACACGGGTGCCAGCGGCTGGGGCTTTCATAATGATGTGATGTATGACGCAACCTTGAAGATGTTGGAAGCGGCTAAAAATGACCGCTTGCTTATGGTTACCAAAACGCTTGATATGCATCAGCCTTATCCTTATACCGGTATCAGCTGGAATGACAGCCCGGAAGCAGTGCGTAACCAGCCTTATGCTACTATTCGCGGTATGTACTGGGTAGACCGTACGCTGCAGCATTTTTTTGCAGAAGCAGAAAAACGCGGTCTGATGGATGACAGAACTCTTTTTATTATTACTTCTGACCACAATCCCCACAGCGGCGGTGAATATACCAAGATTGTAACTAATCCGGAAGATAAAAAGAGTATTGCGCCGATTCCTTTAATTTTTGTCAGCAAAAATTTGGCGCCGCTGGACAGTCTGCGTACCGGACAGTATGCTTCGCAGATTGATTTGGCACCGACATTGCTGTATTTATTAGGCATCGAAGTGCCGGAGGCTTTTATGGGACGCAATCTGCTGGATTACACTAACATTCCTTATGCGTTAGGCTATTTTGGCGGCAAGGCGTACTACTGGTCTGATGAAATGCATTTTGTAGATCAGATGGATAAACCTGTGCCTGACAGTGATTATGAAGATGCTTTGAGTAACTATATTGTACATGAGTACACTATGTGGCATCAGTTCTAAAGTATTATGTATACAAAACCCGCAAAGTATTTGCTTTTGCGGGTTTTTGTTTTATAATAATAAACCGATATGTTTTATTGTAGGAGTTGGTTTGTATGATGTTAATTATTGGTGCACTTATTGTTTTGGGAGTTATCTGGCTGCTTCTGAAACGCTATGAATCAAGAATGGTGCTGATTGCAGCCGGTATACTGATGTGCGTTATTGCAGGTAAGCCGATGGCGTCTCTGGATGCGTTTGCCAAAAGCATGACGAATGCCGGCCTCATTACCTCCGTATGTTCCTGCATGGGCTTTGCACTGTGCATGAAATATACTGGCTGCGATAAGCATTTAGTTGTAATGATTGGTAAGGTATTGAAAAAGATGGGCTTCCTGCTTATCCCCGGTGCTACACTGGCAACCTTTATCATTAATATCGCAATTCCCAGTGCGGCAGGCTGCAGTGCTGCTGTCGGCGTTATCTTTATTCCTATTATGATGGCTGCCGGTATTCATCCTGCTATGGCTGCGGCTGCAGTAAAATCTGGTACTTATGGCAGTATGCTGAATCCTGGCTTGGTGCATAACGGCGTTATTGCTAAACTGGCAGGAGTACAGATTACTGATGTTATTGCTCATCACATGCTGGCTACTGTAGTTGGCGTTGTTGTAGCTGCTGCTACTTTAACCGTTATTGCTGTACTGCTGAAAGAAAATAAAGGTTACGTTCCCGAAGGCGGCGTTGTAGATGAAGAAGATTTTAAAATCAATCCGCTGCATGCTTTGATGCCGCTTCTGCCGGTTATCATCCTGTTACTTGGCAGTACTGGTATGGTAAGTATCTTAAAGATGGGAGTACCGCAGGCTATGGTTATCGGTGCAATTGTCAGCCTGGCTGTTACCCGTAAAGATCCTGTTAAACTGACAAAATCTTTCTTCGACGGTATGGGCGATGCTTATGCCAATATCATTGGTATTATTATTTCTGTAGGCGTGTTTGTTGCCGGTCTTAACTCTTTGGGTCTGATTAAGGCATTGATTAACTGGATGCTGAATTCTACCGGTATTGTTAAGATTGCTGCTACTTTCGGCCCGTTCCTGCTGGCTTTGATTTCCGGCAGTGGTGATGCTGCAACTGTAGCGTTCAACGAAGCTGTTACGCCGCACGCAGCAGAATTCGGCTTGAACACTATGAGCATGGGTTCCATGGCTTCTTTGGGCGGTACTTTGGGCCGTACCATTTCTCCGATTGCCGGTGCCACTATTATCTGCGCAGGCATTGCCGGTGTAGACCCCATGGAAGTATGCAAACGTAATGCGCTTGGTATTACTTTGGCACTGCTGGCAGGCATGCTACTCCTGTTATTCTAAGCTTCTCTTTGGCTATCCAAGGTTTAAAAACTTTGGATAGCTTTTTTATTGGCGAATACTGCGGAACAGGGTATAATAAAAAGATGGAGGATTATTGTGAATATACAAAGCTTTATTACTAATTTACAACAATATAGCAGTCCTTTGGTCTTTAACCCGTGGCGCGATTTTGATACTTCCTGTGATATTGGGCAGGAAGCGCCTGTTATCCGCAGTGCTAATCTGCAAAGATATCTGGAGCTGCGCAGACAGGCAAAATATCTTTTCATTGCTGAGGCTTTAGGTTATCAGGGCGGACATTTCAGCGGCATTGCCATTACCTCTGAGCGTATTCTGTTAGGAAACCACCCTGATATTAAGCCTGAGTGCGTATTGGGTGACTGGGATTACAGACGTACCAGCGATTGTCAAAGCGCACTGTTAAATAATACGCAGAAGCAGAAAGGTTTTAACGAACCTACCGATACAGTTGTATGGAATGCACTGCAGAATCATGGACTGGCTGCTTTTGATGTTATTTTGTGGAATATTTTTCCGTTTCATCCCTATAAAGAAGGCAAACTGCTCTCCAACAGGACTCCTTCCGGCAGTGAGCTGGATGAAGGCATTCGTTATACGCAGATGCTGCTGGAGTTAGTTCCTGGCATGCAGGTTATTGCTATTGGGCAGAAGGCAGCAGGAACGATGGCCAAGTACGGCGTAGCCTGCAGCGCGGTGCCGCATCCTTCCATGGGCGGTGCTAACCGCTTTAAGGCTGCAGCTGCTGCTCTTTTTGCCAAAGAAGGTTAATTATTATGGGCTTGAATAATTTAAAGCGCGAGGAAACGCTTAATCTGGCGATGCTGATAGGCAAAGTGCTGCTGAAAAGCGGTGCAGAAACGTCCAGAGTGGAAGATACTATTACCAGGTTTTGTCAGGCTAATAACTGTCATGATGTCAATGTTTTTGTAACGCCGACAGTTATTATCCTTGGTGATGAAACACCTAATGGTACCAGCTGTGTCTGCCGTATTCGTTATCGCAGTACCAATCTGCAGACTATCAGTGAAATGAATGATTTTTCCTATAATTTAAAGCAGTGGCCGCTGGATTATGTTGGTACGCTTAAATATCTGGAAAGTAAGCTGAAATCTTTGCCGCCTTACAGCAGCAGGCTTGTTTGTCTGGCATCTGGTATCAGTTCAGGCAGCTTTTCAGTCATGCTTGGCGGTAACAGTCACGACTTTGTAGCGGCCTTTATTACAGGTTATTTAGCTATGCTGCTGTTAAAGAAGCTGGGCGGATACAGGCCCAGTGCCTTTTGGGAGAATGCTCTGGCAGGGGCGGCTATCGGTGTGGTAGCTATTTTGTGTTGTGCAGTCAGTGTGCAATGCACTATGGAAAAGATTATCGTTGGTGCCTTAATGCCGTTTTTGCCCGGCGTAGCTTTTACTAACGGCTTGCGTGACTATATGGCAGGAGACCTTATTTCCGGTAACTCACGTATTGCTGAGGCACTGCTGTTTGCTACATCTATTGCTATCGGACTGGCATTTAGTTTGCAGGCATGGCATATTTGGGGGTGGGATTTATGGAAGTAAATGTTTTATCCGCCTTCGTATTTGCGTTTTTTGCTACGGCAGCCTTTGGAATATTGTTTCAGGCGCCGAAAAAAACCTTGGTCAGCAGCGGTCTTATTGGTGCTGTGGGCTGGGTGTTGTTTGTACTTTTGCGTCATCAGCTGGGGTATAATTCCTTTCATGCCAATTTCTTTGCCGCCGTCGTTATTGCTTTAGGCAGTGAGCTGTCGGCGCGCCTGTGCAGGCAGCCAGCAACAGTCTTCGTTATTCCGGGGATTATCCCATTGGTGCCTGGGCTTGGTATGTATCAGGGAATGACGCAGATTATTGAAAAAAATTATGAGTTGGGTACGGCTACACTGCTTACGGCCTGCACAGACTCAGCGGCTATCGCTTTGGGGATGATGGTTATGACCAGCGTCTTCAGAGTGCTCAAAATAAGCAGAGAGCGTAAACAGCGTTTGCAGCGGCTGAAAAATGCTGCTAAGAATAACTGATTTTTGAGGGGAGAAAATATGGGATTTATTGAATTGCTGCTTTTATCTGTCAGCTTGGCTATGGATGCTTTTGCAGTTTCTGTATGCGGAAGCATGGTACTGGCACCGGCAGATAGATGCGGAGGTGCGCTGCGTTTTGGCGTGTGGTTTGGTGTTTTTCAGGCCTTAATGCCGCTGTTAGGTTATGCAGGTGCACTGTCTTTTCGTGAATATATTATGGATTATGATCATTGGGTAGCTTTTATTCTTTTGGCTTATCTGGGCAGTAATATGATCAGAGAAGCATCTGATTCCTGCAGTATTAAGAAAAGCTATACTACTAAGGAGATGCTGGTGCTGGCAGTTGCCACCAGTATAGACGCTTTGGCTGTAGGTATCAGCCTGGCATTTTTGGATACCAATATCTGGCTGGCTGTGGCTATGATTGGTATTGTTACCTTTATTATTTCAGCTTTTGGTGGCTTTGCCGGCTTTAGGCTTGGTGCAGCCGTAGGTAAAAAGGCTAATATTTTTGGCGGCAGCGTACTGCTGGTAATAGGTGTAAAAATACTTCTGGAACACACTGGTGTACTGGGAGCCATATAAATTACAGAATTTGAGAAAGGCGTGAAGTAGATGAAAGAGCTTAATAAAACAAGGATGCTGGCAGAGTTTAAAGAAATCGTAGCACTGCCTTGCCATACACTGCAGGAAAGACCTGTGCTGGAGCTGCTGCAAAGCAAGCTGGCTGCCATGGGCTTTGAGCTGCAGGAGGACGATGCCGGCAAACAGCTGGGCGGTAACTGCGGCAATCTGTGGGCTTTTCTGCCCGGCAACAAAGCAGGTGCAACCTCTGTACTGCTTTCTGCTCATATGGATGGTGTTGAACCCTGCGGCGGTACTACTGTAGTTCAAAAAGACGGTATCTTATACAGTGATGGTACTACTATTTTAGGCGGTGATGATAAATCCGGCGTAGTAGCTATTTTGGAAGGTGTACGTATGCTGCTGGAAGAAAATGCTGAGCATGGTGATATCCAGCTGTTGTTCACTATTGCCGAAGAAGGCGGTGTTAACGGTTCCCGCTGCATGGATAAATCCCTGCTGAAAGCAGAAGTTGGCTATGCACTGGACAGTGAAGGTGCACCTGGTGAAATCGTAGTAGGTGCTCCCGGACAATATAAATACACTATCAGCATCCATGGCAAAAAAGCTCATGGCGGCTTAGAGCCGGAAAAAGGCATTAACTCTGTTATGATTGCTGCTAAAGCTTTAGCGGATGTAAAACGCTACGGACGTATTGACGAGGAAACTACCTGCAATATCGGTATCATTAATGGCGGTACTGCCACTAATATTGTTCCTGATTTGGTAGTTATCCAGGGCGATGCTCGCAGCCGCAACAACGATAAACTGAACGCTATTAAAGATGAAATCGTGAATACCATTTGCACCAGCGCTGAAAAATACGGTGCTAAGGCAGAAGCAGAAGTAGAGCATAAATACAGCTCCTTCCTGGTTGCTGAGGACAGCAAGGTTGTAGAGCTGGCTAAAGATGCCTGCACAGCTTGCGGCTTTAAAGCTGATGTTACTCTGACAGGCGGCGGCAGTGATGCTAACTTTATCAATGCTTACGGTGTTCCCTGCGTTATTTTAGGTACCGGTATGAGCAATGTTCATACTGTAGAAGAATTTCTCAAAGAGGAAGATTTGTACAACTCTGCTTACCTTGTATATGAAATTTTAAAAGCTGCTGCTAAATAAGCAGGGAAAAAATAAAACCGCTGAAATTATTTTCAGCGGTTTTTTCATGTCTATTTGCAGTTATTTTTCCAGATTGATAGTAAGTTCACAGTTAAAGGTTTTCTTGAACCAGGAAAGATGTGTCTTAATCTGATGCATTTCGATGCTGGGCAGTTCATCTGCATAAATGCTGAGCATGGCACCTTTTTCCGTAACTTGGGGACGAATACTGTGAATCTTATTGGTCTGAGAATAGTCAAGGCTTTCGGCCAGGGCTAAAAGCAGAGCCATTTTGTTAATAGCTTTCCAGTTATCGTCACTAAGCATTTCCTTGTACAAGCGGTCACGGAAATAGTTTTTTGAAACGCCGTTGTGCCAACCAGCAATTGCGGAGGTCATGATTTGTTCTTTGTGTGTGAGACCAAAGATTTGAGCATTTTGAATCATGTAAGCGCTGTGGCGGGCATGGCTGTAAAAGTTAATGGTGATACCAATATCATGGAGCAAGGCAGCAGTTTCCAGCAGTTTGCGGCTGCCTTTATTAAGTCCGTGCAGCTGCGGCCAGTTGTCGAACATATTCAGTGCCAGTTCAGTAATATGGCGGCTGTGAGTAGTATTGTCAGTATACATGTGCAGGATATTTTCTCTGCTGCGTTTGAGAATATTATCGGCAATGAGAGGGATATTGTTTGCTTTGGAGTAATAGTCAAAGAACAGGCCTTCACGCAGACCGCAGCCGGAAGTAATCATCTTTTTGCAGTCGGTAGCGTCTAACAGGCAGTTGATAATGCTGCTGCCTGCCAGAATAATATCGGAACGTTCATTGCTGAGACCGGAAATTTTTTTGCGCTGTTCCAGATTGGTAGCGCGCAGTTTATTGAAAAAGCTGCGGAAAGTCTGCAGAGAAAAAGAGTAGTTATGAATTTTAGTAGTAGGATATTTCTTGCTGCGCTGAATAATTTTGGCAACTGTACGGGCAGTACCGCCTACGCCGATAAGGGGCAGTCCCTGCTGCTTAAGCCAGGGATATTGAGCAAGACGGCTCATGATAAAGAAGCTGACGTCGCTGTACACATTGGGCGGCATTTCGTTACGGGTATTGAACATACCGGTGGTATTAACAGCGCCGAAAGGCAGGGAAACAGAATCCATAATCTGACGATTTTTAAACAGAATAAGCTCTGTACTGCCGCCGCCAAGGTCGAAGATGATACCGTCTTTGACATCCAGCGTATTGATAACACCCAGATAGCTGATATATGCTTCCGTATTGCCGGAGATAATATGCAGCTGGATGCCGGTTTCTGCTGCTACTTTGTCTACCAGCTCGCTGCCGTTGGAAGCGTTGCGGATAGCTGCTGTTGCAACAGCAATGATTTTATCGGCCCGATAGATATTGCACATATAGGCAAAACTTTTCATAGTTTCAATTGTAGAAGTAAAAGCTTCTTCAGTCAGCTGGTTTTTGGCGTCCACCTTCTGACTGAGGCGCAGAGCTTCTTTTTGATTATATACCATATTATAGGAGCCGTTTTTATAAATATGGCTGATAACCAGGCGTGCTGAGTTAGAGCCGATATCAATAATGGCTATTCTTTGCATCTTTTGTCACCTCTGCAGAATCAACTTAAAATACATATTTAATATATTATATTACCCGCAAAAAGAAAAAATCCTGCGCATTGCCATGTAAAATTATTGTTAATGTAAAATCTATGTATAATTACAGGGGTAAGCGCAGGATTTTATGTTTCAGGCAGCGAATTTTTACTGTATGTATTAAGGAGGAATAGTGGATGAAACGAAAATCATATACTACTTTTGCCGCCATTCATCTTGGTTCTGAAATGATCAGTATGCAAATTACCGAATATCGCGGTATAGACAGATATAAAGTCGTAGAGTGCTGTAACAGAAGAATTCGTTTAGGTGAAGAAACCTTTAAAAATAATATTATTCCCTTTTCTATGGTGAATGAAATCTGTGAAATACTCTATGGCTTTAAATGTCTGATGGAAGAATATGGCGTTGAAGAATATAAGCTGCAGGCTACTACTGCCGTGCGTGAAGCGCGCAACCAGATTTTTCTGCTGGATCAGATTTACAGCAAGACCGGGCTTATTGTTGATGTAGTCGATATGCCCCAGGAAATTTATACTAAATTTGCCGCTATCAGAAATACCCTGAAAGAAGCAAAAATCACCAGCGAGCGAGAAGGCATGCTGATGATGGATATTTCTTCCGGTGGTCTTGGTGTAACACTGGTACAGGATGAACAGATTAAGTATCAGGAAAATTTCCATGTAGGTATTATCAGGATTAAAGAAAGCTTTGAACGCAATAAACGTGAAAGCCTGCATTTTAACAGAGCGCTGACAGAATTTCTTTCCAGTACCATCGGGCCGGTAAGAAGTGAGCTGAAGCAGGATCATGTGCGTTATCTGGTACTGTCCGGTACTGAAACAGAGCTGCTGCTGAAAATGATGCATCTGGATGTGCAGAAAAAGCTGCACCGCATTAAGGCTGATGATTTCCATCAGTTCTTTAAACAGATGCGCAAGCTTAATTTGCCGCAGATGATTGAGTTTTACGGCATTAAAGAAAGTGTCGCAGAGCTGGTATTGCCGACTGTATTGCTGTATGAACAGCTGCTGAATCTGGTTCCTGCCAAGGAAATCATCATTACGGCTGACAGATTTATTGACGGTATGCAGCTTCTGCATATTGGCAATAAAACCAGTGCAGATTTCCGCAAAAGCCAGGAGCAGGAGCTTATCAGCCTGTTTCATTGCATAGGCAGACATTATGCTTATGACCGCAAGCATGTAGAACAGGTTGAAAGATTGTCACTGATTATTTTTGATAAGCTGGCGAAAAACTACGGTATGGGTGAGCACGAGCGGCTCTTGCTGCGCGGTGCTGCCATTCTGCACGATATAGGCAAATATATCTGTATGCGCAGTCATTCTCTGTATTCCTATCAGCTGATTATGGCTACGGATATCCTTGGTTTCAGTGATTATGATAAAGAAATTATTGCCATGGCTGCTTATTACCATGCCAACAAGCTTTATGCGCCGGAGAATAAAAAGGCGCCTATAGTTAGAAAAGACATGGTGGCGGTAGTTGCTAAGATTGCGGCCATCATCAGAATTGCAGATGCAATGGACCGCAGCTATCTGCAGAAAATTAAGGGCTGCAATGTAATAATAAAAGATAACATCATGCAGATATTGGCTTCCTGCAGTGTGGATATGGCTTTGGAAGAATGGACCTTTACTGCTAAAGCCGACTTTTTTGAAGAAGTTTATGGATTGAAAGCTTTACTGGAGCGGGTGGAAGAATAATGGAAAAATTGGAACTAAATAAACCGGAATATTTTTATAACCGAGAGCTTAGCTGGTTGAAATTTAATCTGCGCGTACTGAAAGAGTCTACTGTAGAGGAAAGACCGCTGCTGGAGCGTCTGAAATTTATTGCTATTACGGCTTCTAATCTGGATGAGTTTTTTATGGTGCGTGTAGCAGGTTTATGGAGCAGTTATGATAACGGCATTGAAAAAAGAGATGCTTCCGGCATGTCTGTCAAAGAACAGCTGGATGCGATTTCTGAATCTGCTCATGAGCAGGTTAGAACGATGTACAAATACCTGCAGACGCTGCTGGCAGAGATGGACAACGTAGGCCTGCATTTCCGCAGGATGGAAGAGCTGAGTGACGAAAGCAGAAGCTGGGTAGAAGAATACTATCGGGAACTGGTTTATCCTGTACTTACGCCTATGGCTATCGACGCTTCCAGACCATTTCCGTTCCTTGCCAATAAAACACTGAATTTAGCCATAGAACTGGTTAATAACGAAGGTGAGCACAGCATGGGTTTGGTGCAGGTTCCTTCTGTATTAAACAGAATTATTGAAGTGCCGACAGATGATAAACGTACCTTTGTATTTTTGGAAGATATTATTGCTACTCATTGTGACGACCTGTTTAATGGCTGCAAGATTTTGGATTTAGTGCCCTTCAGAATTATTCGTGACTCTGATTTGGATGTAGAAGAGGATGATATCGACGATTTGCTGCAGGAGGTAGAAAAATCCCTGCGTAAACGTAAACGTGGGGCACCGGTACGCTTGGAACTTTTCAAAACCAATAATACCCGCATCAAGAAATTCCTGGAAGAAAATCTTGATGTTACCGATATGGAAGTTTACGAAGTAAACGGAGCACTTGACCCTACCTGCTTCTTTAAATTTACTTCTCTGCCGGGTATGTGGCCCTGGCTGTATGAGCCATTTGTTCCGCAGCGCCCGCTGGAACTGCCCGATGACAGCGACCTTTTCGCCGCTATCAGCAGAAAAGATATTTTGCTGCACCATCCGTATGAAAGCTTTGACCCAGTTGTTAAGCTGGTTAACGATGCAGCAGATGACCCGAAGGTTTTGGCCATTAAACAGACCTTGTACCGTGTCAGCGGTAACTCTCCTATCGTTGCTGCCTTAGCGCGTGCTGCTGAAAACGGTAAGCAGGTAACAGTACTCGTTGAGTTGAAGGCGCGCTTTGATGAAGAAAACAATATTATCTGGGCAAGAAGACTGGAGCAGGCAGGCTGCCATGTAATTTACGGCTTGGTTGGTCTTAAGACTCACGCGAAGATAATCCTTATTGTGCGTAAGGAAGCTAACGGTATTAAACGTTATCTGCATCTTGGCACCGGTAACTATAACGATAACACCGCTAAGCTGTATACTGACTTAGGCCTGATGACCTCTAATGACCAGTTCGGCAGTGATGCTTCCGCATTTTTCAATCTGCTGTCCGGCTATTCTGAGCCGCCGGTTTGGAATAAGCTGGTTATGGCGCCGCTGGGACTGCGTGAGAAGATTTATTCTTTAATTGATAACGAGATAGCTATGGCACGTGCCGGTAAAGGCGGGCATATTATTGCTAAGATGAATTCTCTTATCGACCAGCCTGTTATTCAAAAGCTGTATGAAGCATCTGCTAACGGCGTGCAGATAGAGCTTATTGTACGTGGTATCTGTGGTCTGAAAACCGGTATCGAAGGTATCAGCGATAATATTACAGTACGCAGTATCGTTGGCCGTCAGTTGGAGCATAGCCGTATCTTCTGGTTTGCTAACGGCGGCAATGAGCAGCTGTATCTTTCCAGTGCCGACTGGATGCCGCGTAACCTTAATGATCGTGTAGAACTGTTCTTCCCGGTAGAAACAGAAGAACATATCAAACGTATTAAAGGTATTCTTGATTTGTATCTGCGTGACAATGTGGGCGCACATATGATGCAGTCCAACGGAGCTTATCGCAGAGTACGCAATAAAGCTGAGGTTGTAAGTGCTCAAAGCACATTGTATGAAATGGCACAGCTGGCAGCTACGGCAGATAAGATTCCGATGGAAGCTCGTCTGCAGCCAATGCACAGCCGCAGATAAATAAATATTGCTCTTCCGCACTGAAATTGATATAATAAATGAAGCAGTTTTAGGAGGGGTTTTATGAGTAAATTTGCGGTTACCCTAAATTATCATTGTAACTACGGTTATGTAGAATATGACGAGGAAAGCAAGACTGCAGCAGTTATTCTGTCTGTGGCAGAAGCTAAAGAAAAGGTGGAAAAGTTTTTAGCTGAACCACTTACTTTGGATGTCCCCGAAGGTGAAACTATCCGTAATTTTGTTACCAAGACATTAGATCCTTTAGCCAGCTTGGAGAATTTTAAGGTATGTATGACTCGTTTGTGGATGCATACTGACGTGCGTGTTGAGTGGAGCATGCCTCCGGGAATGGCTGAAAAATTATAATTATATTTGTTTCTGTAGCTCAGTAGGATAGAGCAACCGCCTCCTAAGCATGAGGCCAAATTCTTTAATGCTGAAAAAATATACAAAAATATATTTGTTGCATTCGTTTCTGTAGCTCAGCAGGATAGAGCACCTGTCTCCTAAACAGGGGGTCGGCAGTTCGAATCTGCCCAGGAACACCAAAAACAAAAGCTGTGATATTATTCACAGCTTTATTTTTTTATACATTGAAAATTTGTTTGAGGTGCTAGTTTTTGCTAAACTAGCACCAAATTAATATAAAATACAATAAAGTCCAATGACTAATCATTAGCATTTTCTGTATTTTGATGAACTGTTTTTAGCTTTTCAATGTTATTCAACAGGTTATTTGCAGCAGCTCTTTGCTTGGATTCTACTTCATGCAGGTATAGAGATGTAGTTTCGATATTGGTATGTCCGAGAAATTTTTGTACAGTAACTAAGTCTGTTCCATTAGCTAGAGAATAAGTGGCACCCATATGTCTGAATGCATGTAAACCCACAAATGGAATTTTAATTTTCAAACAGAATCTACGTAGCCAACTTCTTACAGAATTGAGATCTAAAGGAGTAACTACATTACCATACATTAATTTTCTAGTACTAATGAATACTCTGTTAGTAGGATTTAGTAGATTACTTTTCTTTAATGTATTTTCCTGCATCTCTTTATACTGTTGAAGCAACTCTTTGACTTTTGGATTAATATAGGTAATCCGAATTGATTCATCTGTTTTTGGTTTCTTTAACCCTTCTTCTCCAGCTTTGATTTTATAAGCATTGTTTTCAATACTTATAGTAGAAGTATTAAAATCAATGTTTTCCCAGCTTAAACCATAAATTTCACCTCTGCGCATCATGTTATAAAAAGCCAGATATATGATGAGTTTATTTTTTATATTAGTATAATTTTCCGGTATCTGATCCAGTTCTTTAAAGAAAGTGGCCAGTTCATTTTCCTGATATATTTTCTTTTTTGCATAACGTTCTACAGGTCGCTCTTCTCTTGTAAGGCCATTACATGGATTTTTTCTGATATAGTTCCATTCTACAGCTTTATTGAAGATACTTCTCATAACACGGAATGTATGATGAATGGTGGCATCACTTATAGGTTTATAAGCGAATTTGAAGTTTATCCTATTATTTTTTATATTACTCAGAAAGATAGAAATATCATTCGTAGTGATTTCACTGATAAACATGCTGCCAAAATATGGTAGCAGCCTTATCTTGACATCAATATTGTGGCTGAATTGGGTATTAGGACTTAAATGAGACAGATATTTTTCCTGCCAAATTTTTATGAATTCACTGAAGGTAATATTGATATTCACATTGTTGAGAACTCTATAGTTGAATTCATTTATTACTTGAGATTCAAATAAAGAAAGCTCTCTTTTTGCTTTACGTTCGCTTGAAGCTGTAATAGTTTTTGTTTTACGAACCTGTTTTCCTGTAGGGCCGCTACAACCACAAGATACTATTAATTTCCATTTGTTGTTGCCAAGATTTTTTAATGTTGCCACTATTGATTCCTCCTTAAAAAAGCACCTTCAAAATTGAAGGTGCTTTAGTATTATGCTATTATGCTTGTTTTATGGAATGACCATGCTTGTTAGTTGAAAACATTACTGTTTTGAGCTGATTTAAAGCTTTCTTTGAAAAAAGGTATTTATTGCCAGCTTTTTGAGCTGGGATTTTACCGGCTCGAACCATACTTAGAAATTCACCATAAGCTATTTTATCTTCAAACAGGAAGTTTAGTGCTTCTTTTGTGCCAAGAACGTCATTAACATTATCTTGCAATGGTTTGTCAATTGATTGCAGTTTTACAATTTTTTCAACAGAATTGCGTGTTTTTGCAACTTCATCACGAAGGTGATAAATTTCACAAAGAAGCAATTGCAGTTCTGTAGAATAAGGAATAAGATTGGTAGTCATATATAATCCTCCTTTAATAATTAATATGCTTTCGTGTGTAATTCTTTATAATTCTCTGATTTTTTACTTTTTGTTCGCTTTTGCAGTTTGGAAACAGTTTTTTTAATCGCATGGAGAACCCAGATAAAGAAAGGTCTAAATTATGATTAGCGTCCAAGAAATCTTCGTATACGGAGCTTATTGGGATTACATTGCCTGGACAGTATTCGTAAAAAGTTGAGAACCAATGCATCAATGTACTATTGATATTAATTTCATTGTGTGAAAAAGTAATTTTGTCTTGTATGATATCAGTTTGATGCGTAATTATCAGGTGCAAATGGTATAAAGATAGGCTTACAATTGCGTCACGATCGCGAAGTAAATCATCTAAGATATCAGGGCTTCTCTCTTCCATGGGTAAAGTATCACCAGTGTAAATAGGAAGGAATCGTCTTTCAAATGCTTCTGGAGCATCTTCGATGATTGGAATAGTATTACTGAGAAAAAGCAAGAAGGTATGGGGAATGATTTCTTCAGAATCATGATAAAGCCTTCGAATTGACATTTGATCGCCACCTATTAGTTGCTTGATTATTGCGGTAGCCTTTTTAGGTATTATTCCGGCTTCCAAATCTGGACAAATAGTAATGTGAGATTGGTTCAGAAAATGAAGTTCAGTATTTCTCGTAAAAGTATCTATATTAGCTGAATACACTGTATTAGATTGAAATAGTTTGGTGATAAATTTTGCAAATACAGATTTGCCGCAAGCAGGAGGACCTATTAATAAGCCACCAAGTTGCCATGTTCGGATGTTTGATAACATAAGTCCCATAAGCTGCATTAAGGATGTTAATGATGTTCCATCCTTTGTTAAATGATGAAAAAATTTGTATGAAATTTCTGATAAAGGTTGATTATGAATATAATCTGCATCAATATAATATTTGAAGAAAAAATCTGGAGAATGGGTTTCAAGATTTAGAGTTTCCAGGTCAAGAACTCCATTTTTCAAATTAACGAATCGTTCACTGGGTGGATTAAGTGGAATAGAGAAACCTTCATGATGGATAAGTAACTTTTTGAGGGATCTTAAAATTGAAGAATTAAGTACAAGATTATTAAAAGGAATATTATTCATGTTGAGAACAAGTGAAAGTAGGCTTAATTCTCCTTCCAAAGGTAAATGGTTAAAAGTGCCTGTTTTTTTATCATACAGGAAAAGCTCGTTGTCTTCATTACCAAAAATAATATCAGCTTTTATTAATGATTCAGCAAGTGATATTACAAGATTGATAATTTTTAACATATTGTGAGGAATTTTATCATTAGTGATACTTTTAGTATAAGGTATTTTTTCTTCGTTTACATTAAGAACACTTGGCAAATCATTGACTTGAAAATAAGCAGTATCATCAAATTTATCATTTTCAAGGGTATTAATGATTGAGTCCATTTTGTTTATTGGATTATTGTCTATTTCGTTAAGTTTTTCATCAAATTTTAGTGATTCAAATTCATTCAAATCACCATCAAGTAGGGAATCAAGTTGTCTTTCAAATTTATCTATGCCAAGATTTTTGGTATTAAGCATTTACATTTCCTCCGTAGACAAAAGATGTGGAAAATCTTTTGTTAAATTTATAATAAATTCTTCAAATTTATCTCCGGTATTAGTAAGGAGACTTAACAGGGTAAGCGTAATATTGGCTAGTTTTTTTCGCTGTATTTTGTCATGTGCTATATAAACATCGCTGGCAGCAGGTTTTTGATTCAAAAATTCCACTATTGATATTAAGGCAATGTCACCATTATCAGTTAAAAATGATAAAAGTACAGTAACGGGATAATAGGAATTTTTAAAACCAATACCACTATAAACAGTAGGTGTTGATAATAACAGTTTGATAGGTTTATAGGGTTCTTTTGCAATAATAGAAATGGATTCAAGATTTAAAAGCAAATCTCGGCATTCGTTATCTTCTCCATATAAATTAATCAGCTTATTACTGTTTTTACCCTGAATTTTTAGAATTGTGCCATAATTTGATTTTACAATAAGGAAAAAAGTATCGCTTTTTCTTAGTTGATAAAATTTTTTGTGATTTTCAATTTCAGTTACGTCAAAGTTAGTTTTCATGATCTTGTTGACCTCCTTTGTATTGGTTGAGAAGATTATAATCGAAAAATATTGCATTTAAAAGTTACCAATTAAAATGATATAATAAATAATAAAGAAATTAATTAATTTTAAAAGCAAGGAGAGGTGCTTATGAACTCTTTTTTTGATGATGTATATAATTATGAATTCCCGGAAAGTTTATTTAATGCGATTTCATTTGAAAGAATGATGGTTCAATACGCTAAGATTAGAGAAGATGCGTTAAATACAATTCAAAAACGTTATAGCTCAAATTATTATAATAATAATCAGATATTAAAGCTGGATTCAGGAAGATTAGTTTATTTGAATCCTGAAAGCAAGTTTGATAAAGAATTACCAAAAGAGATTCTTGATGAAATTAATATAGATATAAATTTTTCTAAATTAAAAGATATGGGCTTTTTTACTGATGATGAATTTTATGACAAATATCATAGAAATATGTTAAACGAAAAGGAGAAACTAAACCTACAGTATTGTATATTTTTAGATGTCATTTATCAGCTTATTTTAAAAAATCAAAATAAAAGTCTATTTGGAAAAGCAAATTTATCAAGTATAGTTAAAGCAAATAGTTGTATGCTAAAGTTCAATTTGTTTTCTACTAAAAAAGAAGAGTTTAAATCAATATTCGATCAAGATAGCTTTCTTGATGAGAGTCTTGTGCTTGAAGTATTGGGAGATAAAGTGAGTTATAAAAAACTTGAAAGGCATATTACGTATAATAAAGACAAGAAAATTGATAAAATTTTTAACTATTTTTATCAGTTTTTAATGGAAATGTTTGAAGTAAACGAGGAAACAGAAAAAGCTTATAAAAAAGAGAAAAAATACTATATTAAAAATAGGAAACAAAAGAATGATGTTTGTGTTAATAAAGAAAATTTAATTTTATACAATAAATTACATTACAATTATTTTGCAAATTGGTTAATTAAATACTATAAGAAAGATAAAAATCAGGTTTGTTATTCATATAGCTGTCATCAACAAGGAGATGTTTTTTGTAATAATACAAGAATTGCAACAATTAGAGGATGCAATATCCTAGGAGATTTGAGTTTAATAATAAATCTTAAAGAAGTATATCCGATAATAAGTGAAAGACATGGTCTTAATTTTTCTAAAAGAGAAATATATACTGCATTAGATTTCTTCTATATTTATGAAACCTTAGAGTATTTTTTTAAAATTCTTAATTATTCTTTACTGAAAAAGAAGTTTTATGTCGATATATGGGAGATTTTATTTTTTTATATTTACTCTGCTGGATATTTGTTAAATAATATGAATTTTTTTTCTATTTTCTACTTAAATCAGCTAAAAGATATTATAAAAAAGGAAAATATAGTTTATATTACAGATGAAATAAAAATTACATCCTTTTATATATCGTCATTAATATCCTTACTAAAAGAAACAGGAAATTCTGATATAGATATCAATGTTATACTGAAGGAAATAAATCGTTATAATGAATTTATTGAAAATATTACAGAAAAAATAAAAATATCTGATATTAAAGATTTAAAAGAAATTTTTAATCAAATAAAAAGTAATAATATAATTTCTGAAGATAGAGAGATTTTTTGTGAATACTTAGATTTAAGTGAATATAATGAGGTGAAAGATGATGTTCAATCTTTCTTTCTTGGAAAGGAATTAGACGGTAATTTTGTGATAGAACAATCATTAATTAGTAATCCATATATTCCATTAAGTTTGAGAAGAACAAATTATTTTGTAAGTGAATATCTATTACAGTCAAAATGGATAAATAAAGAAGAATTTAAAGGAAGAAAATTTAAAGATCCCAAGAAAGAGTGGGATGAAATGTTAATATTTTACAATAAAATGAAGAAGCAGAATCGTGCTTAAGATTCTGCTTCTTCAATAAGTTAATGTTGTCTTTCTTTTACAAATCTTTTGACTTCTTCTTTAGGAATTTTATATACTCTGCCTATTTTAAAGGATTTAATCTTGCCCTCCTTCAGAAGTTTATAAGCAGTATTTCTACCTATAGAAAGGTAGTCCATTAGATCTTCAATGGTAAATACATCATCATATTTTCTTTCAGGTTCATCAAAATAACCCATTTTATAAAACTCCTCTCATAATTATTATTCAATGACTTATGCATTTATGTTTCGGTATCTGCACTTCAGTACAGTTAATAGTCATTAAATATATGTTTACAGAGGTATTTGATACTATTTCAAAAACGCAGAAAGTGCGAAAAATAACTTATTTTAGCATGTTTTCAAAAAAATTATCCTGCTGCATTATATTACAGCAGGATGTTTGCATTAAGAGTTTAGTTTTTTGACAAGTTCTGATGTGATACTTCTGATAATATCCTGAAGATAACCATTGTTGAAGAAGTCACTTTCACAACGTCTTATACATGAATTTATCAGCTTATCAAGAGTGTAAAGGCTATTGTCATTAATAGAGTAGGTATAAGCTTCATAAATACCGGTCAGCTTACGAATACTTTCCGCAAAAGGGGAGAGGTTATAGTTTTCAGCAGGAACATAGGTTTTGATATCGACTATCAGAATTTTGCTGTCTATGTATTTAGCATAGTCATGACTATCTAACAGTTCTTTATCTATAAAATCAGCTAAGATTTCTTTCATATTACTTTTAGGTTTCTGTTGGCTGTTAAAGTCAATGGTAAGACTAATGTTATGAATACAGTTTAAGGTAACGGTATTCTTTTCTACAGCACTGATTTTCAGGAGTTCTTTTTTCCATTTATCAATTTGCCTGATGATATGTTCTGTATAGGCAGCAGCGATTACCTAGCTGATATTATTTTCTGTTTTTGGCTGAAAATACTGTTTCCTTGCTGAGATTCTGCCGTTAACATCTTCTTTGGCAAGTTCAAGAATCTTGTCTTTGGAATAAATATGCCTGGAATTTTTACCTGTGATTTTATGAAGATTATCCAGTATTTTATGACAGTCAGCATTGATTTCGTCATACTGGCTGAAAAATCCGGCATCTTCCAGCTGATTTATTTCATAATTTGAGATGGTTTCTAAAATATTAGTTTTTACCAAGGTCGGAAGGTTGGAATGTTGGTTATTAATCATATTAAACACCTCATAAATAAGATTTATAGGAAAATAAAAATAGCCTTTCTTAAAGAAAGGCTATTTTTATTACAGTTATATATTAAGATTAAAAGAGTTTTCCATTTCGGGAGGATCAATGAAGGGAGCTACTATAGTATCAGCATCAAGACGTTTAAAGTCTTCTCGGCCGGCAGAAGCATATTCTTTGACATACATATCGCTGTCAAAATTATCCCATTTTCCATTTATACCAAACCAAAGATACTTCAAAGTAATGTTTACTTTGAAACTTTGTACACTGTTTTCGTCTAATGAGAAAGTTTTGTTTTCTGTAATCGCTAATTGGCCGTTAGAGACATTGGTTGAGCACCAGCCCCAGTTATCTGAACCATCAGAGTATTTATAGCTGAAGTTAGACGGAGAGGTGTTTTTCTTGAAAACAGGACCATTGTTTATAGTGCCATTGCTTCCGTATTCTGTACCATCATTTAAAATGATTTTACCAGCAGCGGTAAAATCATTTTTAAAGATGTATTTAATGGCTTTATATTTTCCTGCGGGTAAGTCTTTGCCTTCACCGACAGCAGCATTAGCACTTATTTCGTTATTGAGACTGATATGACCGGTGGCACCGGGAATAGTATATTCCTGACCATCTTTGGATATTACAGATACAGAAATAAGTTCACCGCTGAAATTCGTAATAACATTACTTCCTGCAAAACAAATACTGGTAAAGGTAATACATAAAATACTGATTAAGCATAAAATATATTTTTTCATTTTCTCACCTTTTTCATTAATTAATAAGTGGCTTTAATTCTTACGTTTAAACCCGTTTTGTTGATAGTACCATCAGCATCTTTCTGGTAACGTTCAACACGGATATCATTTTCACGGCGAACTTTCTGCAAACGTTTATCACGCATAACGAGTTTGAGCGGTTTATTTTCTTTCTTGCTGCCAAACAGAGCATTATCTCTTGCAGCTAAGTTATACATTACTTTGATATATTTTTCTCCGCTTTCGCCACTTTCCTTAACCCAGCCTAATTCAGTACTGATATTGGGAGTAAGTTGTAATTCTGTAGCAAGTCTATAACCTTTGGCATCGTCATCATGCTTATAATCCCATACGAAGCCTTGCAGATAGAATTTAGCCCATTGTGCTTTAGGAAGTGTTACACCATATTCTACATCATAACCACTTAACGCTTTTTCAAAGATATGGTTGACTTTATCTACTTCTTTTTCACCTGATACTGCATGATATACGTTGGCACGGAATTCATTATAGCCTTGGAAGTATTCAAGACCGGCACCTACTCTTGCATGACCTTCTTTAAAACCATGATCGTAAAATACATTGGCACCATACAGATTAGTTTCTTCATTATTGGTTACACGATAGCCAAATCCTAAATTTGCAGTGGTACCAATATCAGAGGTATTAGCAAGTCTGAATTGGGTAAAAATGGTAGATAGTTTATTTTCATATAACGGTTGGATGGTTTCTACTGAATATACTGGTTTCCAGTTGTCTCTGAAAGAAAACTGTACTTCAGTTCGTTTCATCCAGTCTTTGGCATCTTTGTCGTGAAGATATTCGTTAATACTGCCGTTGATAATATTGCTGCCTACATTACTGGCTGCATTATTAAAATCCAAATTTCCGTCAGAGGATATACTCCCTCCAAGACTGTTAGCAATTGATTCAGTCATGTCACTGCTTGCACTACAAGATGCTGTTAAAGTCATTGCCAGTGCAAGAATACCTAATTGTTTTTTCATCAGTTAAGCACCCTTCCAATATAGATATATTCAGAGGTTTTATTTCTGTTTAGTTTTCGCGCATTAATTCTTGGGCATCTACATCCAATGCTTCAGCCAGTTTTAGCAGAACTTCCATAGAATAACTTTGTCCATTATTGCCTCGTTCTATCATCCCTAGATAGTTGGTACTTATTCCTATAAGTTCAGCTAACTGTGCCTGAGTAAGACCTTTACGTTTTCGGTAATATGATATTTTTAGCCCGATAGCTCTATATTTTAATGCAAACAAACCGATTCACCCCTCTGTAAAATTATGACATAATCGACATTTTAAACAACAAAGCTATACTGTGTATTTCAAAGGGTATACTTTGGAAAATCGAATTATGCCTTATTTTTTGAATATTATAGAGAGTAAAGTTAGACAGTTTTGAGAAATTTACTTATGATTTTTACTAAAAGATGTCTGTCAGCTGCACGCATAGATTTAAGAACAGAAATTTGCTTGGTAAGTTCATAGACTTCTTTTTCGTCCATCTGACGTATGAATTTTCTGAGCCTTAAAATAATCACAGTGGAAATGCGTTCAAGAGTAACCTGCCTATCATAGCTTTTGCTTTCCCTGATTATTTCACTGATGTTGATGTTGGAGTTTTTCAGCATGTCTTTAAGCATTGCTTTTTCGTATCCTTCGAGTTTTTTCATTGTTATAACCTCTTATGCAGCTTTATTTGCTTTCTTCTGGCAGTCCATGCAAAGCGGCTGTCCGAATTTATTTACAGAGAACTGTACTACCTTCTCACTGGTTATGTCTTCACCACAGCCTACGCAGATTGCCACTCCTTCACAGGCTGTTTTCTTTGGTGCAGCTTTTGGTTTGGTATTGGCTGGTTTTACATTCTGCTGACTTTCAGTACAGGTAGCTTCATCAGTCTTACCGTCAGCTTCTGGATCATCACCGGTAGCGATGCAAAGACTGAGCATGAAGGCATATTTTATGGCAGCAGTCTGTGCTTTCATGACCGCTTTATCTCCGGCAT
>ERZ773192.204-NODE-204-length-76637-cov-46.062169_pt1 | contig 76637 bp, 70 predicted proteins | sample MGYA00581010_ERZ773192 | MGnify/ENA primary metagenome ERZ773192 (study PRJEB29015, sample SAMEA2737741) | human gut metagenome | biome: human gut; feature: human-associated habitat; material: faeces | place: China | collected 2012 ...
TTCCCCACTGCTGCCTCCCGTAGGAGTCTGGACCGTGTCTCAGTTCCAGTGTGGCCGATCAGCCTCTCAGCTCGGCTACCCATCGTCGGCTAGGTGGGCTATTACCCCGCCTACTACCTAATGGGACGCGAACCCCTCCCAAAGCGATTTTCTTTGACCCCTTCGCCATGCGGCATTGTGGTCTTATGCGGTATTAGCACCTGTTTCCAGGTGTTATCCCCCTCTTTGGGTCAGGTTATTCACGTGTTACTCACCCGTGCGCCACTAAGATAAAAATCGAAATCTCTATCTCCGTTCGACTTGCATGTGTTAGGCACGCCGCCAGCGTTCGTCCTGAGCCAGGATCAAACTCTTGAGTTAAATCCTGATCACCAAAAATCATCTCTGATTCCCGGCGCTCGTTTACTTATTCTGGCCTAAAAACTCTCGTTTTCAGCCTCGCAGGTCCTTCCAACCTGCTTGACCGTTTCCTGAATTACTTGCTTATTTTTTTGATCTTGCACTATATAGTTTTCAAGGTGCGTTCCCCGCTGTTCTTCCGGACTCTCTTGTCCGTTCCCCCAGCGCGCTTGACTATAATACCAAACACTCCTTCTTTTGTCAACGCCTTTTTTGCAAAAAATCTTGAATCTTTTTTGCCGGCCTCAAATTTTGTTAGGCACAGCGGGCTTTTTCTTCTCAAAATAAATTGCGGGGCAAAGCGCTTCCGCCTTGCCCCGCATGGAATATTATCGATTTTGTCGTTAATAAACGCCAAACTTTTTAATAATCTACCTTCTTCAGCATGAAGTACAGCCTTGCGCCCTTGCCTGCGTCGCTGTGCTGCGTTGCGCAGGTGAACACGGTGAGGAAATCGTCCTTCACGTTAACGTTGGTGTTCAGCTCAAGCCCGCTCAGCTCTTTGGTCTGCTTTACGCAATCGTCTATCCAGGCCTGAACCTTTTCATCGGTGTCCTTATCGTGGTTTGTGTTGCCGTAGGGATACCAAACGTACTCCATCAGGGACTTTTCAACGTCCGCGGGAGCCTTGGTTTCAAACATGGCAAATATCTCGTAGCGCGCCTCCTCGCCATAGAGATACACGTCCCACACGCGCTCGGAATACACCTTCAAATCGGGCAGGTTGCTGAGTTCCTTGCCGCAATACTTCTTTTCCTCGCAGTTCGACTTGCCCATATTGAAGTCCTCAATATGATGAAGCTGATGGAACATGCTGCCGGAGGGCCTGGAGTTGTGGCCGGTTATTACGTCGTTATGCTGCTGGCCGTAATAATAGGCGTAAACGGAGCCGGATTCGGCCTTTTCCTTGGCGGGAGTGTGGTCGTTGTAATACCATTTGCCCGTCATATCGAACATAATGGGATAGCTTACATTCGTGCCGAGCACTTCAATGTAACCCACGGTATCGTTATTCGCTTCGTAAGCGCTCTTGAACTTATCAGTATAAGTACCCCTCACCTTGTCGCCGAACTGGTCTATGCTGCCGGTGCCCGCAATGTATGCGGCAATGGTGTTCTTATCAGCCGCGCGGCATTCGGGAGCAGGCAGGCCGTAGGAAAGGCTCATCTGCATCGCGCGCAGGTTCGCTCCGCTCAGGTCGCTCTGCTTGGTGAGTATGGCATCTATAAGGGCGGAGTCTTCCTCGGTAACCGCGCCGTCGCCGTTGCCATCGCCCATTATTACTATTTCGCCCACGTCACCCGCCTTCATGCCGGTGGCAACCGTGTCGGTATCGGCGGCCTCGCTGCCGTCCGCCTTGGTTACGGCAACGCTGTCCGCGCCGGTGAACAGAGCGATCAGCTTCTTCGCCTGCTCAACGGTGCTGCCTATTTCTATGCCGCGTATGTAGTTCGCGCCGTTCACGTTTTCAACATAGGGCCTCAGGTTGAACGTTCCCACGTCGCACTGCAAATCGGTATTCCTGCCGTATGCATAGGCATAGCCCGTGCGGTCCATAACAACCGCGTGCGTATCGCCCACGGCAACGGAAACCGCGTTCTTCACGGCGGTTATATCCTTGGAATCGGCGTATACGAGCGGGTCGTTGTCCGCTTCAACTTCCATCGCCGCAACCACGCTGCCGTCCGCACGCACGGCCACAAGACCCGCCGCGCCAACATCAACCGCAACGTAATCGCTGTTCGCATCGAAAGCGGCGGTGCTTATGCTGGCAACCAGCTTGCCTTCGGCGGTTATACCCGCGGCGCGGTCCGCACCGGCGGCTATTTTTACCAGGTTGGTCCATGCGGAAACGTCCGGCGCACCGGCGGTAGCCGCAACGGTACCGTCGCTCTTGAGGCCTATTGCAAAGCTTTCGCCCGCCGCAACCCATACCATGTCGCTCCATGCGGAAACGTCTGGCGCGCCGCTGGTGCCGGTAACGGTGCCGTCGTTAAGCAGGGCAACCGCAAAGTCGCCGCCCATGGCCGCCATGTATACGTTGCTCCAGCCGGAAACGGCCTCGCTGCCGGTCATTTCGCCCGCAAACAGGGCGCTGCCGTCCGCCTTAACGCCTATGGTGGCGCTCTTGTTGGCCGCAACGAACACTATGCCGGTCCAGTTGCTCGTCCTGCGCTGGCCGTATTGGTCATGTCCGCCGGAAACTATCGTGCCGTTGGTTCTCAGGCCAATGTTATGTATGCTGCCCGCAGCTATCATGCCCGTTCCGCCGAGCGGAGCGCGCGTAAGGGCGGCACCCGCAGTTTGGCTCTGGCCGGGGTCTGTACTCTCCTGCGGCTTGGGCGTTGTGTCGCCCACGTTTACGGGAAGGTCAACATCCCCGTTATCCTGACCGCATCCTGCAAAAAGCGCCGTCGCCATTATAAGCGTAAGCAGCGCAGCAATGATCTTTTTCATGCATTATCCTCCATTCGTCCTGCGTATGCAGAATCTTATGCATATCATATCATATAGCGGCTCCCGCCGCAAACGAACCGCATTTAATTTACATATTCTACATATTTTGTTCGCCTGCCGCGCAATGCTTGCCCTATGCCCGAATTAGGGGTATAATAGTTATATCTATACTATAATAAAGTAGGCGTCGGCACAGCGTCCGCCGCCGGAGGATGAATTTGGAAACAAAAAAAGCTCCCGCATCGCGGGGTATTGTTATAGGTTTGGCGCTTGGCGCCGTTATGGGCGCGCTCAGCGGGTTCAGCGAACTCGGCTTTGTGCTCACGCCGGCGTTTCTGGGCTTCGTGCTCGGCTCGTGGGGTTATGCCGCGGGCGCGGTTTCTTTCGCCGCGTTCGGCATTGCGGCGTATTTTGTTGCCGGAATAAGCGCGTTTCCTTATGTTCTCGGCGCGGCTCTGCCCGCTTCCGCCGTGATAGGCTATGTTATATATAATAAAAAGCCTTGGCGCACGGCCGTCGCCCTCGGCGCGCTGCTGATGGGCATCGGGCTTTATGCTTATATATGCCTGCCCAGCATACTTGAAGGGCAGGAACCTTTTTATGCAATAGAGTCCTTCATTTCCGCATTCAGTCAGGATTTTACCGCCCTTGCGCAGTCCACGGGAATGGATGAAGATAAGCTCAGCTATGTCCGCACCGGACTTTTGCTCTATGAGGAGATGGCCGAAAGGATGACCATGCAGTTCATCTGCACGGCCGCCATGTTCTTCGCCCTTATCGATACGCTTATCGCCCGCGCGTTCACCCGCCGCACCGGGCGGGAGCTTCGCCCAATGGCGCCCATGCCGCTTTGGCAGCTTTCGCGCAACTTTACCTATGCCGCGGGCGCGGCGCTGCTGGGCGCGGTTGCAACGCTCCTTTTGCAGCTGAACAATTCCGAAAGCGTGCTGGAGGCCGCGCAGCAGGTTGTGCTGGGGCCGCTTGCGCTCATGGGCTTCTGCTATCTCGATTTCAGCACCCGCCTCGGCCGCCCCGGCAGCAAGGCCAAGCGCATAATAATATATGTGCTCATCGTGCTCGTGCCGTACCGCACCAACATACTGGCGCTTGTCGGCCTTATGGACAGAATGCTCAAAACGCGCACGCGCTTCGTGCCGAATGATAAAGCCAAATAACCCCGGGTGAGGGTACCTTGGCCCCACAGGAAAGGATATGTTTATGGAAAAGAAACCGTATGCCGCGCTTGTACCGCTGTTCGTCGCGGCGCTGGCGGCTTCCGCCGCGCTGGCGCTGCTGTTAAAGCCGCTCTGGGTCGGCCTTTTGTCCGCGGCGCTCGTTGTGGCGTGCTTCGGCATAGGCCTGGTAATAATAGGCGCGCGCTGGCGGCAGCTTCAGCAGGAATGCGACGATATTTTCCTTGAAAATTCATCCGCCGCTTCTTCCATAATAAATACGATCGATGTGCCCGCGCTCATATTCGATGATTCCGGCCGCATAATCTGGTCGAACGAGGCCATGGATGAAATTTACGCCGGGCGGGACATAAAAAAGATTCTGCCCTCGCTCGATACCCACGCCCCCACTCAGGCCACCACGCTTGAGTTCAACGGCAAAGCGTATCAAATAATGTGCAGCCCCATAAAGCGGGAGCACCCCTCCGCGCATAAGCTCACCTTCCAGTATTGGCTCGATAGGACAGAGGCGCTGCATTATACCCGCCTTTATGAAGAAAACATGCCGGTAGTGGCACTTATATACGTTGATAATTACGAGGAGCTGAACGCCGATAAGCAGTTCCAGCGCAACAGCGTGCTTTCGGAGGTGGAAGGCCTTGTCAGCAAGTTCACCTCTTCAATTCAGGGCACATACCGCCGCTATGAAAACGCGCGCTTCTTCCTTATATTCGAAGCAAAGTACATGGATGCGCTGGAGAAGGAGCGTTTCAAGCTGCTTGAGCTTGCCCATGCCATAGATACCGGCACCGAGCAGACCGTTACCCTTTCAATAGCCGTGGGCGCCGAAAGCCAGGTTGCGCACAGCGACGAATCCGCAAGGCAGGCAATGGAGCTTGCGCTCGGCCGCGGGGGTGACCAGGCCGTTGTAAAGCGCGGCACGAACTATGCCTTCTTCGGCGGGCAGAAGCAGATAGCCCTCACGCGGCAGTCCCGCGTAAAGGCAAGGCTTTTTGCAAAGGCGCTGCGCCAGCTTATGGAAAATTCGGATATGGTGTTCGTAATGGGCCACAAGAACGCCGATATGGACTGCATTGGCGCGGCTTTGGGGCTTATGCGTCTGAGCCAGTGCGCAAACCGCCGCGGCTATATAGTGCTTGATGAATCGAATGCAACTATCGAGGGCGCGCTCGACAGCATGGCCGAAAGCAAGCAGTATCACGACTGCGTCCGTACCGTGGAGCAGGCGCTTCAGCTTATCCGGCCCACAAGCGTGCTTGTCGTTGTCGATACTCAGCGCACAAGCTCCGTCCTTTCGCCCCAGCTTTATAACAAGGCCGCAAAAACCGTTATAATAGATCATCACCGCCGCCCCGTGGATTCGCTCAGCGCGCCTACGCTTAATTATTACGAAGCCGGCGCAAGCTCCGCCTGCGAAATGGTAACGGAAGTGATGCAGTATTTTGCGGACGGGCTCAAGCCCACGCCGTTTGAATCGAGCGCACTGCTTGCCGGCATGACCATGGACACCAAGAGCTTTGCCATAAATACCGGTGCAAGAACGTTTGAAGCCGCGGGCTTCCTTAGGCGCAGCGGCGCGGATACCAGCATGGTAAAGCTTATGTATCAGGACGATATGACCACCTTCCGCAACCGCGCGAAGGTAGTCGAAAACGCCACCATAATGGATGGCGGCATAGCCATATCCACCTGCTCAAAGGATATGCCGAACAATATGCTCATCGCGGCGCAGGCGGCGGATTCGCTCCTTTCCATAAAGGGGATACAGGCTTCCTTCGTGCTTGCGGAAACAGCGAGCGGCATAAGCATAAGCGGCCGCAGCTTGGGGCAGGTCAACGTTCAGCTTATATTGGAGCGCATAGGCGGCGGCGGGCATCTTGCCGTTGCGGGGGCGCAGCTTAAGGATATAACAATGAACGAAGCCGTTGACAAGCTGACCGACAGCATTTACTCTTATTTGGACGAAATAGGCGCGGACTATTCGCGCTCATAATAAAGAAATAACCAACAGGAGGTTTATAAAAATATGAAAGTCATTCTGCAAAAGGACGTTAAAGGCACCGGCAAGGCGGGCGACGTTTGCGAAGTAAACGACGGCTACGCCCGCAATTTCCTCATCCCGCGCAAGCTGGCCCTTCCCGGGGACGCAAGCAGCATTAACGCCGCCAATATAAAAAAGCAGGCCGATGCGCACCGCCTTGAAATGCAGCGCAAGCGCGCCAAGGAGCTTGCCGCCGGCATGAACGGGCTGAACGTTAAGGTATACGCCAAGTGCGGCGAAAACGGCCGGCTGTTCGGCTCCATCGGCGCGGCGGAAATATCCGCCGGCCTTAAGGAGCAGCACGGGCTTGACGTGGACAAGAAAAAAATCCGCCTTGACGAGCCCATAAAGGCGCTTGGCAAGCTGAACGTTACCGCGCATCTTTACGAAAACGCGGACGCGAAGTTCGAGGTCGAGGTTCTTCCCCTGCCGCAGAACAACTGATTTATACCCTGAGAGCAACACATTAAAGGTGGAAAGATAAAAGTGGAAGCAAGGACTCCCCCGCATTCGCTGGAGGCGGAAAAAAGCGTGCTGGGCAGCATGCTCATCAGCCGCGATGCAGCCGAGCTTTCGGCAGAGATGCTGACCGTTCAGGATTTTTACATGCCGCAGCATCAATATATATTCGAAGCCATGTGCGACCTGGTCAACCATGCCAAGGCCGTGGACAGCGTTACCATTGTGGATGCGCTGGAGCGGGCGGGCAAGCTGGCTGCCGCCGGCGGCATAGGCTACATTGCGGAGCTTTCGCTTTTTGTCCCCAGCGCAGCCAACGTAAGCTACTATATTAAAATAGTAGAGGACAGGAGCGTTCTGCGCCAGCTTATAGCCGCGGGCGGCGAAATAATAAAAACCGCCAGCGATTCCGACGCCCCCATAACCGATATATTGGACGAGGCCGAACGGCGCGTATTCAATATATCCATGAAAAAGAACGAGGACACAATGGTTCCCGTGGACAAAAGCGCGCTGGAAGCGTATATGCGCATAGGCGAGCTTATGAAAACCAAGGGCGAAATAAGCGGCGTGCCGACGGGTTTTAAGGAGCTGGACGAGCTTACGAGCGGCCTTCAGAAGGGCGACCTTATAATCGTTGCCGCAAGGCCGAGCGTCGGCAAATCCACATTCGCAATGAACATAGCCGAATACGCCGCAACCGCAGCCAATAAAAAGGTCGCCGTATTCAGCCTTGAAATGAGCCACGAGCAGCTTACCACCCGTATGCTCTGCTCCTTGGCCAAGGTGGACATGCAAAAGGTGAACACCGGCGAAACCACGGAGGAGGATCTTCTGGTCCTGAGCGACGCTCTGCTCACCCTGAGCGATTCAAAAATGTATATTGACGACAGCGGCAATCTGAGCGTTGCCGATATACGCAGCCGCTGCCGCCGCCAGCAGACGCGCTACGGGCTGGATCTGGTTATCGTGGACTATCTGGGTCTGCTGCAGCTTGGCAACAAGCGCGGCAGCCTTGTGGCGGACATTGCGGAGGCCACGCGCGCGCTGAAAATACTCGCTAAAGAGCTTCAGGTGCCGATTATGCTTTTGTGCCAGCTTTCCCGCGGCTCCGAAAGCAGGAAGGAAAACGGCTACCGCCCAATATTGGCGGACCTGCGCGACTCCGGCGCAATAGAGCAGGACGCGGACATGGTGCTTCTGCTCTACCGCAAGGCGCTCGCCATGCGCAACAGGAAGGACGATTCCGAATACGGCGGCGCCCCTGCCGAGGAGATAGAGGATAACACCGCGGAAGTAATAGTTGCCAAGAACCGCAACGGCCCGCTCAAAACCGTCAATTTGGCGTTCCAGGGCATGTTCTCCCGCTTCGTGAACCCATCCTAAACAGCATATAAAAAGCATAACGCCCGCCGACTACGGGCGTTTTTTCAGGAGGTAACAACTTTGGCTTTTCATCCGATAGATTTGGACTCATTCCCCCGCAGGGAGCATTATTTGAGCTTTATAGGCAACAATCAATGCAGCTATTCCATGACCGTAAACGTGGACATAACCGCGCTCAGCGGTCGGAAGCTTTACCCTGCCATGATATGGCTGCTCACGCGCACGGTTAATGAAATTCCTGAATTTCGCATGGCGCTTGTGGACGGCGTGCTTGGCGTATACGATGACATGCACCCCGCATATACCGTTTTCAATAAGGAATCGAAAACCTTCTCCGGCATATGGACGGAGTTTGACCCGAACTATTCAGCGTTCCTCGCCGCGTATGAGCGCGACAGCGCGCTGTATTCAGCCGCCGTGTCCTATGCGCCCAAGCCCAACACCCCGCCCAACTCCTTCAATGTATCCATGATGCCGTGGGCAACGTTCACCGCAGTGAATCTCAATCTTTATAACGGCGGCACGGCGCTGCTGCCCATATTCACGATGGGCAAAGCCTTCTTTGCGGACGGCCGCCGCCTGCTGCCCCTTGCCATACAGGCGCACCATGCCGTGTGCGACGGCTACCACATAGGCCGCTTCCTCGCCGCGCTGCAAGGGAATATTGATGGGTTTGAGGGGTAAATGCCCCGTATGTGTGCAGTACCAAAAGCCTGCCCTTAAAGGGGAGGTGGGTTTTGCGAAGCGAAAGCCGGAGGGGTTATAAACCAACTTATAGCTCTTTGTTTGTTACACCCCCTCAGTCACGGCTTACGCCGTGCCAGCTCCCCGTAAAGGGGAGCCTTTTGGTTAGCGGTACATAAAAACCATTGTACAATTTCGGCGGGCCGCCAATGACGGCCCCTACTTCGCATCTTATAAACTTTTGTCAAAAACCAAGGGGACGGCCTCCCGTCCCCACAACTTTACAATCTCCCGCGCTCACCCGCCGCAAGGCGGATTTCACATGGCGCAGCCATATTTCACATTGCAAAAGCAATATTTCACCCGTTCGTAAGAACGGATTTCACCGCGCGTAAGCGCGCTTACTCCATCCCCTCATCAGCGGTTTCTATCGCATCTTCCACGTTTTCGTCCTTTGCCGTGTCCGCCGCGGCAAACTGCGCCTTTTCAGGATGGCACAGGGCGCTGCGCTTATAGCACACATACATGGCTATGCTGCAAACCACCCAGCCCATCGGGTATGCGAGCGACACCAGCACGAATCCGCCGCCGAGCTTTGTGCCGACGTAAAGGAATATCTGGCGGAATACCACGAACGAGGACAGCATCACTATCATGGGCACCTTTGCCTTGCCTATGCCGCGCATAGCGCCCGCAAACGTTTGATTGAAGCAGGTGCAGAAGTAGAACGGCGCTATCATGCCAATGAAGCGGGAGCCGTATTGTATAACAAGCGAATCATTGGTGAAAAGCGTAAGGAGCTGATCCCTGAATATAAGCAGCAGCGCGCAAAGGAATATGGTCATGGATATGCTCATTATAAGCGCCTGCTTAACGCCCTGCCGAGCGCGCTCAAGTTTCCTTGCGCCGTAGTTCTGACCGACGAACGTTGTGGACGCCATGGCTATGCTCTGCGCCGGAACCAGCGCGTATACGTCCAGCTTGTTGTAGCTTGACCAGCCCGCCATGCAGTCCGAACCGAACGCATTCACATAGCTTTGCACGAACACGTTTGAAAACGAGGTCAATCCCTGCTGCACGCCCGAAGGCAGACCTATGGACAGCACCTGCTTTAGTATGCTGCCCTTTATGCAAAGGTGGCCCCAATGTATGGCATACGGCCCGGCGGAGCGCGTAAGCACGAACAGCACAAGCGCCGCGGACAGGAACTGGCTGATTATTGTTGCATACGCCGCGCCGGCAATGTCCATTTTGAACACTATTACGAACACAAGGTCCAGTATAACGTTCAGCACGGCCGAGAATATAAGGAAATACAGCGGCCGCCTTGAATCGCCCACGGCGCGCAGTATAGCCGAGCCCATGTTGTATATAAACAGTCCCGATATGCCCGCAAAATATATTGTCAAATAATCGTGCGCCGCGCCGAAAACGTCGTCCGGCGTGCTCATCATCCTAAGCATCGGGTCAACTATCGCTATGCCCACGCCCGTGGCGATAACGCTCATTATTATCGTAACAAGTATTGTTGTATGCACCGCGTCGTGCAGCCGAACGTAGTCCTTCGCGCCGTAGGATTGGGATATAACAACGCTTGCGCCCATAGACAATCCGGAGCACAGCCCGACAAGCATGTTTATTATGCTGCTTGTGCTGCCGACAGCCGCCAGCGCCTCTTTACCCACAAACTTGCCCACAACGATTGTGTCCACGGTATTATAAAGCTGCTGAAACAGCAATCCCGCCGCCAGCGGCAGCGCAAATGTTATCAGCAGCCTCCATATCGATCCGCCCGTCATGTCCGAATCGGCGCGCTTAATATGTCGCTTAATTCCTCGGTGAACCTTCTCTTTTTCCTTGCTTACCTGTTCCAATTCCATGCTCTCTCTTTCTCTTACAACATCTTATATATCCTTTTATATATAATGATATCACATCGCATGGATTTGTCAAAGGAGCAAGCCCCGCCTTTTATGCCCAGCCCATCAATTGGATGAAACTATAAACAAGCCTAAGCCCGTAGAACACCATTACCGCGCCGCAGACTATGTTTATTATTCTCAGCAGCTTATCCGTTATTTTCCCGCTGAACAGAGATATTGCCGTGGTAACGCCGAAAAACCATATTACCGACGCACTCGTGAACCCTATAACAAACGGCAATTTTTCGCCCGCGGTAAGCGTTGCGCTCGCCGCGCCCAGCAGCATTGTGCCGTCGATGAGCGCCTGCGGGTTTATCCACGTTACCGTGAACGCTATCGCCGCCGTTTTCAGCAGCGATATGCCCGTATCCGCATCGCCCGCAAGGCCGGATTTTGAGCGTATCAGCCCAATGCCCATCCATATCACAATAAGGCTGCCTATCGCCAGCACGCCCTTTCTGAGCCACGGCAGCGCCTCCATCAGCGCGCCCACGCCGAAAAAGCACGCAAGGCTGAGCGATATGTCAAAGAATGTTATTATCAGCGCCGTAAGGAACGCCTTCTTGCGCGGCTGCGTAACGGCCGCGTTTATAACAAAAAGATTCTGCGTGCCTATCGGCGCAACGTATGCAAGCCCCATCATAAGCCCGCGCAGGTAGATAGCCATATTTACTCCTTATCGCTTAGCAGGTAGTTTTTTATTATCTGCTATTTATTTTTAACTGAATATATTATATGCTTAATGCATCTGCCGCGCAATGGCGCGCTATTTTATTGCAAAGTAAGTAAGGGGGAATTGCCCTTGCAATCCTGTGCATATATGCGGTAATATAAAAGCATGGAATAACGAACCGCTATTTTTCACGAGGTTATGTCATGGGATTGCGTCAAAGTCAGGAACAGCGGCAGATAATCGGCCAGCGCATGTATCAATATATGGATATTTTAGCCATGAATATGGATGAAATAAACCGATATGTGGACGATGCCATGCGCGAAAACCCGCTGATAGAGCTGCTTACGCCGCCCGAGCATTTCACGCACTACAGCGATTGGGATGCGGAAAGGCAGGACGCTTTCGATAGATATTCGCAGCAAAGCGCCGGAAAAACGCTGGAAGCGTTTTTGCTGGAGCAGATCGCTTCCCTTAAGCTTGATGAAACCGCCCGTTCCGCCGTGGTTTATATAATATGCAGCATGGATGAAAACGGCTATGTTCCGGAAAATATCGATTGTCTTAACGAAAAATACAGCCCCGCCTGCATACATAATGCGCTTGAAATAATACAGTCCCTTGAGCCGGCGGGCGTGGGCGCGCGCAGCCTTAGCGAATGTTTGCAATTACAATTGGCACGGAATAAGGAAAGCGATCCCCTGCTTTACACATTGGCGCATGATTATATGCCCCGCTTATGCAGCGGGCAGTTTAAGCACATTGCGAAGGAATTGAATCTTCCCGTTAAGCGCATAGAAGCGGCGTTTAAGAAAATGACCAAACTTCAACCCAAGCCCGGCAACGGTTTCGGGCACAGTAATTATACTAATTATGTTGTGGCGGATATAGAGCTGCATTACGATAACGCCGCGCAAAAATACATTGCCGCTTATCTATATGACCATTACGCCAATATAGGCTTAAACGATTATTATTCCCTGCTGATTTCGGATTCGAATACCGATGCTGAAACAAAGGCATATATAAAGGAAAAGACCGACTCCGCAAAATGGATAATAGGCTGCATACAAAAGCGGCGCGACACCTTGATGAGCATAGCCCAGCTTATAGCGGAAAGCCGGCCGCAGGCGCTGCGCAGCGTTTCCGCGCCCATTCAGCCGCTTAGCATAGATTATGCCGCGGAGCGGCTGAACGTTAGCCCATCCACGGTTTACCGCGCAATACGCGGCAAATATATTTCCACGCCGCGCGGGGTACTGAGCATGGCAGCCTTCTTCGATAAAGCAAAGCTTAGTGCGGCGCCGGAAGCCGGGCTGTGCCGCAGCGATATATACCTAAAGATAAAGAACCTTATCGCCAACGAAACCCACCCGATGAGCGACAGCGAAATTGCCAACGCGCTCAAGGCGGACGGCATAAGGATATCCCGGCGGACGGTAGCCAAATACCGCGAGGAAATGCATATACCCTCTTCGTCATGCAGAGTAAGGATAAAAAGCGAGGACAGCATATGAAAAGAAAGCGCGTAGTTATAGTCACCGGCAATCAGCGCGTGGCGCAGGCAATATTCAACGATGTAAAGGCCGTATTTAACGACGATGTTGATATTGACATAGTATACCCTTCCCAGATAGCGTCATTGGACGCCGTGGAGGCGGACGCCTTTCTTGTTACCCGCTGGTACAACATAGGCGGCCTTACGGACAAGGTATCCAGCAAATCCAAGGTGGTGCGCACAACCCGCACCATATCCGAAAGCGGCTATAAGAAAATAACAAAGATCCCTCCGGGAACCAACGTGCTTGTGGTCAACGATTCCGAACAATCCACGTCCGGCGTGATAGAGCTGCTGATGGATCTGCATATAGACGGGCTTACATATGTTCCGTACACCGCCGGGCATTATGACCCAAGCCTGAAAATAGCCATAACCCCGGGCGAAAGCCGGTATGTTCCAAGCTATATCGAAAACATAATAGACATAGGCAACCGCCATATAGACATTTCCACCGTGCTTGCGCTTTGCAATGTTATGGAGGTGAACATATCCGAAATTGCCGGCCCGCTTATGAATTATTTCAATATGCTGCTCTGCCGCGACGTAATATCCCGCCAATACCGGGACACGCTTTCAAAAAGCATGTATATGAACAGCATCCTTAAACACATGGAGCAGGGCGTTCTGCTTACAGCGCCGGATGGCCGCATAATACTGAGCAACGGCAAAATGAACGAGCTGCTGCGCATGCAGGTAACCGAAAACCGCGACTATGTATCCGCCGTGTTTCCGGAAGGAACGGCGCCGCGCATAGCCAATATGGATAACGATACGCTTGCGCTTAACGTTAACGGGCGTGAAATGCTCATTAACCACGAAACGCTCAACTTTGGCGATACGATAAACCACAACCTTTATTTTTTCAACGACGTAACGTATATCCGCCGGCTGGAGCGCAAATCCCGCGAGGAATCGCTCCAGAAAGGCTTTGTTGCCAAGCACAGCTTTGATGATATCGTGCACGTTTCCGCCGTGATGGATGAATGCATACGCCGCGCGCGGCTGTTCTCCCGTTCCGATAAAACCGTGCTTATACAGGGCGAAAGCGGCACGGGCAAGGAACTTGTTGCGCAATCCATACACAACGCCTCCTCCCGCAGGAACAAGCCTTTCGTCGCTGTCAACTGCGCCGCGCTGCCGGAAAGCCTGCTTGAAAGCGAATTGTTCGGCTATGAACGGGGCGCGTTCACCGGCGCAAGGCAAAGCGGCAAGAAAGGACTGTTTGAACAGGCAAACGGCGGCACAATTTTTCTGGATGAAATTGGCGATATGCCACTGGCGCTCCAATCCCGCCTGCTGCGCGTTTTGCAGGAAAAGCAGGTGATGCGCGTGGGCGCGGACAGCATTATTGATATAGACGTGCGCGTTATCGCCGCCACGAACCAGAACCTTATGGCAAAGATGGAGGAGGGCATATTCCGCAGCGACCTTTATTACCGGCTGAATGTGCTGCCGTGCCACATAGCGTCTCTGAGGGACCGCAGGGAGGATATAGTGCCGCTGTTCCTTAACTTTATAGGGCAAAAGTCCATACCAAACGACCTTGCGGCAAGGCTTAAAAGCTACGACTGGCCCGGCAACGTGAGGGAGCTTGAAAATACAGCAGAGTATTACACAATGATGCGGGACTTTGACATGCCCCTGCCGGAGCATATTCAGCCGCAGCACACCGCCGCCGGAGTGCTGGCCAGTGACGATATAGCAATACTATCCGTGCTGAGCAATGGTTACATAGGCCGCAGCGCGCTTAAGAAAAAGCTGGAAGCCATGGGCATAAGCTTAAGCGAATACTCAATACGCAAAAAGCTGGACGTTCTGCAAAGCCGCAATTATATAAGCAGGCAGCTTGGCCGCAGCGGCACCGGCATAACCGATGACGGCAGGGAAGCCTTGCGGCGCCGCATGGGCAAATAAGCCGACATTCGACCACTTTCCTTTAATTGGATGGATTATCAGGATGCTTCCGTCCAATTTATTTTGTTTTTCATTTCTCGCATTTATGCTGCCCTGCCGGCAGCCGTTTTTCTCGTTTTCTATTTTTCCCTCCAAATCCCGCTGATTTTACAAATTTTTATTTTATTTTGCTCATTGCCCTTCCGGTTGGCACGATTTTTGCATCTATTTATTATTATAAGAGTCATATAGAAAAATATATGGCAAACGTTCACTAAAAGAAGGAGGATCACAATGTACAAGAAATTTGCTGCCCTATTGCTTGCAGTCATTATGGTTTTTGCCATGTTTGGCTGCAAAGGCGCCACCGAACCCAACCCAAACAGCACCGTCGCCCCCACGCAGGGAAATAACGACCCCGCGCAAACCAATACCGAAACCAACACCCCCGCGCAGAACACCGAAAAGGTATACACTACCTATACTCAGGTGTATTCCGCGGAGGTAAGCACGCTGAACTATCTGCAAAGCACCGCGACCGACGTTACCGTGCTCGGCTCGCTGTGCGTAGACGGCCTTGTGGAATTCGACCGCTACGGAGTGATGCAGCCCTGCCTTGCCGAAAGCTGGGATGTTTCCGATGACGGCACCGTATATACCTTCCACCTTCGCCAGGGCGTAATGTGGTACACCTATGAAGGCGAAGAATACGCCGAGGTCAAGGCGGGCGACTTTGTTGCCGCGGCCGAATATGTGCTCAACGCCTCCAATGCCTCCAAGGTATCCAACACCCTGTATCACAACATTGCCGGCGCAAAGGACTACTACGACGGCACTACCACCGATTTCAGCACCGTCGGCATAAAGGCGCTTGACGATTACACCGTTGAATACACCCTTGTTGCGCCCCTGCCCTATTTCATCAAGATGGTATCCCTTAACCCCTGGTTCCCCGCACAGGCCGACTTCCTGGCCGAGCAGGGCGATCAGTTCGGCACAAGCAACGATACCCTGCTGTACTGCGGCGCGTATCTTTTTGATACCTTCGAGCCCGAATATCAGCGCGTGCTTGTCATGAACGAGAATTACTGGCACAGCGACATAATCTCCATAAAGAAGCTCGTATGGAAATACAACAAGGAAGCCTCCGCCAACGGCCCCGAGCTGTATCTGCGCGGCGAAACCGATAAGGTCACCCTCGGCACCGATATAATCGAGGAGTGGAAGGCCGATCCTAATCTTTGGGATCAGGTACATCCCGCCCAGCTTACCAATATGTCCTACTGGATGGGCTTCAACTTCAATCCCCAGTTTGAGGAGCAGTATAACCCCTCCGCCTGGAAGATAGTCGCCAACAATCTGAACTTCCGCAAGGCAATGTTCTATGGTTACGATCGCTATGCCGCAACCATGACGCTTGACGCCTATACCTACAAGGAGAAGTGCATAAACACCTATTCAAGGCCCGGCCTTGTGCAGGTAAACGACGTTGACTATCTGATGATGAGCGGCCTTGACGAATACTCCACCCAGGAGAACCTGTTCAACGCCGACAAAGCCGTTGAATACAAGGCCAAGGCCATGGAAGAGCTTGCCGGTCAGGTAACGTTCCCCATACTTGTGTACATGCCCTATAACGCCAGCAACAACGCCACCACCAAGCGCGTGCAGGTAATAGAGCAGCAGATGGAGGGCGTGCTCGGCACCGACTTTATAGACATAGTGCTCGTTGGCTATTCCGGCTCCAGCTTCAATGCCGATATTCGCAACGCCGGCGACTGGGCGTTCATGGAAGTTGGCTGGGGTCCGGACTACGCCGACCCCATGAGCGGCTTCGACCCCCTGCTCAAGTCCAGCATAGGCTCCCGCTACGGCAGCATATTCATGGCAGAGGACGGCTATGACGAGTCCCTCGGCTACGGCACGTTTGAAAAGATGGCCCTTGAAGCCAACTCCATAACCTCCGATCTCCAGGCCCGTTACGAAGGCTTTGCCGCGGCCGAAAAATACCTGCTCGATCAGGCTATGGTCATCCCCTGCTTCCTTTCCGCCGGCGGATATCAGGCCTGCAAGCTCGATCCCTTCTCCGGCATGTGCGGCCAGATGGGCGATTACGGTCTGAGGAAGCTAAAGGGCGCGGTTGTGCTCGAAAAGTCCATGAACTGCGATGAATACGCCGCCGCCAAGGAAAAGTACATTGCCGAGCGCACCGAAGCGCGCCTTGCCGCCGAAAAATAATAAAACAGAAGCCTGATTGTTCTCCCCCAAATAAAGGGAAGGTGCGGATAATTTCGCGCCTTCCCTTGCAAAATCAAAGAAGGATAAGGGTATAACCAATGCTGAAATACATACTAAAACGCTTGCTGCAGTCCGTATTTACCCTTTTTATAATAGCAACTGTAGTGTTTCTGCTCATGCGCCTTATGCCGGAATCCGGCTATTTCGGCGAGGAGTTCGATAAAATGGATCCCGAGCAGATAGAAGCCTCCCTCAAGGCAATGGGCCTGCGCGATCCCATACCCGTTCAGCTAATGCGCTTCTATACGTCTATACTGAAGGGCGATTTCGGCAAATCCATAGTTTTCCGCCCCAATGTGGACGTGATGAAAATAATAAAACAGAAGGTTCCATATTCGCTCCCGTTCGGACTTGCATCGGTTGCAATAGGCCTGGTAGTCGGCATATCAATAGGCGTGCTTATGGCCCGCTTCAAGCACCGGGTGCCGGATATGCTGGGAAACGCATATGTGGTCATAATAAACGCCGTGCCCGCCGCGGTGTACTATCTGTTTATTCAGATATATATTTCCGATCTTCTGAAGCTGCCCATTCTTTACGACGCCGATAAGCCCGTAAGCTGGATACTGCCGGCCATAAGCATGTCCCTCAGCGGAATTGCGTATTACGCCATGTGGATGCGGCGCTATATGCTGGATCAGATGACAAAGGATTATATCAGCTTTGCCCGCGCAAAGGGCCTTTCCAATAAAAAGCTGATGGTGCGCCACGTTGTGCGAAACGCCTTCGTGCCAATAGCGCAGTATCTGCCCGCAAGCGTGCTTATGACAATATCCGGTTCAATATATGTTGAATCGCTGTTTTCCATCCCGGGCATGGGCGGTCTGCTTATAGCCGCCATACAGCGCCAGGATAACCCGCTTGTTCAGGCGCTGGTGCTTATCTATTCAAGCATAGGCATACTGGGCCTGCTGCTTGGCGATCTTCTCATGGCGCTGTGCGATCCGCGCATAAAACTCAGCGGGAAAGGAGGAGCAAACCGATGAAAAAGGTAACCAAGCTTGAAAAAAGCATAGAGGAGCAGATAGCCCGATACGGCGAAAAGCTGCTTTTTTCCGAAGCCGAATACAACCGCGACAATGCAGAGGACGGCGGCTATTCAAACTATTCATATTGGCGTTCCACATGGAGATCGTTTACCAAGAACAAGGTTGCCATGTTCTTCATGTACCTGCTCATAGCGGTGCTGCTGTTCACCATAATACAGCCAATGCTGCCCAATCAGAAGGACCCCAACGAAATATTCTGGGTCGGTACCGCGCCCGATATGAATCACCGGCCGGATTCCGAATTCTGGTTCGGCACCAATTCAACCGGCCAGGACCTTTGGTCCAGAATATGGCACGGCACGCGCACAAGCCTGCTGATAGGCATTGTTGTTGGCTTCTGCAACGCGTTCATAGGCATACTTATAGGCGCGCTGTGGGGCTATGTCCGCAGCCTTGACAGGTTCCTTACGGAGGTTTATAACGTACTGCACAATATTCCCAACAGTATCGTGCTCATATTGGTGTCCTATATACTCAAGCCCGGCGTAGGAACAATGATATTCGCCATGTGCGTAATGGGCTGGCTGCCCATGTGCCGCTTTGTGCGCAACCAAATAGTTATAATAAGGGACCAGGAATACAATCTTGCTTCCCGCTGCCTCGGCACGCCCACGTTCCGCATGATAACCAAAAACCTGCTGCCATATCTTGTCAGCGTTATAATGCTGCGCATAGCCTTGGCAATTCCCGCCGCCATCGGCAGCGAGGTTTTCCTTACCTATATCGGCCTTGGGCTTCCGGTAAGCATACCCTCTCTTGGCAACCTTATAAACGAAGGCAGAATAGTTATGATGAGCGCCAGCTCGCGCTATCAGATAATATTCCCCTCAATAGTGCTTTCGGCTATAACGATCTCCTTCTATGTAATAGGCAATTCGTTTTCCGATGCTGCCGACCCGAAGAACCATGTATAAGGAGGGATAGAGCATGTCAGCAGATTACAGCGAAAAAATACTTACGGTAAAGGAGCTTGAGGTGCAGTTCAACCTCAGGGGACAGGTGCTTACAGCCATACGCGGCATATCGCTCGACATCTATAAAGGTGAAAGCCTTGCAATAGTTGGCGAATCCGGCTCCGGCAAATCCGTCTTTACAAAAACGTTTATGGGAATGCTGGATAAAAACGGCAAGGTAACAAAGGGTGAGATACTTTACAAGGGCATGGATCTTGCCAAGTTCAGCAGCGAAAAAGATTGGCTTAAAATAAGGGGGAAGGAGGTTGCCATGGTGTTTCAGGACCCCATGACCAGCCTTAACCCGCTCAAAACCGTCGGCAAGCAAATTCAGGAAGCGCTGGAGCTGCATCAAAATTTGCATGGCCGCGCGGCGCGCGAAAAAACAATAGAAATACTTTCGGACGTTGGAATAAGCGAACCCGAAAGGCGATATAAGCAATATCCGCACGAATTTTCCGGCGGAATGCGCCAGCGCGCCGTAATAGCCACGGCAATAGCCTGCAACCCCAACATTCTTATTTGCGATGAACCCACTACCGCGCTTGACGTTACCATACAGGCGCAGATAATAGAGCTGCTTGAGCAGCTTCAAAAGAAATACCGCCTGACGATAATTTATATCACGCATGACCTTGGCGTGGTTGCAAAGGTTGCAGACAGAATAGCCGTTATGTACGCAGGCGACATAATAGAAATCGGCCTTTGCAACGAAATATTCTATAATCCTCAGCATCCTTACACATGGGCGCTGCTTTCAAGCCTGCCGCAGCTGGGCATAAAGGGCGAACCGCTTTATTCAATACACGGCACGCCGCCGAACCTTTTCAAGGAAATAAAGGGCGACGCCTTCGCTCCGCGTAACCCGCGGGCGCTGAACATAGACTATGTTATCCGCCCGCCGTATTTTGAAGTATCCCCCACGCATTATGCAAAAACATGGCTGCTCGATCCCCGCTCGCCCAAAATAGAACCCCCGTCGATAATCCGGCGGCTAAGGGACAGATGGAAGGAGGCCAACCCCAATGAGTGAAACGCGAGAAAAACTGCTTGAGGTCAAAGACCTTCATGTTGAATTCGGCAAAGGCCGCAAAAGGTTCGAGGCTATAAAGGGCGTAAGTTTCGACATATATAAGGGCGAAACGTTCGGCCTGGTGGGCGAGTCCGGCTCCGGCAAAACCACCATAGGCCGGGCAATAATCCGCATAAATCCCGTTTCTTCGGGCGAAATACTCTTTAAGGGTAAGCGCATAAGCGGCAAAATAGACAAGGAAACAAACAGGGAAATCGTCAAAAAGATACAGATGATATTTCAGGACCCCATGGCCTCGCTCAACGAGCGCGCAAAGGTGGACTACATCGTTTCGGAAGGGCTGTATAACATAGGCGGCTTTTCTTCGGAGGAGGAACGGCAGCTGAAGGTCAAGAAGGCCATGCTGGACGTTGGGCTTCCGCCCGAATTTGCAACGCGCTTCCCGCATGAATTTTCCGGCGGACAGCGGCAGCGCATAGGCATTGCGCGCGTGCTTGTTATGCATCCGGAGCTGATAATTGCGGATGAGCCGATAAGCGCTCTGGACGTTTCCATAAGGGCGCAGGTGCTCAATCTGCTTTCCGATCTGCAAAAGGAATACGGGCTGACGTATCTTTTTATAGCGCACGATCTTTCCATAATGCGCTTCATAACCAACCGCCTTGCCGTTATACATAAGGGCCGCATAGTGGAGCTTTCAGAAACTGAAAAGCTGTTCGCGCACCCGCTGCATCCATACACAAAATCGCTGCTTTCCGCAATACCCCAGCCCGACCCTTTGAGCGAAAAGGGCAAAAAAACGCTGCCCTACGACCCATCCTGCCATGATTATTCCGTGGACAAACCGGAATGGCTGGAGCTTGAGGACGGCCACTTTGTGCTTGCAAACAATAAAGAAGCCGAGCAATACAGAAAGGAGCTTGCAAACTGAGCATGAAACACATTATTTCAAAATCCTGCGCCGATGCGCAGGCATATATAGTCCCCTTCAGGGCGGGCAGCCACCGCGGCGTAAGCATAGCGCCGGAGATAGACGCGGCCGTTGATTTGGCCATAAACGGCAGCTTTGGCGGCAATTTGGGCGAAACATACGCAATGACACTTCCCGCGGGAGATAAGCTTACAAGCATAATATTGCTTGGCCTTGGCGCGGACAAACTGAGCGTGAGGGATATCCACACTAAAGCGGCGCCTGCATTTAAGCAGGCTAAGCAGCTTGGCGCAAGGCACGCTGCCATAATGCTCGATCAGGTAAGCGAATTGAGCGAATCGTTTGAGCTTTTCGGTGCATTGGCAAGGCTGCCGCAGTTGGTGGGATATACAAACAGCGGGCTTAAATCTAATCCGGAAAATAAAAGCTTTGAGCAGGTCGCGTTCGTTACCGCCGCAGACGGCCTTGACGCCGCCCTGAGCGAAGCAGTTGCAACCGCCCGCGGCACAATAATCGCGCGCAGGCTATGCAACCTAAGGTCAAACGAGCAAACGCCGCAGTCTTTGGCGGAGGATGCAGCCGCGCTCGGCAAGGAGTACGGCTTCGATGTGCAGCTGTTCGACAAAGCCGCCATAGATGAGCTTGGCATGGAAAGCTTCCTCTCCGTGGCCCGCGGCGCGCATAATACCCCGCCCGTGCTTATCGTGATGCGCTATTTTAACGGCGGCGACTCTCCGCGCATAGGCCTTGTGGGCAAGGGTATAGTGTACGACAGCGGCGGTTACAGCATAAAAACCACGCCCGGCATGAAGAACATGTTTGACGATATGGGCGGCGCCGCCGCGGTGATAGGCGCAATGACCGCCGTTGCGGATCAAAGGCTCAGGGCTAACGTAATAGGCGTTATTGCCGCGTGCGAAAACAAGATCGCCGCGGATGCTTACGTCCCCGGGGACATAATAGGCTCCATGAGCGGCAAAACGATAGAGGTCATAAGCGCGGACGCGGAAGGCAGGCTTACCCTTGCGGATGCGGTAACGTATATACAGCGCAAGGAAAGCTGCCGCTTCGTTGCCGACATTGCCACCCTTACCGGCAGCGCAAAAACCGCCGTCGGCAAATACAGCGCCGCCGTGCTGACAAATAACGAAGAGCTGTATGCTTCCGCGCGGGAAGCCTCGCGCCTCTCCGCCGAAAAGATATGGCGGCTGGATAACGACCGCGAGATGCTGCCATGCATAAAAACGCCCGTGGCGGATTTGAAAAACGCCGGCAACGCAACGGTTGACGGCGGCGGATGCATGCTGGGCGGAATGTTCGTGGGCGAATTCATAGAAAACGATATCCCCTGGATACATATAGACATGGCGCCCGTAAACTTCCGCACGGAGCCGCCGGCATACTGCGCATACGGCGCAACGGGCTACGGTGCTTCTTTGCTGTATCATTTGGTGAAGCAGCTGCAAAGCAACGCATAAGGAGGGCATCAGCATGAAACCGCGTATAGGAATAATGAGCAGATACCTTGCCAAGGACAACCGTTTTGTTACCAAGGCCGGCTACATTTATGCCATTTCGGCCGTGGGCGGGCTTCCCATCCAAATACCCATAGCCGATATTGCCGACGTTGATGCAATAGCCGGCATGGTGGACGGCATAATTATAACCGGCGGCGCGGACGTAACGCCGCTGGTATACGGCGAGCAGCCCGTGCCTGCAATAGGCCCCACCTGCGGCGCGAACGACAGATTTGAAATAGCCCTTATCCATGCCGCGCTTGCAAAGAAAAAGCCCGTGCTCGGCATATGCCGCGGCATACAGGTTATAAACGTTGCCTTCGGCGGCACGCTTTATCAGGATATCCCCAGCCAGATATCCCGCGATATCTGCCATAATCAGGGCGCCGCCGGAACCGAGCGCACGCACAGCGTAGCCATTGAGCCGGGCAGCTATATGCACGGCATAGCCAAATGTGATACCATGCTTGTCAACAGTTTTCATCATCAGGCGCTCAATACCATAGGCGATGGGCTGAAGGTAAGCGCGCGCGCAATGGACGGCGTTGTCGAGGCCGTTGAAAATGCGGATGGTTCCGTGTTCGCCGTGCAATGGCACCCCGAATTGCTGTATGCCGAAAATCCCGAGCACCGCGCCATATTTGAAACATTCGTAAATAGGTGCGCCGCCAAATAGCGCCGCAATATAAACAGGCATTCACGCTAACACTGTTCGCAGGGCCCGCGCCGCATAGTCAGGTGCGGGCCTTGCGGCACTTTTATGCATGCCGCGCTATGTGTTATTAAGCAGCTGCTTTCTCTCTTTCCAGTCCGGCATCATCGCTGCAAGGAAATCATAGAATTGCTTTGAATGATCGGGATATATAAGGTGGCACAGCTCGTGCAGCACAACGTATTCAACGGCTCCTCTCGGCGCCGCGAGCAGGCGCTTATTCAGCGTGACTATGCCCTTTTTAACGTGGCATGTGCCCCAGCGCGATTTCATGTCCCTTATGCGCAGCTGCGGCCTTTCAACGCCGTATTTCTCAAACGGCGAATACAATTCGTACAGCATTTCGCCGAATACTGCCCGGCATTGCCCGCTTACGAAGATATCAATCAGGCAGCTTTTTCTGCCTAAATCATTAACATCCTTTACGGATAGGTGAATATATCCGCCTTCGATCGATACGGATTCCTTATCCGAGCGAAATACCCGCAAAACATATTCCTGCCCAAGGAGCGTAATCTTTTCCCCGCTTATGTATTGCTCCGGCCGCTGCTCGCGCTGCGCCGCTTTTTTGAATTTATCCTGTGCATTTGCAATAAACGCCGCCCTATCGCTTACAAACCCGTCAACTTCCCTGTCGCTTATAAAATCATTTGCCGAAACGTATATGCTGCCGTCCCTGCGTATCCTTAAGTTCAGGTTTTTGACTTTCTTGCGTTCCAGAGTATATGTAAATTCCCTGCCTTGAGCAAAGACCGTTCTTACAGCAATGTTCCTCATGTTAAAAATCCCCCACAAACAGGCCATTTTGACCATATTCCATTCTTTAGTTTAGCACGCGGTACGGCGCATAGCAATCAAAAGCAGCTTTTTCTTATGCATAATTTATGCATAAACCATAAACATCCATATTGACATAACCGATACTAAGGTGATAATATAGGGAAAAATTCGTATAGGTTGTACGGACAACCAATTATGTAATTGTTACTAATTGCAGTCAACCGTAAGTTGGTTGAATTGTAACAATGGTATACTGCACAACCTAACAAGCAATAACAACGAAAGGGCAAGGCAATGATTCTAATTCAGAACACGGTGAAGCAGATCACATTCGGCGATAGCTCATCCTATCAAAACGGGCTGCTTACCGTTTCCAAGGAGGAGCTGTCCGCAGCGGCGCTCAAAAATACCGATGGGAAATATGCCTTTGATATCGACGTATGTTACCCCGGCGAAAAGACGCGCATCGTTCATATCACCGATGCTATTAAGCCTTCCTATAAGCCGGATGCGGCCGCTTTCCCCGGCTGGACAGAAGGCGAAAACAAGTGCGGGCAGGGCGAAACCGTTCAGCTTGAAAATCTCTGCCTGCTGCAAACGTTTGCCTACCCCGGTATTCAGGAAGGCATAGTAGATATGTCCGGTGTGGGCGCAAAGTATTCGCTCTTCTCCAAAAAGATCAATCTGGTAATGTCTGTAAAGCTGCTCGATACGGCTATCGAAAAGCCCGTTTTGGCAAAGGACCTTGTAAGGATGCAGACGCAGGCCGCGGAATACCTTGCATCCATCGCCAAGGATGCCTGCGAGAAGAAGGTTGAAATAAACAATCCGCAGCCGTCCTCTCTGCCCCGCGTAGGCTACGCCTATTTTGTGCAGGCGCAGGGACCCCTCCGCAACGTGTTCATGTATGGCAAGGAATGCGTAAACATGAAAGCGACCTATCTTTCCCCCGCGGAGATTATTGACGGCGCGCTCGTAAGCGGCAATTACATAATCGCCTGCCAGAAGAACCCCACCATTTATCATCAGGAAAACCCCGTTATACGCTACGGCATCGCCAATTCCGGCAAGGAGATGGACTTTGTGGGCGCAATATGCGCAACCGAAAGCAATCTGCTGGACGGCAAGCGCGAATCCGCCGCCAGCATAACCCAAAAGGCGCTTGAACTGCACTGCGACGGCATGATAATCACGCAGGAAGGCGGCGGCCATGCCGACGTTGACTTGATATTCACCAATGATGCCCTGACTGACGCGGGCATACGCACCGTTGTTATAGCCAACGAGATAGCAGGCCCGGACGGAATACTTCCCCCGCTGGTGTCCTTCTCCTCCAAGGTGGATGCGACCATATCCACCGGCAATAACGACCAGGTGATAGAGCTTGACGCAATGGATAAATCCATCGGCGGAGACGCCATTTCAAACGGCGCGCATAACGCCACGGACAGCTTCAAAACGCCTTTGGGCATTATGTACACGGCCACCAATCAGCTGGGCGTAAGCAACATGACCACAAAGGCCTATTAAGGAGACAAACATGGCAAAGTACAGAGTTGTTCACTACATAAATCAGTTCTATGCCGGCATAGGCGGCGAGGAGCAGGCGGATACCGGACTGTTCTGCGAAGAAGGTCCCAAGGGCCCGGGCATGGCGTTCAAAGGCGCGCTCGGCCCAGATTTTGAAATTGTTGCGACGATTTACTGCGGCGATAACTATGCCGTTGACCATACCGAGCAGGTGATGCCTCAAATCATCGAAACCATCCGCAAATATAATCCGGATCTGGTCATCGCCGGTCCCGCGTTCAATGCCGGGCGTTACGGCCCCATGTGCGGCGCGGTAGCCAAGGCCGCGAATGAGGCGGGCTTCCTTTCCGTGACCGGAATGTATGAAGAAAACCCGGGCGTGGAAATGTACAGCAAGTATACCTACATCGTAAAGACCGCCAATTCCGCCGCAGGCATGCGCAAGGCCGTCCCCGCAATGGCGGCGCTTTGCAAAAAGCTTGTGGCCGGCGAAGAAGTAAGCCCCGATGCGGACGGCTACTTCAAGCGCGGCAAGAAGAACGTTTTTGTTGATAAAAACGGCGCACAGCGCGCCTTTGAAATGCTTATGGCCAAGCTGAAGGGCGAGCCTGTTGTTCAGGAAATAGAAATGCCGCCCTTTGAAGCGGTTGAGCCGGCGGCGCCCATAAAAGACATGAAGCATGCCAAGCTTGCGCTTGTGACGGACGCGGGCCTTACGGACAAAACCAACAGCTTCCGTTTGGAATCCTCCCGCGCGTCCAAGTATGTTGCCCTTAGCATCGCCGGAATGGACAGCCTTTCCGCCGACGATTTCAGCGCCAACCATGGCGGCTACGACAACACGCAGGCCAACCGAAACCCCAATGTTATAGTCCCGCTGGATGTCGTTCGTTCCTTCCAGAAGGCCGGTGCCTTTGCCAAGTTGGAAGATACTATCTATTCCACGACCGGCAACGGCACCAGCCTGAAAAATGCCCAGTCCTTTGGCGCAGAGATCGCCAACCGGCTGCTGGCAGCGCATGTGAACGGCGTGATACTTACATCGACCTGAGGAACCAGCACGCGTTGCGGTGCAATGCTCGTAAAAGAAATTGAACGTGTTGGTATCCCCGCGGTGCAGATATGCACCATACTGCCGATTGCGCAGACAGTCGGTGCGAACAGAATAGTGCGCGCGATAGCCATTCCAACGCCCGTCGGCGCACCCAACCTTCCCGCGGAAGAAGAGAAAGCTTTACGCGAATCGATCGTTTCCAAGGCCATACGCGCCCTTGAGACCGAAGTCAACGGCCAGCTTACGATCGAATAAAGCAACCGGTTTCCGATTATTTTGTGTGCTATGAGCCTGATGGCACGATTTTATAAAAAATAGGAGGTCACATATGAACAAAAAATCAGTAGCAAAACTTCTGTCCGGTCCGGTTCTGTTTGCGCTTTGCATGCTGCTTATACCGGAAAGCGTTCTGCCGTTTGCCGTTCGCGGAACGCTGGGCCTGTTCCTTTGGATGTCCGCGTGGTGGATAACCATTCCCGTGGGCGTGGCAGTTACGGCGTTCCTTCCGATAGTCGTCTGCTCCATATTCGGCATTGTTCCCGTTAAAGAAGTTATCCCACAGTATTTTACCGATCTGGTAGTATTGCTTCTCGGCGCGGATATCCTTACCAAGTCCTGGGAAACCACCGGACTCAATAAGAGGATCGCGCTGTTCGTGCTCCGTTTGGTCGGCCCTTCGATGAAATCACAGCTTATCATGTGGTTCGTCGGCTCCACCATAATGAGCATTTTCCTGCCCAACGTTGTTGTTGCAGCATGCCTTATGCCTATCGCAATCTCCATGCTGAACGCCGTTGGCAATAATGACGCTTCCAAATCTACCGCCGCGGCCAACATTTTCCTGGCTGTTGCATGGGGCTCGGGTCTTGGCGGCTTTGGTTCTCCGCTCGGCGGCGGCATGAATCTGATTATAATCAATCAGGTTCAGGAGCTTACCGGTCAGGAATTCATGTACACCACTTGGGTAAAGCTGATGCTCCCCATCCTGATCGTTTTGACTATAGTAGATGTTATCTACATGTGCCTGATGAAGTCCGATATGAAGTCCCTGCCCGGCGCAAAGGATTACTTCGTTGAAGAATACAGGAAGCTGGGCAAGATGAGCAAAGAGGAAACCCTCTCCCTCTGGCTCTTCGTTATCCCCGTCGTATTGGCCTTCACCCGCGAACTCTGGAAGGGCATAATACCCGCATGGACCGCGTCCTATGTATTTCTGCCCTTCGCCGTACTTTCCTTCTGCCTGCCCGGCTCCTGCAACGGCAGACTCATCACCTGGAAATGGGCGCAGCCCAAAATCTCCTGGGGTCTGTTCTACACCCTCGCCGGCGGCCTTGCGCTGGGCAAGGTAGTTGTTTCCTCCGGCTCTTCCGCCATGATAGCCGAATTTGTGCAGAATTCCGGCATCACCAGCACGTCCGTACTGTGCATACTGTTCATAATACTCGGCTCCGTACTGGCGAACATCTCCTCCAACAATTCCGCCTGCGCGATAGTTACCCCGCTGGTAGTTTCCGTAATGTCCGCGCTTGGTGAAAACCCCATACCGTATCTGTTCATGGCGGCCGTAGGCGGCAACCTTGCGTATCTGCTGCCCAGCGCCACCAGGGCCGTTGCGGTAGATGCCGGCGTTGAGCCTTCCTACATGCTCAAGAAGGGTGCCCTTATCAACATTATAACCCTTGTGGTTGCCTGCGTGTGCGCGCTGATCTGCCTGAAGATCCCCATGTACATCAACTGGTAACCCCGTCATCAGGCTACATTTCATAAAGGAATAGGTATCGGACAGCGCAAAATCTGTTCGATACCTCCTTTTGCTACTGAATAGTATATTTGAGGAGGCAATATGTTCCTGCTGTTTTTACTCATTCCGCTGCTGGCGTCCACCATAGGCTCCATCGTGGGCGCCGGCGGCGGCGTTATAATAAAACCCGTGCTCGATATGCTCGGCGTTATGCCTGTCAAAACGCTCAGCTTCTGTTCCGGCTGCGCGGTGCTTTCCATGTCCGTAGCGTCGCTCATCCGCGGCCGCAACGACGACGTTAAGCTTGACCTGAAGGCCAGCACCTCCCTTGCCACCGGCGCAGTGTTCGGCGGCATCATCGGCAAGGACCTTCTTGAGCTTACGGCAAACGCGTTTGAAAACGAGTCCATGCTCGGCGCAATGCAGTCCATACTGCTCGCCGTCACAATGGTCATTGTTATCATATATATATGTATAAAGTCCAAAGTGCGCTCCATGAACATAAAGAGCGCGCTTGTGAGCGTGGTGATAGGGTTGCTGCTCGGTGCAATATCAAGCTATGTCGGCATAGGCGGCGGCCCGCTCAACGTTGCGGTTCTGTTGTTTTTCTTTGGCATGGACGCCAAAACCGCGGCTAAAAATTCCATATTCATAATAGTATTCTCCCAGCTTGCAAGCATTTTCATGAGCCTGTTCACCCACACGGTGCCGGAGTTTTCGTGGTTCTATCTTATACTCATGTCCGTCGGCGGCATACTGGGCGCAATGTTGGGCAACTGGATATCCAAACGCATAGATAACCGCGCCGTAGAGTTCCTGCTCAAGCTGCTAACTTTATTTGTGGCGATTATTTCCGTTATAAACGCCATAAACTATTTGAACTGACAGCTTGCAAATTTAATAAGGAATGTATAGAATATACTTAAAGTGTTTTTACAGGATATGCCAGCGTATCCCGCAAACCTACATCATTCGCTTTGAGGTATTACTATGCAGCTTAACCATTCCAGCCCCACGCCGCTGTACTATCAGCTGCGCCAGATGATACGCAACAACATTGTGGACGGCGTTTGGCAGGACGGCATGATGCTCCCTTCCGAAACGCAGCTTGCAACCGAGCTGAAGCTGAGCCGTCAAACGGTGAAGCAGGCTTACGATGGGCTGGTGCAGGAAGGCCTTGTCAGCCGGAAGCGCGGCAAGGGCACCTATGTAACATATAGGCAGGCCGAGTTCAACATTATGCAGGAGCCGAACTTCTATCAGCAGATGGATGACGAACGGGCGGTCCAGCTTGCAAAAACAATAGAGAAAGGCTTTGTAAAGGCGGATGCGCACGTTGCCAAGCGGCTGCGGCTGCAGGTTGGCGATGATGTTGCCTGTATCAAGCGCGTCCGTTACATTAATGACCTTGCAAGCATAATTCAAACCGTTTATATAAAAAAGGAATATATGGGTGAACTGCTGGATATTGACTCATCTGCCATTTCGTGGCACAAATATGTTGAGGATTATAACCATATTTATCTCAACCTGTTTGAAATGATAATCAATGCCATAGATCTGGACCCCTATGAGTGCGATCTGCTTGAAGTTGGGCACAGCACGCCGGGCTTCAGGTTCATGACAACGTATTGGCACGATGACGACCCGATCGTTTATAACGACCGCGTTTTCCGCGGGGACGCCGTGCACCTTGCACTGCGCTTCAGCTACGATAGGGAGAACAACACCACCAAGTATAACGAGTTCGGCATACTTCGCCAAACGGATGAGGATTAACGGCATATTATTACAATGAAAGCGGCTGTGCAAACAGTCGCTTTTTGCGTATTCTGCATATTGGATCCCCATTCAGAAAAGAATATAATGCGCATATAAAAATTGATATATCAGTGCCGTAAAGCGGCGGGGAAATAATTGACAGGAGGATGCATTATGCTGCAAGGAAAAACCGCCATCGTTACCGGCGGCACAAGGGGTATCGGTCTTGCGATAGTAAGGACGTTTTTGAAAAACGGCGCGAACGTGGCGCTGTTCGGCAGCCGCAGCGAAACGGTTGGCAAGGCGCTGAAGGAGCTGAAAGAAGAAAACCCGAACTGGCCCGTTATAGGCATGGCGCCGGACATTGCCAAATACGATGAAATGAAAGCCGCCGTGGACGAAGTCGTTGCCAAATTCGGCGCGCTGGACATAATGGTAAACAACGCCGGCATTTCCGCGCGGGAGCCGCTTTGCGATTATACGCCGGAAAGCTTTCAACACATAATGGATCTTAACGTTACCGCCGTGTTCAATGGCTGCAAGGCAGCCGAAACCGTTATGAAGGGCCGCGGCGGCAGCATAATAAACACCAGCTCCATGGTAAGCCTTTACGGTCAGCCCAGCGGCGTTGGCTACCCCACCAGCAAATTTGCCGTAAACGGCATGACAAGGAGCCTTGCGCGCGAGCTTGGGCGCGAAGGCATACGTGTGAACGCGATCGCCCCGGGCGTTACCCGCACGGACATGGTGGCCGCGCTTCCGCCGGAGCTTGTGCAGCGCATATCCGCGCCCATACCGCTCGGCCGCGTGGGCGAACCGGAGGAGGTTGCAAACGTGTTCCTGTTCCTTGCAAGCGACCTTGCCAGCTACGTCACCGGCGCAATAATAAGCGTTGACGGCGCAGCGCAGACCTGATAAAGCCAAAACCCAACCGGCCCTCCGCTTCCGCACATTGCCAAGCAGGAGAGCCTTTTATAGTTCATCCAAAATTTTGAAAATCTTTCTGCCGATTCGCTCTATCTGTCTCTTTTTGCGCAGAAGCTTGCTTGTGCAGCATATATGTGCGGAATGAGTATGCCGTGCGGCAATTTTTTCCAGTTCGGCTTGTACCTTAATATATTGTCTGTATTTGGGTAAGCGCATTATAAACAGCAACTTTTCAGCGGAATATCCTTCAAACGGGTACTACACGCCAAGCCATAAGCTATTTCCCATTGCCAACATCTCCCATAATAGATGCATTTTATATATTATAGCTGATGTATAGCTTTGATAGCAACACCTACAATATAATTATAGGAGGTGCTGCATATGGCAAACGGTGAATACGGCGATATCGGCCTGCGTGTGCGGCAGCGCCGCGAAGAACTTGGCCTCACCCGTGAGAAAATGGCGGAGCGGGCAGGTTTGTCCGTTCAGTTTATGGCTTCCGTTGAACTTGGCAAGCAGAGCATGACCACGGACAGCCTTAAAAAAGTATGCCGTGCGCTGTGCGTAAGCGCCGATTATATCGTGTTCGGTACCCGGCCCGGCTATTCAGAACATGACCTTAACGCCGCCGTAGAGCCGCTCAGCGCGGAACAGCGCGCCTATGCGGAACAAATGCTGCGCACATTTGTTCAGGCCATACAGTCCCAAAGGTAACATATTCCATTCGTTCCAGCATTGCATTTTTGCCCATTCTGTAAACAAAACCGCTATATTCTTGCATGATTTACATATTTAGACTACAATATAAGATGATGTTTTATGCCTGAACGGGCAGAAAGAGGAAAAATGGCAAACGATAAGTATTCCGGAAGCTATAACGCAGGCCCCCAGCTCCCGTCATATATGAAAAAGAACACGACTGCCGCCAAGCGCACAGCGGCGCAGGGCACGGCCACGCGAAGCGCGGCATCATCGGCGCGCACTTCCGCCGCGGCAAAGCGCACAACCGCGGCGCACACCACCGCGACCCGCAGCACCGCGACCCGCAGCACCGCGACCCGCAGCACGGCAAGCCGTTCCTCCGCAAGGGGCAGCGCACAGCACGGCGCAGCAACGCACAGCACCGCAGCCAAGGCGAATACCCGGCACGCGGCGAATCAAGTGCAGCATAAGAAGCGCAAAAGGAAAAAGTCCGGCAGCGGCGCGCTCAAATGGATCGCCCTGGCAGCAGCGGCGCTTATATGCGTAATAATAATAGTGTCCATAGCAAACAGCGGCGGCGCGGACGCCGTTGCGGACATGGATAAGCTGATGCAGACCGGCAAGCGGTTCAAGGCGGGCGTTAAGCTGATAGGCGTGGACGTGAGCGGCATGACGCCGGAGGAGGCGACAGGCCTTGTTAAGAACGCAGCCGAAAAGAAGCTGAAAACCGTTGCCGTCACCATAAGCAGCGGTGAAAACAGCTGGACGCTCGATTCCGACGCGATGGGCATGGGGTACGACATTGCGGAAGCCTTGGCGGACGGGCTTAACTTCGGCCGCGGGGAGGACGACAACACCGTTGTTATAACCGGCGCGGGAGAGGGCGAGTTCGATGCAAAGTATACATGGGACAGGGGAAAGATAATATCCGCCCTTGCTGCCATGAGCCAAAGCATAAACACGGAAGCTACCGCCGCATACGCGGAGCCTGTAACGGACTGGACGCAGGAGGAACGCTTCATTTACCATACGGGCGAGGAGGGCATTACCCTTAATGAGGAAGCAACGGCCGATGCAATAGAGAAAGCCCTTGGGCAGGGCGAGTTTGTATGCACCGTTGAGGCCACGGTAAACGCCGTGCTGCCTGGCGGCAATATAGACGACCTTAAAGCCGCAACGTCATTTATCGCCAGCTATACCACCAAATTTTCCGCCCGCAGGGACGACGAGGTAAAGCAGAACCGCAAGTTCAATATCCAGAAGGCGGCGGACATAATAAACGGCAACACCATCCAGCCCGGCGAGGAATGGAGCTTCAATACGGTTGTCGGCCCGCGCACATACGAGCTCGGCTGGAAGGGCGCAAACGGCATAAGCGGCGGCAAGGAATACACCATTCAGGCCGGCGGCGGCATATGCCAGGTATCTACAACGCTTTATAACGCGCTGCTTTGCGCCAACATGGAAATTGTTGACCGCCGCGCGCATACAATACCTTCGGACTACGTTCCCGTAGGGCTTGACGCAACGGTGGATACCCGCGGCATAGACTTCGTTTGGAAGAACAATACGGATATGCCCGCGTATATATTCGCCAAGGTGGAAAAGGTGGAAGGCAGCTCCAGCCGCAATACCATAACCGTTTATGTTTACGGCAAACCGCTCCCCGAGGGCGTAACATATCAATCAAGGAACGAGATAATAGAGGAACGTTCCCGCCAGGACGAGGCAATATACACAAACGACGCTTCCATACCCACGGGCTATCAGCTTGAGCGCGTGCAGGGGCATAAGTATTACGTTGCCGAGGCGTATCAGGACAAGTATGTGGACGGCAAGCTGGCCGAAAGTAAGCTGCTCTATACCGATAAATATAAGGGCAACCCGCCGGAGGTTTCCATAGGCACCGGCGCGCCGCTCGCATCCGGACAAACGCCCGACCCCGCGTGGAAGCCCTACGGCACGCCGCTCGAGGACGCGAATTGACAAATTTCCGCGGCATTACCTGCCATTTGCTTGACAAAGGGGTGTGCAGCGGGGATAATAAAGCAAACAGAAAATAATATCAGGAGGACAAAATTATGGGCATAATCAAGGCCGTTACCGGCGCAATAGGCGGCGGTTTGGCGGATAGCTGGCTTGAGGTTATCGAGTCCGCTCCCATGGGAGACAACACCGTTTTCACCCGCGGCGTAAAGGTGCGCAAGGGCGACAGCCGCAACCAGAACACCAAGGGCACAGCGGATACCGTGTCCAACGGCTCCATAATCCATGTTTACGATAACCAGTTCATGATGCTGGTTGACGGCGGCAAGGTAGTGGACTATACTGCGGAGCCCGGCTACTTTAAGGTTGATAATTCTTCCATGCCGAGCCTTTTCGGCGGCCAGTTCGGCGATTCTCTGAAGGAGACCTTCAGCCGCATCAAGTACGGCGGAACGCCTTCCTCCAGCCAAAAGGTATTCTTCATCAATCTTCAGGAGATAAAGGGCATTAAGTTCGGCACGCGCACCCCCATCAACTATTTCGACTGCTTCTATAATTCCGAGCTGTTCCTGCGCGCGCACGGCACCTATTCCATAAAGGTCACGGAGCCGCTCAAATTCTATGCCGAGGCCATTCCCCGCAACGCGGAGAGCGTGGACATAAACGACATAAACGAGCAGTACCTTAACGAGTTCCTCGAGGCCCTTCAGGCCGCCATCAACCAGATGAGCGCCGACGGCACGCGCATAAGCTTCGTAACCAGCAAGGCGCGCGAGCTTTCCAAGTACATGGCGAACGTGCTGGACGAGGAATGGAACCAGAACCGCGGCATGCAGGTGCAGTCCGTGGGCATAGGCTCCCTGTCCTATGACGAGGAAAGCCAGAAGCTCATCAACATGCGCAATCAGGGCGCAATGCTGTCCGATCCCAGCGTGCGCGAGGGCTACGTTCAGGGCGCAATGGCGCGCGGCGTGGAAGCCGCCGGCAGCAACACCGCGGGCGCGGGCGCAGCGTTCATGGGCGTTGGCCTTGGCATGAATGCCGCGGGCAACATGGCGGGCGCGTTCTCCGCCTCCAACCAGCAGCAGATGCAGTATCAGCAGGCTCAGCAGCAGCAGGCCCAACAGCAGCAGGCTCAGCAGGGCGGCTGGAAATGCTCCTGCGGCGCCACCAACGGCGACAATATGGCCTTCTGCCCCGGCTGCGGCAGCAAGAAGCCCGCTCCCCAGCCCGCCGAGGGCGGCTGGACGTGCTCCTGCGGCGCGACCAACGGCGCGAACATGGCCTTCTGCCCCAACTGCGGCAGCAAAAAGCCCGCCGAAGCGGCCGCCAAGTCCGCTTTCTGCCCCAACTGCGGCGCAAAGCTTGCGGACGGCGCAAAATTCTGCGTGGAATGCGGCACAAAGCTCAACTAAGTTTATCTGCAAAGGGGATGGCCTCGCGCCGTCCCCTTTTCCGTTTTCCGCAATAAAATTGCATATCCGCAAAAAAACTCTTTACAAACCCGCCCGCATACGCTATAATACATCTTGCGCAACGGAAAGCGCAGCAAATATGGGGCTTTAGCGAAGTTGGCTATCGCGCTACACTGGCAGTGTAGAGATCACCGGTTCGAATCCGGTAAGCTCCACCACAAACCCTCCGAACCGATATGGTGCAGAGGGTTTTTTGTTATGTAACAGCACATCCGTCTCTTCTGTTCCTTGACAAAATTCGACTCTGTTCGTATTATAATTATTGTTGAATAAGCTGCGTTTGGTTAAGGAGAAGCGCACGCCGCAAATATGTAATTCGGTCAATGAATATTTTTCAATGATATTATAAGGAAGATTCATTTGTGAAAATAAACTACTTTGTGCATACGGAAATAGGCGACCGGCCCTGCAACGAGGACCGCTATGCCGTGAGCAAATGCCCGGCTGGGCTTTGCTTCGCGCTGGCGGATGGGCTTGGCGGGCTTGACCGCGGCGAAGTCGCGGCGGAGCTTGCCTGCAACGCCGTGGCAGAATATGCCCAGGCGCAGGCCGTTTTTTCCAGCGCCGCCGCGGAGCAGGCCTTCCTTCGGGCGCAGCAGGCGGTATTGGCGCGGCAAAAGGCGGAGCATAACGAAACGCAGATGAAAACCACGCTGAACATCGTTATGCTGGATAAGCAAAGCATGTATTGGGGGCACGTTGGGGATTCGCGTACATATTACGCCGAAAACGGTGTATTAAAGCGGCGCACGCTTGACCACAGCGTTACCCAGATGCTTTCCGCCATAGGGCAGGTGGAGGAGCGGGACATTCGTTTTCACGAGGACCGCAGCAGGCTGCTGCGCGTGCTGGGCACGCCGTGGGAAAAGCCGCAGGCGGAAATGGAGCAGCCCGTAGCGCTGCGCGGGAACATGCAGATATTGCTCTGTACCGATGGTTTTTGGGAATACATTACGGAAGAGCAGATACAGATTTGCCTTGAAGAATCCGACAATGCCCAAATATGGATGGAGAACATGCTGGAACTTATAAGCCGTAACGATCAGCATAGCGAGCGCGACAACCGCACCGCGATAACAATATGGATAGACGATGGGGAAGGGGATATAACGCAATGAGCGCAACCATGCTTTACGCCGCCGGTGAAGCCAAGCCGGCGCGCCTGTTTGCATGCGATGCCGGGCGCACGATGCGCACGGTGGATATAGGTCAGGGCATCACGCTCGGCCGCGCGGGCACGGGCATAGACGTAGACCTGCCGCTGAACAGCGGCATAGTATCAAAGCGCCACGGAAGGATAACTAAGCTTGACACGGGCTATTGCTACAGCGATACGGACAGCCTGAACGGCACGCATATAAACGGAATTCTCTACGGAAAAGACGGCGAAAGCAGCAGCTGTATACTCAACGACGGGGACATACTGCGCATAGACCGCAAAAATTTGGACCACCCGCATCACGAGGCCGTTGTAATGATATTTTCAACATCCTGGCAGGATGCCGAGTGGCAATCGGTCGAGCTGCGCGAGGATACCGGCAACATAAACATAGGCCGCACCACCGTTGCCCAGGAGGGCATAAAGATAGCCGATCCTGCGGTATCAAAAAAGCATGCAACGTTCATTCACGGCGTGCGCGGATGGTCAATAGTTGACCACGGCAGCACAAACGGCGTGTTCGTTAACGGCGAACGCATCGCCCAGCCGCGACCGCTTCATGCAATGGATGTTGTGCGCATAGTCAACACGCTGTTCATATTCCTTGGCGACAGGCTGCTTTATAACGCACCCGCCGTGCAGAAAAACCAACTTGCCATACATATTGAGGAGCGCAGCGTGCGCAACCTTTTCAAAAAACGCATACTGCTTGAAAACATAGACCTAAGCGTTGACCCCGGGGACATGGTGCTTGTGCTTGGCGGCTCGGGCGCGGGCAAAACGACCTTCTTCAACGCCGTGATGGGCTACGAAAAGGCCCGCGGCAAAATAGTTCATGACGGGCGCGATATATATAAAGAATACGCGCAGATGAAGTATGAAATAGGCTTCGTGCCGCAGCAGGATCTTCTGCGCGATGACGACACCGTGTATCATACCCTTGACAACGCAGCGCAGATGAAAATGCCTGCCGATACCGCAAACGATGCCCGCCAGGCGCGCATAGATCAGGTGCTTGAAATGCTGGGCCTTCAGCGGGAGCGCGATTCGCTTGTTAAAAAGCTGAGCGGCGGGCAGAAGAAGCGGCTGAACATAGCGGTGGAGTTCATTGCGGACCCAAGCCTTTTCTTCCTGGACGAGCCCGATTCCGGCCTTGACGGCATAATGGCGGCGGGGCTTATGCAAAACCTGCGCGTTATAGCGGACGAAGGCAAAATAGTAATGGTCATAACCCATGCACCGGACCGCGTTGCCCATCTGTTCGATAAGGTGATAGTGCTTGCCAAAAGCGCAAAGACAAACAGCGGACATCTGGCCTTCTACGGCTCCATTGACGCGGCGAAGGAGTTCTTCGATGCCGATTCGCTGGAAGGCATTGTTAAGCGCATAAACCGCCCCGATGAAAACGGGGACGGATTATCCGATTTCTATATTGAAAAATATGAAAAGTATATAGGAGAGTCCATATGAGCAATACTCAGGTGTCCCGCATAACGCAGATATGCATATATCTTGGCAAGCATTGGCGCTTGTTCATAAACGAGCGCGGCTGGAAGGTGCTTATATTCGGCGCGGTCATTTCCGCACTTGTATCAATAGTGCTTGGCAGCGGCATGTTCGTATACACGATGGATACGTTCTCCGGCGGGTTTGCGCTGATATCGGCCTGCATTTGGGTGGGCATATTCAATTCGATACAGAACATATGCAAGGAGCGCGCCATAATAAAGCGCGAACACCGCGCCGGGCTGCATATATCAAGCTATATCGCCTCCCATCTTATATTTCAGGCGGGCATATGCCTGCTGCAGGCGGCAATACTGCTCGGCATCAGCAGCGCGTTTTTGACCTATCCTGGCTGCGCTCCGCTTTTCGGCGGGGTATGGCTTGAATACTTCATAACGTATTTCCTCTGCATCTATGCGGCGGACGTATTGGGCCTTGCAATATCGGCGATAGTAAAGTCGCCCACAACGGCGATGACCGTTATGCCCTTTATACTTATAATTCAGATGATACTTTCCGGCATGCTGTTCCCCCTGCGCGGGCCTATGAGCTTTTTCGGCAACCTTACAATAAGCAAATGGGGGCTTAACGCAACGGCTATTTCCGCGGATTACAACAACCTTGAAAATACGCAGAAAATTCAGCTAAGCTACACGCTAAAGGGCATTGTTAAGCAAAAGTCCCTGCCCATTACGGATGAGCAGGTGGACGCGATGGTGGACGAAAACTATTCCACGGGCATTGTGGAGGACTATGTGCACGATTCCGGCAAGCTTTGGCGCAACTGGGGCATGCTGGCGCTGCATACGGCGGTATACGCCATAATAGCCGTTGCGGCATTGGAATTTGTGGACAGGGATAAACGATAGCAGCAATAACTTACAGGGAGATATAACTTATGCATAATGTACAATTCTGCCCGGGCTGTTTGCGGGATGCGGAATTTGAAAACGGCGTATGCACAAAGTGCGGCTTTGACATGAACGGCTATACCGTAATGCCGCATCATCTTGTGCCGGGCACGCTTGTGAAGCAGCGCTACAAAATAGGCCGCGTGCTTGGCGAAGGCGGCTTCGGCATAACCTATGTAGGCATAGACACGGTGCTGAATTTGAAGGTAGCCATAAAGGAATTCTATATGTCCGGCTACGTCAATCGCAACCACGACGCATCGCCCAACGTATTTGCAACGCTTGGCACCCACAGGGACACATTCGAAAAGAACCGGGAAAAGTTTTTGAACGAAGCCCGCGTACTGGCGCAGTTTTACGGGGAAGCCGGCATAGTGGGCGTGCGCGATTTCTGCGAAGAAAACGGCACGGCATATATAATAATGGACTTTCTCAACGGCGTTGACCTGAAAACCTATCTTGAGCAAAAGGGCCGCCTTGCGCCGGAGGACGCCGTTAAGCTGCTTATGCCCGTTATGACGTCCTTGCAGCACGTTCATGCGGAGGGGATAATACACCGCGACATAAGCCCGGACAACATAATGGTAATGGAGGACGGCAGCACAAAGCTGCTGGACTTCGGCGCGGCAAGGGAAATTTCGCAAACGGATATAAAGAGCCTTTCCGTAATATTAAAGCCGGGCTACGCGCCGGAGGAGCAATACCGCAGCAAGGGCCGCCAGGGCCCGTGGACGGACGTATACGCGCTTGCGGCAACGCTTTATAAGTGCATAGTGGGCGCAACACCGGACGACGCCATGGAGCGCATGTATCGCGACAGGCTGCCTTCCCCCGCCGCTGTTGACGCAGCCTGTCCCATAGCCATAAGCAACGTTATAATAAAGGGCCTTGCCGTGCGGCAGGCGGACCGCTATCAGGACGTGGCATCATTCCTTGCCGATCTGAAAACGGCGATGGAAGATCCAGACAATGCGGAGCTTGCGCCGGACACGCGCGAAGTTGCACCCGCGCAGGAACGCGGCGTAATTGCGGACGATCAAACCGTGCTTGCGGACACCACCACCATATATACGCCCAACGCCGCAAAGGAGCATAAAGCGCCCAAGCCCGCGGCGCAGCCGAGCGCGCCCGCCGCAAAAACAAAGCTGAAAACCGCCAAGCCCGAACCCGCCGAAAGCGCGGAAAAGCCCGCGGCTAAAAAGAAGCCCGAAGGCAAACCCGTTTCAAAGAAGCCTGCCAACAAAAAGGGCATTATAATAATCGCGGCCGTTGCGGCGGTAGTAATAATCGCCGCCGTGGCAATAGCGGCGCTCGGCAATGCGAACACAAATGTGTCCACCGGTATGATGTCCGCAAGCTTGGAGGAAACCGCCTCCCTGCGCACGTTCACGCTCAACGGCACAACGCTGGAGCTGCCCGCGCCCGTGCAAGCGCTGCTTGACAAAGGCTGGGTGTTTGAGGATGCTCAGTACGATACAGCCACAATAGAAGCCGGCGACAGCAAATCAAGCGTTATGCTCATGAACGAATACGGCAAGATAGAGCTGAGGCTTTCCAACACCACGCTTAACGAGCAGCCCGCTTCCGCCTGCACCATAACGGCGGTTTCCGCCGATGAGCATATACTCAACGACAACTATCTTGGCGCAAACGGCAACGAATTCAAAACGGCAAATGGCATAACCCTTGGCGCATCCTCAGCGGAAGACGTCAAAACAGCCTACCCCTCCGCCAAAAAGGACGGCAGCTACCTGGAGCTTGAAACGCCGTATGCGGACATCAGGTTCTATAATCAGGATAATAACCCCGTTTCCGGAATATATATATGGCTGGACATGACCAAGGACTGCTGGGAAGATACTTCTAACGTGTCCTCCGCCGCCCCCGCGGAATACGACGACGCGGAATTCATCAGCGCATATACCCTGCCGGACTTTGCCGTGGAATCGGACGAAATCACCGCAAAGCTTTCAATGACCGTGCAGGATATGGTTGACGCCGGGTGGACGATAGAGCGCCAGCCGGACTATATCCCCGCCAATTCATATGCCGAAATATATCTTCGCCTTGACGTGCGCACAACGGCTGTTGTTAAAGCGGCGAATTACACGGGCAACGCAATACTGCCGCAGTACGGCATAGTGCGCGCATCGTTCAACAACACCGGTATGTCCGGCAGTATCCGTGCGGACGGGCTGAAGCTGCTTTATAACGGCAGTGTTTTGGCGCAGATGGACGAAGCGTATTCGGATGTTATAGCTGCGCTGAATGCCGCGGGGCTTGAGTATACCGAGGATGGCGGCGCCATTACCGTTGTGCCATACGGCGATGAACGCCAAATAAGCTTACTTTTCAACAAATCCGACAACGCGCTGTACAGCGTTTATGTTGCAAGGTACGTCGGCTCAATAAGCAAATTTTATTATGAACAGGAGAATGCAAACCAATGAAAACCGTAAAAATCATTGCCGCCCTGCTGGCGGCGCTGCTGCTGACAGGATGCAGCGTTAAAGTAACCGTGGGTACGCAAGACAATAACCAGCCTGCCGAAACCGCCAAGCAGGTTGTTACTGTTGAGGATATAGGCGCGCTTGTGAGCGAACTGCAAAACGGTCATGTTTGGATGGCATGCGCCGAAAGCGAGCTGTACAGCCTGCGCATAGACGGCAGCGGCCTTACCATAACCGCCTATGCAAAGCAGGACGGCAGCACAGAAAAGCAGACGCTCAGCGGCACGTTCACGGCCGATGCGGACGGCGTGCATATAACCGACGGCAGCGGCAATACGGTGCTTGAGCTCACATGGCAGCTTATTGCGGAAGAAGGCGACAACGCGCTGCAGCGGCTGGAGATGATTACCAAAACCGAGGGCGGCATACTGCCCAAGGACGTTACGCTTGAATTCTATTCAACGCAGGCGACCGACGAAGCCGGTGAAGAGGAAATGGCGGCAGCCTATCTTGAAAACCTGCAAACGCCGGATCCCGCGAAGGATGATTTGACCACACTGCTTGCGGGATACAGCGGGGATTCAATAGTTGATGCCTGCGTGATGCATGGCATCGATCCCTCGCTTAAAAACCGCGCCACCTATGCCAAAGCCTTCGGCATAGAGGATTACAAGGGAACATCTCAACAGAACCTTACCCTGCTCGAAAAAATGGGCGCAGACGTGGTGATAGGGCAAGACTAAAACGTTTACACAAAAAGATGCAGCCGAAACCGGGCTGTATCTTTTTTGTATTCGCTATAAAGAAGGCAGTATTCCTTCCAATCGCACCTTCCGTCCCCACTATTAACAGCATAAGAAAAAAGCTCCCGAATTGGGAGCTTTTTTGGTACCCGGTAGGGGAGTCGAACCCCTGTTCCCGCCGTGAGAGGGCGGTGTCCTAGGCCACTAGACGAACCGAGCACATAAATCTCACGGCAAGGGTTATTATACACAATGGTACATATTTGTGTCAACAGTTTTTTTGCCGAACGTGCAAAAATATTCATACGCGTCCGGCAATGAGCGGCTTACAGCGCGGCCTTCAGCTTTTCGGCCAAATCAAGCTGCTCCCACGGCATGGCAGGATCGCCAAAGTGGCCGTAGGACGCGGTGCGGCGGTATATCGGGCGGCGGAGGTCAAGCGCGCGGATTATGGCCTCCGGCCTAAGGTCAAAGCTGCGGCGCACGGCGGCAAGCAGCTTATCCTCGTCCACCGCACCCGTGCCGAACGTGTCTATAAATACGGATACGGGCTCCGCCACGCCTATCGCGTAAGCCAGCTGCAATTCGCAGCGCTTGGCAAGGCCTGCCGCAACTATATTCTTGGCAATGTAGCGCGCGGCATAGGCTGCGCTGCGGTCAACCTTTGTGGGGTCCTTGCCGCTGAAGGCTCCGCCGCCGTGGCGCGCAAAGCCGCCGTAGGTATCAACTATTATCTTGCGCCCGGTCAGGCCGCTGTCCCCGTGCGGGCCGCCTATTACGAAGCGTCCGGTCGGGTTGACCAGAATGCGCGCGTCGCTCGCAAGCAGAGCCTTGGGGATAACGGGTTTTATAACCTCGCTATAAATGGCGTCCTTCAGCATGGCCTGCGTTGCGTCCGCGCTGTGCTGCGTGGAAACAAGCACCGTGTCCACGCTCACGGGCGTGCCGTTTTCGTAAACAACGCTCACCTGCGCCTTGCCGTCCGGCTTTATGAAGTCCGCGCCGCCCTTGCGGTACGCCGCCAGCCTGCGGGTAAGCGCATGGGCCAGATATATGGGCATGGGCATATATTCTTCCGTTTCATCGGTAGCGTAGCCAAACATCATGCCCTGATCCCCCGCGCCGGTGGCCATATCCTCCGCGCCGCTTTCCTTTGCTTCAAGCGACCTGTCCACGCCCATGGCAATATCGCCCGACTGCTTATCCAGCGATACCAGCACCGCGCAGCTGTCGCCAGAAAAGCCGGTGGAATTATCCGTATAGCCTATTTCGTTCACGGTGGAGCGCACAAGGGACGCTATGTCCACCTGCGCCTTGGACGTTATTTCGCCCATTACCAGCACCAGGCCGGTCGTCGCCGCGCATTCGCACGCCACGCGGGAATACGGGTCAACGGCAAGGTGCGCATCGAGCACGCTGTCGCTTAGAATATCGCAAACCTTATCGGGATGTCCCTCGGTCACCGATTCAGACGTAAAAAGCTTTTTCATAAAAAATGAACCTCCGTTTCATATTCACCATCAAGCATGGCTGTTCGCGGGATGCGCCCGTTTTGCTTTTCATGGCAAAACAAAACGCCCCGCGAAAAACGAGACGAAGATTCCATCGCTCATCTTTCGGCTAATGCCGCGGGAATTGGCACCTTGCGCGCACGCAGGTTGCCGGGTTTCATAGGGCCCGTCCCTCAACCACTCTTGATAAGGCATATATTCCTTTGTTGCGGATATGATAGCATCAGCGCGCATTCCTGTCAAGCCCCATAAAGTTGCGGCAAAAGCCTAATTTATGTAATATAATACAAATATCAACTTATATGGGGGAGCTATATGGATATAAATACCGTAAACGAAGAAATGTCCCTTGCGGAGGCGCTGCAGCTTCGCGCGGATATAAAAACGCGGATAGCGCAGCTGCATTCCCGCCTGAACGACAATGCCAAGGTGCAGGAGGGTGAAACGCCCGCGGAGGATCCGCTCAGGCTTATCGAGCTGCTCAATGCCGAATGCAGCGCATATGAGGAGCTTATACGCCGCATAAACCTGACCAACGCGGCAACCGTGTTTGAAGGGGAAACGCTTACCGCGCTGCTTGCCCGGCGGGACACGCTTTCGCTTGAGCTGAGCATAATGCGGGACTTTTTGCAGCAGGCCAGCCAGCGCATAGACCGCTACTCCAAAACGGAGATAAAGATTCTTCCCACCGTGGACGTTACGGCGATGCAGAAAACGGTGGACGCAAAATCCAAGGAGCTTAGGCAGCTTGACGCGGCGATACAGAAGCTGAACTGGAACACAATGCTTATATAGGCGCAAATAATTTACAATAATCGGTTTTTCCGCCACGCGGGGCGGGCGCTATCTCTGCCGGCTGAGAATGAGCCGGCGCTGATACATAGCGGGTCGGGGCGCAACGCTTACCCTTTACACAAACGCCCGTAACAGCGCACAATATACCCCGCACAAATGCACCCGGCATCACCGGGCGCCGACCGCGCGGCGGAAAGGGTGGGTATGGGGAGAAATGGCTTAAAGGCGGGACTTTTCTATTGAAAGCCCCGCCTTTTCATGCTAAAATAATCGTAGAATGAGGACGGGAGATGAGTTAAAGGACGGAATAAAGGAACAGGAGGATCGAATATGAAAAAAATTGTAATTGCGGCGCTGATGCTTGCGCTGTGCATGGCCGTTGCCGTACCCGCCCTTGCGGAAGGCGTGCGCGACGCCAACGCCGCATATAACGAGCTGCTTGCGGGGTTCAACGACAAATATCCCGACGAATACGCGGGCGCATACGTTGATACCTCGGACGGCGATAAGCTGTGCGTACTGCTTACGGAGCGCCATGCGGACACCGACGCAAAGCTCGGCGCGGCGCGGGACAAAATGCTTGCGCACATAAGCGCGGCCTACCGCGACGGCGTAAAATTCAAAACGGCGAAGTATTCCTATAATGAGCTGCTTGCGGCGCACGATACCGCGTCCGCACTGCTGAAGGAGAAGGGCTACGGGCTTTCATACGTTGGAATAAACGATATGAACAATGCCGTGGATGTAGGCATAATCCCCGCCGACCATGCAGCCGCCGCAGCCTTTGTTCAAGCCGACGCCGCGCTCAGTGGGCTCCCCCTATGCGTTACGGCTGCCGAAAGGCTATCCCAATTGGGCGGCGAATCGCCCGCTGCCATGCCGCAGGCCGGAGGCGGCGCAGTAATTCCGCTTGCGGCGGCATTGCTCATATGCGGCGCAATACTCGGCGCGGCTGCATTGAAGCGGAAACGTTAAATACGAAAGACTCCCTCGCGCCGCGCCCCCGACACGCTGCCATTTCCCTTCTTCCTGCGGTGCAAATACGCATCGCACAACATATTGTGCCGCGGGGCGCGGCATGGGCGCAATGCCCGGCGCGGCTGCATTGAAGCGGAAACGTTAAATACGAAGAAACCGAAAGGAGACATATGCCGTGAAAAAAAGTTCGGGACCATCTTGGTTATTCTGTGCCATACTTTCCTTCATAGCCTCCATACTTGCCTTCATTTCGGCCACAGTTAACCGGAACCTGATTTTTATTGTTGGCGGTATGCTGTTTTTAATCGGCGGAATACGCAACGTTTGCCGATATACAAAGGAAAAGAATCAGCAGGATGAAAAATAGCATCCGCCGACCGCATGACGGAAAGGGTGGGTATGGGGGAAAAAATATGAACGAACGCAAAAGAACACATCTCAAAACACTATTCATCATATTGGCCGCGGCGCTGATTTTGGCGTTTGCGTACCTTGCCGTGCCGAAGGAGCGCAGCATAGAGCGCCGCGTTGACGCAACGCTTGTGCAGAACGGTAGCCCCGCCGAACGCAGGCAGACCGCGCTCACCATAAGCGGCACATATAAAAGCAGCCTTTTCGGCGGAGATTCGTTCGCGGGGAAGGTTGAAATAGACTGCCTGCCGGTAACGGCGGGGGAGCTGCTGAACGTTGTTTTCAGCGCGGAGGATAAGGGCTACGGCGCGCTGACGTACAGGAGCGGCGAAAGCCTTGAGTTCGTGGGCTACATGCGCATGAGCAAAACCGCTGATGAAGTAATAATCTGCCTGTTCGAGGACATGGGGCACGGGCGCAAGGGCTGGAGCGCGGACACGGGCGCGGTGATATCGTATCCCGATGATATAGAAGATATAGGCGATAAGCTGTACTGAATTTTCGCCGTACAATAAGCAGCACCTTCACGCTTGGCAGCGGTAACTTCCCCTGCACAACATATTGTGCCGCGGGGCGCGGCATGGGCGCAAGAGCCGAGAATATCTGAATAAATTGCGCATTAAAAGCGTTTTTTGAGTTGACAAGCGCCTAAAGGTGTGGTACATTAACTAAGCAACCCCCGACTGGGGGGGTTTATTTAGGTTCGGTATCGGCCGAACAAACGGATTTTATTGGCCTTATCCCGCGTTGGGACAGGGCATAAATTGAGAGGAGCTAATAACCACTATGCGCGTAAAAGTCACCTTGGCCTGCACCGAATGCAAGCAGCGTAACTACAACACTTTTAAGAACAAGAAGAACGACCCCGACAGGATCGAGTTCTCCAAGTACTGCCGTTTCTGCCGCAAGCACACCATTCACAGGGAAGCTAAGTAAGCCCGAAAGGACAGGAGCATAAAAATGGCAAACGATGTAAAAACCGCCAAAAAGGAGAAGAAGCCCAACCTGTTCGCGCGTATCGGCCGTTATTTTAAGGACGTTGTGGGCGAACTGAAAAAGCTTACGTGGCCCACCGGCAAAGACCTTGCCAAGTACACCGCAACCGTGCTTGCGTTCATAGTGCTTTTCGCCGTTGTTATAGGCGTGCTTGATTTTCTGTTCGGTCAGGGCTTCACGCTTCTTGGTAGCCTGGCAGGCAAAAGCAGCGATGCTTCCGCCCTTGCGGACGCGCTGCCGGGCCTGATGTAATTTAGGGAGCAAGTATCATGGCCGAAGAAGCCAAGTGGTACGTTGCCCATACCTATTCGGGCTACGAGAACAAGGTCAAGGAGGACCTGGAGAAAACGGTTGAAAACCGCGGCCTTCAGGACATGATTTTAGAGATAAGCTACCCCACCGAAGAGGTAGTTGAAATGAAGGACGGCAAGCGCAAGGTGGTAACCCGCAAGATGCTGCCCGGCTACGTTATGATCAAGATGATCATGAACGACAAAACCTGGTACGTTGTGCGCAACACCCGCGGCGTTACGGGCTTCGTAGGCCCGGGATCAAAGCCCGTGCCCCTTACCGATGAAGAAGTTACAAAGCTTGGCGTGGAGTATATCCCCATCGAGCTGGACCTTTCCGTTGGCGAGAGCGTGCGCGTGGTAAGCGGTCCGCTGGAAAACTTCATAGGCACGGTGGAAGCGCTGGATCCGGAACGGCAGAAGGTAAAGCTGACCGTATCCATATTCAACCGCGACACACCGGTGGAACTGGATTATATCCAGGTGCAGAAGCTCTGATAAAGGGCAAAATAAAAGCGCAGGGGCAACTCTGCGCCTAAGGCATGATTTATGCGCCTTCTTATAAGGGGAGGCTGTCATAAAGTGGGAGGCCGCCCGAAAAAGCGGGAGAGGCCGCTCGCACCACATTATTTTTAGGAGGAAATTCAAATGGCAAAGAAGATCACAGGCTTTGTGAAGCTTCAGATCCCCGCCGGCAAAGCAACGCCCGCACCGCCCGTAGGCCCCGCCCTCGGTCAGCATCAGCTGAACATAATGGGCTTCTGTAAGGAGTTCAACGAGCGCACCGCCAAGGACGCCGGCATGATTATCCCTGTCGTCATCACGGTGTACCAGGATCGTTCCTACACCTTTGTGACCAAGACTCCCCCCGCGGCCGTTCTTATCAAGAAGGCTTGCGGCCTGCAGTCCGCTTCCGGCCGCCCCAACACCCAGAAGGTTGCCAAGCTGACCAAGGACCAGGTAAGGGAGATCGCCACCATCAAGATGCCCGACCTTAACGCCGCCAGCGTGGAAGCCGCCATGAGCATGGTAGCCGGCACCGCCCGCAGCATGGGTATCACGGTTGAGGACTGAACAAGCCTAAAGGAGATGTGGGAGGCATAAGCCGTTATTACCACAGGAAGGAATATAGAATATGAAGCATGGCAAGAAGTATCAAGACAGCATAAAGCTGATCGAAAAGCAGAAGCTTTACGATCCCCGCGAAGGCATTGAGACGGTGCTCTCCACCGCCAAGGCCAAGTTTGACGAGACCGTCGAAGCCTCTATCCGCCTGGGCGTAGACCCCCGCCACGCCGACCAGCAGGTCCGCGGCGCCGTGGTTCTGCCTCACGGTACCGGCAAGACCGTCCGCGTGTTGGTTTTCGCCAAGGGCGACAAGGCTAAGGAAGCCGAGGCCGCCGGCGCCGATTTCGTGGGCGACGATGACCTGGTAAAGAAGATCCAGACCGAGAACTGGTTCGGATTCGACGTTTGCGTAGCTACGCCGGACATGATGGGCACCATCGGCCGTATAGCTCGTATACTGGGACCCAAGGGCTTGATGCCTAACCCCAAGAGCGGCACCGTTACCATGGACGTGACCAAGGCCATAAACGATATCAAAGCCGGTAAGGTTGAATATCGCGTAGACAAGACCTCCATCGTTCACGTTCCCGTGGGCAAGGTTTCCTTCGGCGTAGACAAGCTGCAGGAGAACCTGAACACCCTGATGGATGCCGTTATCAAGGCCAAGCCGGCCGCCGCTAAGGGCACCTACATAAAGAGCCTGGTGCTTTCCACCACCATGGGCCCCGGCGTCAAGTTCAACAGCATGAAGTTCTAAGAGTTCCTAACGGAACTCATCCGTTCCGGCAAATAAATTGCCGGAACCGGAATGAAGCTTCTCTATAAAAAATATAGAGGAAATCTCAAAAAATCCGTTGACAACTGCGGGGCGGTATAGTATACTGCCCCGTGGAAATCAAAATACAGGCCGAAGACAGCAGGCGTCCCATGCGGACTTAATTTCCTGCCGAGGTGAATGCAAGCTTATTAAGCAAGCTCTCATCCTTTGTCTTAGGCAAAGGATTTTCATTTTGTAAGGAGGTGAAACCAATGGCAAACCCCGCAAATATCGAGGTTAAAGCGAAACAGGTCGAAGAGATCCGCGAAAAGCTCGAAAAGGCGCAGTCTGTTGTAGTGTTCGACTATCGCGGACTGACCGTTGAGGAGGTAACCAACCTGCGCAGCGAAATGCGCAAGGCCGGCGTTGAATATGTAGTTCTTAAAAACCACATCGTCAACCGCGCAGCCCAGGCAAACGGAGTGGACGAAAGCTTCCACAACTATCTGAAGGGACCCTCTGCTTTCGCGTTCGGTTATGACGATGCAGTAGCGCCCGCGCGTATACTGAAGGACACCGTCAAGAAGCTGAAGAAGTGCGAGATAAAGGGCGGTATCATAAACGGCGTAGTCACCGACGCAGCCGGCATGAACACCCTGGCAGATCTGCCCAGCAGAGAGCAGCTTATCGCAAGGCTGCTTGGCAGCATGATGAGCCCCATTTCCAAGCTGGCTATCGTTCTTGGCCAGATTCAGGAGCAGAAGGGCGGCTCCGATGCAGCACCCGCTGAAGCAGCGGAATAATTTATCCCAAGTTAGAACAAAGAATAACACAGGAGGAACAAGATAATGAATAAAGAGCAGCTTATTGCTGATATCAAAGCTATGACCGTTCTTGAGCTGGCCGACCTGGTAAAGGCTCTTGAAGAGGAATTTGGCGTATCCGCCACCGCCGCCGTCGCCGTTGCCGGCCCTGCCGCCGGTCCCGCCGCCGAAGTTGAAGAAAAGACCGAGTTCGACTGCATACTGAAGGACGTCGGTTCCGAGAAGATCAAGGTCATCAAGACCGTCCGCGAGCTGACCGGTCTGGGCCTGAAGGAAGCCAAGGACCTGGTAGACAACGCTCCCAAGCCCATCAAGGAAGGCCTGCCCAAGGAAGAGTGCGAGAAGATCGTCGCCATGTTCAAGGAAGTCGGCGCCACCATCGAAGTCAAATAAGTTATTCACTTATTGTGATGCTAAAAGAGACTGCTTCGGCAGTCTCTTTCTTTTTGCCCCTCCGGCTGTTATTGTTTACGTCACCCCCTCAGTCAATAGCTAAACCGAGCCCAGGTTGGAACAAGGTCGCCTTACTCACTGCCGTTCGTAATTCTCCCTGTTCCTGCCCGTTCTCCGTTTCGCTTACTCGTCCACAGGATGCGCTCAACTCCGAACCCCATAGACAAACCCCCGTTTTCGGGTTTATAATTATATATAATCTTAGGAAACGAGGTATATTTTTCATGCTCAGGCTCACAACCGATAAAAAGATAGACATTATGGCTGCGAAGAACGCTCCGTCCGCGCGCTGCAAAAGCGGGGACACGGTGCTGTTTGAAACGCTGGATTGCTACGATTGCTCCGTCACGCGGCAGGGCGAACGGCTCAAGATAGACCGCATGCATAACCCCGCCACAGGCCCGCTGTTCGTTGAGGGCGCAGAGGCAGGCGACGCGCTGAAGGTTGAGATAATTAAAATAACCACGCGCGACTGGGGCGCGATGGGAACGTCTTTCGGCGAATTCGGCTTCAAAAACGTGCAGGGCAGCGATCATTCCATGCATGTTTACGATATTAAGGACGGCGTTGTAAAGGCCGGCGGGTTCGATATCCCCGTTGATAATATGATAGGCGTTATCGGCGTTGCCCCCGCGGGCGAAGGCGTGCTCACCGTTACCCCCGGCGCGCACGGCGGAAACATGGACTGCCGCCGCATACGCGAAGGCGCGACCATCTATTTCCCCGTTGCGGCTGAAGGCGCGCTCCTTGCCATGGGCGATCTTCACGCGCTGATGGGCGACGGCGAGGTTTTCGGCTACGGGCTTGAGGTAAGCGGAGAGGTCACCGTCCGCGTAACCGCAGTAAAGGGCATGAAGCTTGAGCAGCCCCTGCTCATAGAAGGCGGCGACGCAATGACAGTTGCCAGCGGCGAAACAATGCAGGAGGCGACCGAGAAGGCGCTTGAATCCATGTATCATCTGCTCAGGCAGTGCGGCCAGGCTGAGGGCGAGGCAGGCATACTTATGAGCATGGTGTGCAACGTTGCGCTGTGCCAAATGGTAAACCCGCTCTTCACCGTGCGCGCCGAAATGCCCGCGCATATGCTTGAAAAGGCTATAAAGGGCTGAAAATACGGCGACGTTGAAGGCGTATTCCCGATTCCCCTAAGCAGAAACGAAGGAGGACATAAATGAAAAGAAGAATTTTCTCAGGTGTGCTTGTTGTTGGCGTGATTCTTTGCTGCCTGTCCGCCTGCAACAAAAAACCCTTAACATTCATCGATGGTTCCGTAATGGAGAAAACCCGGTTTAGCTCGGACGTTGTTTATGATTCTGATTCCGCGGGAAGGACAAAAGGCGGCAATTTTTCGTTTGTGAATATTACTGCCGAAACGGGGGCCATAAGCGGGGACGCATATACAATAGGCGACGGAGAGAGTCTGTTCTCCTTCGTAATAACATGGGCAGATTCCGGGAATCCGATTTATGTCGGATTATTCGATGCCGGCAACGGGGAAACATATGTAATTCCGCTTGAAGGCGGAACAGGCGCCTTCGATGCCGATTTATCGCCTGTTCCGCGCGGCAGCTACTATGTTATTGTACTCCATCAGGGAAAATATGAGGCCGACATTACAGGCTCCGTTTCATATTGCTTCAAGTAACGGATAGAAAGCTCTATGGACACAAACCAAGCCGTAAACACAATACGCGAAAAGCTTTTTGCGCTGAAGGATGAAAAATACGCGTCCTTCAGCGCGTCCCTTGTGCCGAACGTGGAGCGGGAGCGTTTCATTGGCGTGCGCACGCCGCAGCTGAGGGCGCTTGCAAAGGAGCTTTGCGGCACGGAGGAGGTGCGCCTTTTCACGGCGGCGCTTCCGCATTATTATCAGGAGGAGAACTGCCTGCACGGCTTCCTTGCGGAGCGGATAAAGGACGAGGGCGAGCTTTACGCCGCGCTGGACGCATTCCTGCCGCACGTTACCAACTGGGCCGTGTGCGACCTGATATCGCCCGCGCTTTTCAAAAAGCGCCCGGCAAGCCTTATGCCCAAAATAGACGAATGGCTTAAATCGGGCGACGTATACGCGGTGCGCTTCGGGTTAGGCATGCTTATGGCGCATTATCTGGACGCGCCGTATTTTACGGAGGAAGTGCTCTGGCGCGCGGCGGGCGTTACGAGCGGGGAATACTATCTTAAAATGATGGTGGCGTGGCTGTTCGCAACGGCGCTTGCCAAGCAATACGATGCGGCGCTGCCGTACATAAAGGACCGCCGCCTTGACGCATGGACGCACAACAAGGCCATACAGAAGGCCATAGAAAGCCGCCGCGTGACGGACGGGCATAAGGCGGAACTGAGAGCGCTGAAAATAAAATGAACCGCACTTGGCCGGAGCTAACTCCGGCTTTTTTTATTTGCATGGAGCGCGGGGAAATTGTGAACAAAAATGGGAGTGTGTTGCGGCAATAAATATAATGAAGTATAATAAAAACACAAGCGTTCAATGCCGCGTAAAACGGCGGGTCTTATTGTGTTTTGCGGCTAAAGCAAGCCGCGTCGTATTGATTGGATTGTACTCAGGAACGGAGCGAATATATTTCCCATGTATCATAAATTGCAGAATCGTGATATAAGCAAGGGATATATTTAACCCAAATCACCACCACACAACCGGAAAGGAGCGACGACATGAAAAAGAAAAGAACAAGATGGCTGACAGCGCTTTTGGCCGCCGCTTTACTGCTTACGGCTGTGCCGTGCGCGTATGCCCAGGGCGCGCCGGCCTTGCAGGATATGGAGGTTACGGCTAAAAGGCTGAAGGTAAGGCATCATCCCGAGATTGACGATGTGCCCGCGGTTACGGAGCTGAAGCGGGGCGACAGGGTGACGCTGCTTGGCATAAGCGGCAAATGGTCGTATGTAAAATGGGGCAACGGGGGCCATGACGAGCAGGGCTATGTATTTTCGCGCCACATAAAGCCCGCGGGCGCGCTGCTGTATTTTGCAACGGAGGAGGTCAACGTCCGCAGCGAGGCAAATTCAAGCTCCCGCATACTGGGCGTTTTGCAGGCGGGCGAGGCCGTGACATTCATAAAAAAGGCAAAGGGCTGGGTTCAGGTTGAATACAACGGCGCAAGCGGCTTTGTTTACGGCAAGTATCTTACCAAAAACCGCGCAAAAAGCTACTTGGGAAGCCGCCTGGCGCAGGAGCTTGGCAGGAGCAACATAAAGGCGGTTGAATATATGTACGGCGGCAGAGTGGGTATCCACGGCATTCAAAGCAGCGCGGATAAGCCCGTGCTTGCCGTAGCATACGGCCTTAAAACGGCGTATAGGGAGAACCTCATGCGGGTCATGGTATACGAATACGCCACGGAAGCGGAGGCGGTGCAGGTGCGCCGCGCAGTCCTTGCGCAGGAGGGCACGCCGGGCTGGCATACCGTATATTTCCAAAAAGGGAACACGGTTTGCACGCTTGACTGGAGCTATGGGGAAAGAACCACGGATAGGGAAGAGCGGCTTTATCAGCACGCCTTCGACACGCTGAGCGCGGCCTACGGGGAATTTATACCCAAGAATTAAAAAGCGGAGAGGTTTCCTCCGCGTATAATCCCCCCGCAGGGCTCGGGCGGGGCGGGCTCACGGTTATCCGATAGCATTGCGCCCGTATGAATTCGGGCGGGTACTTATAATCATTAAAAGGAGGTAATATTTATATGGAAAAAGCAACATCTATTCCGCGGATAGGAAGCAAGCTGAGAAAAAACATTTTAAGAATGCCCGAAGCCGTTTTTCAAGCCAGCGGCATAGTTATAAACGGGCGCAGGATAAAGAGCTGCGTTTTTACGACGGATCTGGCAATTATACGCAACTGCGACGCCGACGCCGTGTTCGCCGTTTACCCGTTTACGCCGCAGCAGGTGATAAGCGACGCAATAATCAAGGCCTCCTACATACCCGTTTTTTGCGGGGTAGGCGGCGGAACAACACAGGGGCTGCGCACGGTTTCGCTGGCAAAGGACGTTGAGATGCAGGGCGCGATGGGCGTTGTGCTCAACGCTCCCATATCCAATCCCAATATGCTTGCCGTGTCCATGGCCATTGATATACCCGTTGTGGCAACGGTTACAAGAATGGATACGGATATTCGGGCGCGCCTTGACGCGGGCGCATCGATTCTTAACGTAGCCTGTGCCGACCGCACGGCGGACATTGTGCGCAAAATACGCGAAGGGTTCCCCGATGTGCCCATAATTGCATCCGGCGGCAAAACGAACGAAACCATAAGCCGAACAATAGAGGCCGGCGCAAACGCAATAACCTACACCCCGCCCTCCACGCAGGAGCTGTTCAAGCAGATAATGGCGGGGTACAGGGACGAATAATAAATAAAGGAAACGGACGCGGGCCGCGAAAGCCGTGTTTTCCCCAAGGTTAATAGTTTGTTCACTTGTATTGGGCGCAAATTGCATTATAATGGAAGTATACTAAAGCCATAAGGCCAAGGTAGAGAAATAATACCGTAAGGGAGGATTGAACTATGAAAACACGTAAGCTGATCTGCTTCGCACTCGCCGCGGTAATGATGCTGTGCGCCGTGCCCGCCCTGGCGGCGGGAAATAGCGGCTGGGGCACCACGCCGCAGTATGTACCCGAAAGTGCGCTTGAAATGACCCTTTCAAGCAATATGTTGACGCTCGCCAACACCACGCTGAGCATAACGTTCACCAACAAATCCAAGCTCACCAACTATTCCTTCGGCGATTCATTCTCGCTGGAGGTGGCAAGGGACGGCCGCTGGGTTCCGGCCGCCAATTACAGCGGAAATTATCCCTACTGGGGATATACGCTTGCGCCGGGCAAGAGCGTAAGCGTGAATCTGAGCCTTGCAGGATACGACCTGAGCAAGGGCGCACTCTATCGCCTGGGCAAAAGCGTTTATGACGAAAGGTGCAGAATAAGCGAAACGGTATATGCCGAATTCTATTATGACAAGAATTACGGCAGCGGCTGGAGCGGCGGCTGGAGCGGCCCCTCAACGCCCTCTAACCCCTCAACGCCGAACTATGGCTACTATGAATACCGCTATGCCACGGAGCGCGTGAACGTGCGCACCGGCCCCAGCACCAAGTACAGCGTTATAGGCGTGCTTGAGGCGGGCGAGCAGGTAAAGCTGATAGGCTACAGCGGCAAGTGGTCCCAGGTGGTTTACCGCGGCCAGGTGGCGTATGTATTCACCAAGTATCTTGGCAAAAACGCGCCCTCGTACCCGTCCGTACCCACTCCGCCTTCACAGGGCTGGGGAACCAGGCTTTACACCACCACCAACCTTAACCTGCGCAAAGGGCCCGGCACCAAGTACGGCATAATAGGAACGCTCAGGGTCGGCACAGCCGTCACCTTCGTTGAAAAGAGCGGCAACTGGAGCAAGGTAGTCTGCGGCGATTACACGGGCTATGTGTTCACCAAGTACCTGACCAGCACCGCCCCCATGGGCTACGCCCCCGGCTACGGCTGGACGAACGGCTACTATTACCCCGGCTATTCCGGCAGCACGACCCCGCCCTCGGGCTATGTCCCCGGCGTGGGCCTGTTCGTCCCCGGCACGAGCAGCGGCTACGGCTGGAGATAAGAATAAGGGAGAATAAGCAAGCAATGAAAAGAGCCCCTCAGGGGGCTCTTTTCGGTTGGGGGACAGCCAAAAGGCTCCACCGCTTGCGGGGGAGCTGTCTGTGAACGATAGTGAACAGACTGAGGGGGAATACCTCACGGCACTTGGCTTCTTTGAGCCATTCCCCTTTCGACTGCTCATTACATTCGCAGCCACGAACGCTGGTTGGAATATGGTCGTCTTGCTACGCTGCCGCTTGCAATACTCCCTATTCCGCCCGATTCTCCCCTCGCTGCATCGCCCACCGGGCGCGCTCGGCTCGAATCCCCCGTAAACGGGGACAGCTTTGGGATGGTGGTTGCAGAATGCCAAAAGGCTCCCCGGACGGGGAGCTGGCAAACCGAAGGTTTGACTGAGGGGTTGAAATAAACAAAGAGCAATGAGTTGTTTTATAACCCCTCCGTCTGCTCGCTTTGCTCGCATCCACCTCCCCTTTCAGGGCAGGCTAATGGTCGCGCCGACTGAGCGAGTTAACCACAAATTTCCCCACGAAAAAAGGAGCGTTTGCCGCTCCCCTTTCAGAATGCATCACACCGGAAGGTTTGTATTTGTCTGCCGCTACGCGAAAAGGCTTTTCACTGCGAACGGATCAGCGCTGTGTATCGCTACTTTATCGGCAGGCGCGACGGAGCTGCTAACGGCCGCCGCAATGAACAGCAGCATGAATATCAAGCCAAGGAATATCAGTCTTTTCTTCAAAAGCTTCATCGCTTTTACCTCCTAAAAAGTATTTTTGCGGCGGTTAGAGTTCTCTAACCAAGAAGATGATATCATATCAAATTTCTTTTGTCAACACCGAAAATAATTCGGGTAGCCAAATTGCCGCAAACGTGATACCATACGCATAGCGTTTTTTGACGAAGGAGAAATGATAATATGATAAATTCAAAGCCCGTAGTGTGCGTTACCAGCAGCACCAATAACGCCGTGTTCCCCGAAGCCACGCGCGAGATACAGATGACCATGGCCTATTGCGACGCGATATACGGCGCGGGCGGCGTGCCTGTGGTTGGGCCGGAGCACGGGGCGGAAGAGCTGAGCGAGCTTTGCGACGCGCTTCTGCTCACGGGCGGCAGGGACGTTGAACCCAGCCTTTACGGCGAAGAGGTGCTTAACGACACCGTAAAGACAGACCCGCCGCGCAGCGAGTTCGAGCTTGCCCTTATACGCGAATTTATGGCGCGCAAAAAGCCCATAATGTGCATTTGCCGCGGCGTGCAGATGCTCAACGTGGCCCTCGGCGGCACGCTCTATCAGGATCTTGTGGAGCAGTGCGGCTATGTGCATAGCGATAAGGACATTCGCCACTATGTCTATGCCGAGCCGGGCAGCATACTGCATGAGCTTTTCGGCGAGAAGTTCAAAACCAACAGCACCCATCATCAGGCTATAAAGCAGCTTGCCCCCGGCCTGAGGGCGACCGCGCACTCGATAGAGGGCATAGTTGAGGCATTCGAGCACGAATCCCTGCCCATATTCGGCACCCAGTTCCACCCCGAGCGCCTCAGCGGCAAATATAACGACGGCCGCACGCCGGACTTCACCCCTCTGTTCAGGCGATTCATAGCCAACGCCGGAGCCTATGCGGAAAAGCAGCTTTAATGCGGGAGAGATATAGTGGACAAGGTATTTGAGCTTATACAAAGGGAGCAGAACCGGCAGAACAGCACGATAGAGCTTATAGCATCGGAAAACTTTGTGTCCGAAAATGTGCTGAAGGCCGCCGGAAGCTGCCTTACCAATAAATATGCCGAAGGATATCCTGGCAGGCGCTATTACGGCGGCTGCGAGGTTGTGGATGAGTTGGAAGAATACTGCCGGCAAAAGTGGCAGCAGGTGTTTGCGACGGATTATCACGTCAACGTGCAGCCGCTCAGCGGTACCCACGCGAACATGACGGCCTACGCGGCGCTGCTGCGGCCCGGGGACACGATACTTAGCCTTGATTTGCAGATGGGCGGGCATATAAGCCACGGCCTGCCCATAAGCATGACTGGCAGGCTTTATAACATAGAGCATTACGGCCTTGACGGCAGGGGCTATATAGACATGCGCAGCGTGGAGGACATGGCAAAAAAGACGCGGCCCAAGCTGATAATAGCCGGCGCGTCGGCATACAGCCGAATTATCGATTTTGAACGCTTTGCGTGCATAGCGCATGAAAACGGCGCGCTGCTCATGGCGGACATTGCGCACATAGCCGGCCTTGTGGCGGCGGAGGAGCATCCTTCGCCCTTTGGTCATGCCGATATTATTACCACCACCACGCATAAAACGCTGCGCGGTATACGCTCCGCATTGATATTCTGCAAACAGGAATACGCCAGGAAGGTGGACAGCTCGCTGTTCCCGGGCATGGCGGGCGGCCCGCATATGCACACCATAGCGGCAAAGGCCGTGACGGCGGAGGAGGCGCTTACGCCTGAATTCCGTGCATACATACGCCGCGTGGTGGAAAACAGCCGCGCTATGGCGGCGGAGTTTACGCGCATGGGTTACGAGGTTGTGACCGGCGGCACGGATAACCACATGTTCCTTTTGGACTTCACCCGCACCCATCCCACCATAACCGGACAAATGGTTCAGCAGGCGCTGGACAGCCGCGCCATAACGCTGAACAAAAACAGCGTCCCCGGAGAAAAACGCAGCCCCATGCAGACCTCCGGCGTGCGCATAGGCACCGCCGCAATGACCACAAAGGGCTTCGGCAGGGACGACTTCATAGCCGTGGCGCACAGAATAGACGAAATAATTACTTCCCTTACGCGTGAATAAAAGCCGCACATAAACCAAGATAACAAAACCCGCCCCGTATGTTTCACGTGAAACATGGCGGGGCTTTATATATAGATGAAAATGATGCAGGAGGGATTCTACGGAAAAATTGGATATGATATTATATGACTTATGCTGAAAAACGAGTTGACTTTCCCCGTATGATGTGTTATATGTTTCATATATGTTATATATACTTATATAGAGCAAGGAAGATCGTTAGATGCGAGTATTGAATCAGCTGGACTATGAAAACATTTTATATCCAACGTCATTAGTTAAAGGAGAACAGCCGGCCGAGCCGTATCCTTCGGTGGCTAAGGCAGGATGTGGGCTGATATGCGCGTGCATGTTGGTCGGCATTCTGACGGATAAACAGCTTGAGCCACAGGAAGCAGTACGCATTTCCGTAAGGGTGGGAGCAAACCATTTTGGTACGGATATGCCCATATTTGCTAAAGAAATTGCAGAACAGTACGGCCTGGAGCTCTCAAGCGGATCGTCAAAGGAAGAACTGATGAATGGTCTGCGTGCCGGGGCGGTTGCCATTATTCATGCCGGTAAACCAAAGGGATTGTTTTCGGATGGTGGTCATTTTGTATTAGCTGCTAAGGCGGAGGGAGAAAATATATATATTATTGACCCATCTTTTAAGCAGGAAAAGTATGATAAAGACTATAGGCAAGGACTTTTTACAATGGAGCCGCCGTATATTGTGGTCTCTGCTGATAATGTGATGGATCAAATAAAATATAGAATGCCGTCATGGTATCTGTTCCGCAAGCACAATAAATAACATATAGTAATATATGTAAATATAGCTTATTAAAAACCTCGCTAAAACAGGAGCGGGGTTTTTATTTCTATGAGCACAAAAAATACCTATTGACAATAATACATAATAGGACATATAATGAGGTCAATTCCTTCTTTAAACAAAAAAACCTGATGGAGGATCAAATGTTATGAGGATTAGCGGACATGAATTTGCAAGGATGTGCGATGCGACATTGACCGGTGCGGTCGCCACACATCAGGAAATGCTGGAAATGATAAAACAGGCAAAGAAGTATCACTTTTATTCTGTTATAGGACAGCGCTGCTATTTGGATGAAATGGTTGAAAAACTCAAAGGTACCGATGTTCTGGTAGGCGCGGGCTGCAGCAATATAACCGGAGCTGACCCGGCAGAGGTAAAGGCCAACTTTGCCAAGTGGCATCTGGCTCACGGAGCGCAGGAAATAGAAAACATAATGAATATAAGCGCGTTTAAGTCCGGACTTGATGACATGGTTGTGCGCGATGTTCGGGCTGTTCGTGACGCTATTGGTCCGAATGTTGTTTATAAATGCATTTTGGAAGTATGTTATCTGAATGATGATGAAATACGTCATGCGTGCGAGCTGCTTATAGAAGGCGGTGTTGATTATGTGAAAACCTCTACGGGTAAGGCGGGGCCTGCCACGCTGCACCATGTTGAGGTTATGTCAGAGGCATGCAAGGGAAGGGCCAAGATAAAAGCGGCGGGAGGAATAAGAAGCATAGAAACCGTTGAAAGAATGCTTGATCTTGGCGTTGAACGTTTCGGCGTTGGTCTTGAAAGCGCCGTAAAGATAATAGAGGAAGCAAATTCCAAATAAGTGATTACGCGGAGGCAGCCATGGCCAAATATCTTTTGACACATGATTTGGGAACATCTTCCGACAAGGCTACACTGTATGCAGCCAATGGAGAATTGTTAGCCCATAGCGAACAAAGCTATCCTGTGTACTATGCAGAGGGAGGCATCTTTGCGGAGCAAGATGCAGTGGACTGGTGGAATGCCTTTTGCAACAATAACCGAATATTGCTGAAAGATAGGAATCCGGGCGAGGTGGCAGCCGTAGCCATATCCGGACAGATGATGGCCTGTTTGCCGGTGAATAAACAGGGCATACCGCTGCGAAGGTGCATGATATGGGCGGACGGAAGAGCGGGCAAAGAGAACGAACGTATTGAGTCTGTTGTAGGCAAGGATAGATTTTATTCCATCACCGGCAATGCGCCAAGCGCCAATTATACTGCACCCAAGGTGCTTTATCTTAAAGAACATGAGCCTGCGGTATTCGAAGCAGCGTATAAATTCATTCAACCTAAAGACTATATAAACCTAAGACTAACAGGCAGCTTCTTTACGGACGCTTCCGATGCGGGGCATACTCATCTCTATAACATTTTCAGCGGTCAATGGTCAGATGAGATCCTGCAGGCTGTAGGACTGGCGCAGAACAAGCTGCCGGAGGTCGTTTGGGCGGGCACGCCGATAGGTAATGTGCTTGATTCTGTCGCTGAGGAGTGTGCCCTTTTGCCCGGAACACTCGTTGTACAGGGTGCAGGGGACGGGCGGGCAGCGATGCTTGGTGCGGGTATACTCGAAAAGGGCGAAGCTTATGTTTGCCTTGGAACATCAAGCTGGCTTTCGGCAGCAACGGATAAAGCAAATATGGATGCTCACAGCGGGCTTTATAAAGGGCTGTCGCTGAGAAAGGGCTACTATATAAATGGCGGAACCATGCAGGCTGGCGGATTGAGCTATGATTGGTATATAAAAAATCTGTGCTGTGACAATCCCTCATATGCTGAAATGGAAAAGCAAATTACATCCGTATCACCGGGTGCGGACGGCATGCTGTATATGCCATATATACTGGGCGAACGTGCGCCGTATTTTGATACGGGAGCAAAAGGGGCGTTCCTCGGGTTAAAAGCAACCCATACGCGTGCACATATGAGCCGAAGCGTTATGGAAGGCGTAGCATTGCATTTGGCTATAATCCTTAACAGGATGGAAAAACTGGATGCTGTTGGTTCCGTGCGCATAGTTGGCGGCGGGGCAAAAAGCGCGGCATGGCGCCAGATACTGGCAGATGTATTCCAAAAAAGCATTATAAAAACAAATGTGGATCTGAACGCAGGCAGCTTGGGCACAGCAGTATTGGCCGGCGTTGGGGCGGGTATATTTTCCGACATATCGGTAGTAAAGGAATTTCATAAAACAGAAGCCATAAGTGAGCCGGATTTACGGACGAAAGGCATGTATGAAGAACTGCGCTGCATATTGGAGGAAGCATACCATGCTTTAAAAAATGTAAACGGTAAGCTATCAAGCCTGAGTGCAATACAAGGAAAGGAATAACGGAAATGGAAAACGAAGGATTGCAGTTCCTGTATTTATCCGAACCGGACATGCTTGAAGCCGGTGTGCTGGATATGAAACAGTGTGTCCGCACGATGGAGGATATGTTCCTCTTAGCTGGCAAAGGCGATTACATCATGGGTGGGCCTAAGGGAAACTCCCATGGAATTATGCTTTGGTATCCGGAAAACCCCGCATTTGAGGGCATGCCCAAAGCCGGCCCCGATCGCCGTTATATGGTAATGCCTGCCTATCTCGGAGGGCGTTTTCATGTTACAGGCCAGAAATGGTATGGGTCAAATGTTGAAAACATAAAAAAGGGCATGCCGCGCTCAATACTTATGTTTTCATTGAATGATGCGGATACCGGCGCGCCAATGGCGATAATGTCCGCCAATCTGCTTTCCGCTGCCAGAACAGGCGCGGTACCGGGCGTTGCAGCCAAATATCTCAAAAGCGCATCAGCCGAAAACATTGCCGTAATAGGGTGCGGGGTTATCAACCATGCCTGCACCATGGCCATTGCTGAAGGCATGGGCAGAATAAATAGGGTTTATTTATATGATATAAATAAAGATAGGGCAATATCATTCCAACAGGATATGGAAAAGGAATTTGTTGCGGAATATGAGATTTGCGACTCGCTTGAGGAGGCGCTGCGGTATGCGGACGTTATAAGCGTCGCAACAGCCGGAAAGGTTAAGGTGCATATTACGCCCGAAATGCTTAAGCCCGGTGCATTGCTTACTATAACGGGAACGGCCGAATTGCCTGACGAAATGTATCTTAAAAACAGAGTTGCCGTTGACAACTGGCAGATGCATCTTGATTACCTTGAAGAAGGGAAAATGCATGAGAAAGGGCTTGAGTCCATAAAGGATTGGGCATCATCATATGATATGCTGATGCTTTACGATAAGGGAATTTTGAAAGAGGATAATATTGTTAGCCTTGGCGATGTGGTTGCCGGTACGGCGGCACCAAGGAAGAGCGATGATGACAAACTGTTGCTTGTTGTGGGCGGACTCCCGATAGAGGATGTGGCATGGGGGTATGACCTTTACAATAAGGCCCTTGAGAAGGGGTTGGGACAAAAGCTGAAAATATGGGATAAACCCCATTGGCACTGAAAGGAGGAACTAAAAAAATGGATCGTTTAATTCTGGAGGACATGATTTGGCCGGAGGTGGCCGAGGTGCTGCCTGAAATAAAGGTGGCGCTTATACCCGTAGGTTCATGCGAACAGCATGGCCCGAACACTACGTTTGTGACCGATACCGTAAGGGCATACCGCATTGCCAAGCTTCTTGCCGGCCGCTGCGGGCATAAGGTGATATGCTTCCCGCCTATAACATACGGTATCTCTTCACACCATATGGATTTCCCATGTTCTGCAACGCTGCGCGTAAGCACGCTTACCGCCGTGCTTGTAGATACCGCGCTTTCCGCTGTACACTACGGCATTGATAAGGTGCTGTTCGTGAATGCTCATGGCGGCAATAAGCCCTGCCTCATGTCTGCTGTGCAGATACTTAAGCAAGAGCATGACGTTACCGCGTTCTGGACTCCGGTTGGCTCAGAACTGCTTGAAGGCGGAATACAGAAGTATTTTCCGGGTATTCAGCCGGGCAACTTCGGGCATGCCTGCGAAATGGAAACCGCGCAATGTATGTATTTGAGGCCGGATATAGTGCGCGAGCACAGAGAAAAAGGCATTAATCAGACCAGCATATTTACTGATAGGACGGCATTTGTACCGGGCGGCGGACAGGGCGTTTGGAACTGGAAGCATGATGTTACGCTTAACGGTGCGCTGGGCGATGCCCGTAAAGCCACCGCTGAAATAGGCGAGGCTATGACAAATGAAGTGCTGGATTATCTGGAGAGACTTGTTGATAAGATAATCGACTATAAACCTACCCCTGAAAAGCTGTTCAAATAAGGAGGAATGACAATGTCTACTAAGCGATTGTTTTCACTTATACTGGCCGTTGCCATGCTGGCGGCTATTGTTGCCGGATGCACCAATCAGAATGGAGCGCCGATAAGCAGCCCACCGGCGGAAGAAACGGCTGCCCCCGTACAGTCTGAACAACCAACGCAGAGCGAAGAGCCTCAGCAGGTTTCCGCTACTGGCAAAGGTACGCTGACGTTTGCCCGTACCGAGTCCATTGCCACGCTTAATCCGCATATGTATACGTCAGATATAGAGAGCTGCTGTATTGAATATACCGGTGCGGCCCTGTACGGATATTTCTATAACGATGACAAGTCCGGCGTATCCCTGCGCGCTTGCATAGCCGATGGCGAGCCCATAAAGATGAACGATAACGGCACCGTTTGGCAAATAAAGATATCGCCCGATGCCCGCTGGGCAAACGGAGAAGCCATTACAGCTGACGATTTTATGTATTCTTTCAAAATGCTGCTCGACCCTAAGCTGGTTAACGGCCGCGGCGGCGCATTTGCGGAGGACTATATAAAGATACTCAATGCCAAGGCTTACTATACGCAGACCGAAGTAGAAGGCGCTGTACCTACGTGGGAGGATGTAGGCATCAAAAAGGTGGATGATATGACAATAGAAATAACCACCTCCATTGCGCAGGATGCGACTGAGGTGATGAGCCACCTTGCGTATGCCTGGACGGTCCCCGTATATGAGGAAATGTATGAATCCCTTATGAATTCCGACCGTACGGCAACCACATATGGCACCGATATAGACAAGGTTGTGTGCTCCGGTGCATTTACCTATAACGCATGGGAAAGGGATGCCGAAATAAGCTTTAAGAAGAATCCTGAATATATCAAGCAGGATATGATTCAGATTGAAAAGCTGGTAATGAAGATAATCCCCGACAGAGGGACTCAGCTTCAGATGTTTGAAGCAGGCGAGCTGGACTATGTTGAACTTAATTCTTCCCAGTTTAAGGATTATGAAGAGGATCCCCGCGTGCTTTACTCGCCCAGCATATATGTAAAGTATATGCCGGTAAACGTAAACAACCCCGATAATCCTATTCTTTCCGATGTGAACTTCCGCAAAGCGCTGTTCTTGGCCGTGGATCGTGAGTCCATTGCAAAGCTGCTGAACGCAAAGCCGGCTAATTACCTTATTTCCAGCCGTTTCCTGGCAGATGTTACCACCGGTGAATCTTACCGCAACAGCAAGCAGGGCAGCGCTATCCCCGATGACCATAACGGATATGATCCTGAGCAGGCTGTGGCTTTGTTTGAACAGGCGCTTGCGGCCGCAGGACAGGACAAGGTGACTATTACCCTGACTTACCGAAACGACGACGCGGATATGACTGCCATTGCTGAAACATTGCAGAGCAGCTGGCCCGCTATATTTGGCGCCGACCGCTTTGAACTGGTGCTGAACGGCTTGCCCACAAGCCAGTCCAATGATCAGATACGCGCCGCAAAGACCGATCCCACATCGTTCGATCTTGGTTTTGCCGGGTGGTCTACCAATGAACTGGCTCCCTGGAACGGACTTAAAGTATATGGCAGCGCATGGGCTAACCGCTATGATACCTTTACATCCGAACGTTACGATGAACTTTGGACACTGGCCAATAGCAGCGAAGAACGCTTTGACCATGAAAAGAGATTGGGTTACGTTGCGGAAATGGAAAGCATATGGCTTGATAACGTGTCCGGTATTCCTGTAATAGAGCTTATTGATAAGACTCTTAAAGCGGATCGTGTTCAGTTGGCCGCGGATCAGTGGGTTAACCGCGTTGGCTTTGGCTGGATCTATGCTTCTGTAACAGATGCCGAATAAAACCCGGTTTATCCGGTGCGGGGGCTCTCTTGCAGCAAGGAGAGCCCTGCGCAATATTTGTCCAAATCATGAAAGGAGTCCCATGCTATGGCCCGCTATGTGATGCAAAGACTTCTGGCCATGCTGCTTACATTATTCATTATTGTAACCGTGGCTTTTTTAGTCATTCGTCTTATGCCAAGCTCCATTTACGACGATCCCACCATATCAGCCGAAGTGTTGGATATGATCCAGGCAAAATACCATTTGGATAGGCCGCTCATTGAGCAGTACGGAATTTTTATGAAGAATGTTCTTCTCAAGGGCGACTGGGGCATATCTATGAAAATACAGCCCAATATACCCGTATTTCAGGTGCTGGGCGGAAAGGTGCCGCTTACTCTTTTTATCAATTTGGTATCTCTGCTTGCATCAATACCCATAGGGCTGGTGTTTGGCGCGTTCGCGGCAATAAAAAAGAATACAATGACGGATCACGGGATATCTCTTTTTGTTATTCTTTTCATTTCAATACCGTCGTTTATCTATGCTACGCTTCTGCAATATTTTGCCGCGTACAAATTCGGCTGGTTCCCTATAACCTATACCGTATCCGATATGGCGTCGGTTAAATATCTTTCGCTTTTTTTGCCAACGCTTTCGCTTGCTCTGGACCCTATGGCAAAGGTTGCGCGTTATATGAGGGCTGAACTGATAGAATCATTGAATTCCGAGTATATACTGCTCGCAAGAACCAAGGGGTTCACGCGGTCAAAGGCTATTTTTCGCCATGCAATACGAAACTCATGCATTCCGGTGCTCAATATAGTAGTGCCTATGTTTGCAAACGTGCTTGGCGGTTCGCTTGTTGTGGAGAGCATATTTGCTATTCCGGGCATGGGAAGCCTGATGATCAAGTCAATAAATGCAAACGATCATTATCTTACCATTGCTATTTTGCTGATTTATTCATTGGTATCACTGATGACGGTGCTTGTAGTTGATTTGTTATACGCCGTAATAGACCCGAGAGTTCGTATGGGAGGAAAGAAACAATGAGGATATTCCAGACTACGGATCCCGAATATCTTTCCCTTCAAAAGGAGGATTTCAAACTCCATACGAGGGAAGATGAGATACACGACGCCAAATTTGAAACAAAACCGGTAGGCTTCTTTAAGGATGCAATGCTGCGGTTTGGCAAGAATACGGCATCTATAATTGCGTTCGCCATAATATGCATAATAGTTATCCTATCGGCGTTTGGGCCTATGATGAACGGATATGGGTATAACGATCAGGATTTAGATAGGGCAAATCTTCCCGCGCGCATTAAGGGGTGCGAAGGCATAAATCTGCTGAATGGTTCAACCGTACTTAAAAACCGCCGTAAGGATAATTTGGATAATACGGAAAAATACCCGGAAGGCTGCATATTGGACGTATTTAATGAAACCGTTGTTAATGGCGTTGAAATGTGCGATATACGTATAGATACTTATATTTATTCCGGCTATGGGGACGATTATTTCTGGTTCGGAACGGATTATCTTGGCCGCGATCTTTGGACGCGCGTGTGGCGTGGGTGCAGAATATCGCTTATAATCGCATTCGCTGCCGTTTTAACCAATGTAGGGTTCGGCGTAATATATGGCTCTATCGCCGGCTATTATGGCGGCATGACGGACATGGTGATGATGCGCTTTGCGGAAATAGTTCAGGCGTTTCCTAACATAGTTGTTATGACGCTGTTCATCATGTATTTTGGCAATGGCCTTTTTGCGATTATAATGGCGCTTGTTGTACGCGACTGGGTTGGCACGGCAACGCTTATCAGGGCGCAGTTTTATCGTTTTAAGGATAGTGAATATGTGCTTGCGGCACGCACTCTTGGCACAAAGGACGCGGTATTGATCTTCCGCCATATTTTGCCGAACGCTATAGGCCCGATAGTGACAAGAACAATGATAGCTATTCCAAGCGCCATATTTGCCGAAAGCTTCTTGGCCTATATAGGGCTTGGCATCAGGGCGCCCGAAGCGTCGCTTGGCGTGCTGCTCAGCCATGCGCAAACCGTTCTGCTCCAGTACCCATACCAAACCGTTTTCCCGGCGGTGCTTATATCGGTGCTGATGATATCGTTCAATTTGTTCGGCAACGGGCTAAGGGATGCATTTGACCCAACGCAGCGCGGCACCTAAGGAGGTATTTATGAGCAAAAACAATCCTATTCTTCAGGTAAAGGACTTAACGGTCAGCTTTAACGCCTTTGCGGGGAAGGTACAGGCGGTAAGGGGCGTAAGCTTTGATTTGAACAAGGGCGAAACGCTCTGCATAGTCGGCGAGTCAGGCTCAGGCAAATCCGTTACAAACAAAGCCATTATGGGGATACTTTCAAAAAATGCGGTAATAGATCGCGGTGAAATATTGTATGACGGAATGGATCTTACCAAGCTTACGGAAGAGCAGTTTTGTCAAATACGCGGCAAGCGCATAGCCATGGTGTTTCAGGATCCGCTTTCTGCGCTTAATCCTATAATGAAGGTTGGCAAGCAAATAACCGAAACATTGTGTGTACATCAAAAGCTGAGCCATGAACAGGCGAAAAAGCGTGCCCTTGAATTGATGGCCGCCGTTGGCATTCCCGAACCCGAAAAGCGTTTTAATCAGTATCCGTTTCAGTTTTCCGGCGGTATGCGCCAGCGTATAGTTATAGTTATTGCGCTTGCGTGCAACCCGGAAATACTTATCTGTGATGAACCGACCACGGCTTTGGATGTTACTATACAGTCCAAAATACTTGATCTTATAAAAGAGATTAAGCAGGAGAGGAACCTTTCCGTTATATTTATCACGCATAATATGGGCGTGGTGGCAAACATGGCGGACAGAATATGCGTTATGTACGCCGGTAAAATAGTTGAGTTTGGCACGTGTGATGATATTTTCTATCATCCTGCACATCCGTATACCTGGGCGCTGCTGTCCGCAATGCCGGACAGCGAAAGCCGAGAAAGGCTTTTCTCTATACCGGGCGCCCCGCCAAACATGCTGATGCCGCCCAAGGGCGATGCATTCGCGCCGAGAAACCATTATGCGCTGGATATTGATTTTAAGGAAGAACCTCCGTTCTTCAAATTATCGGATACACATTATGCGGCAACATGGCTTTTGCATCCGTATGCACCAAGGGTGGAAATGCCTGAAGAACTAAAAAGGCGCATAGACAGAATGGTAGAGGAGGATATGGAATATGAATGCAAATGAACGTGATATTCTTCTTGACGTAAAAAATCTGCATACTCATTTCATTTCCGGCCACGGGAAAACCAAGGTTACGGTAAAGGCCGTGAACGGCGTTAGCTTTCAGGTGAAAAACGGAGAAACCTTCGGTCTTGTGGGGGAGTCAGGATGCGGAAAAACAACACTTGGGCGTACAATAATCCGCTTATATAATCCTTCGTCGGGCGAGGTTACATTTGGGGGCAGGATAATTTCAGGGAAAAAAGACGCGGAGCTTCAAAAATTCTTAACCAGCAATATAGCCATGGTGTTTCAGGATCCTATAGCCTCGCTGAATCCACGTATGACCGTGCAGGAAATTATTGCCGAGGGACTAAAGATAAAGGGCATAAAGGATGAAGCCACCGTAAGAAATATGGTGGGGGAGGCGCTGTATCGCGTTGGCCTTTTGCCGGAGCATGCTACGCGCTATCCGCATGAATTTTCCGGAGGACAGCGCCAGAGAATAGGCATAGCGCGGGCGCTTATAGTTGAACCGACAATGGTAATAGCGGATGAGCCTATTTCAGCGCTGGATGTATCAATCCAGGCGCAGGTAATAAATGTGCTGAATGATCTGAAGCGCGATATGGGGCTGACCATATTGTTTATTGCACACGATCTTTCGGTGGTCAAGTATTTTTCCGATACAATAGGCGTTATGTATAAGGGAAGGATGGTGGAAATGGGGGATGCGGACAAGGTTTATCATAATCCGCTGCACCCATATACCAAGTCGCTTATATCTTCTATTCCGCTGCCGAATCCGCATGGCGAAAGGCGAAGAGTGCGCGTTAGCTATGACCCGTCAGCATATAACATTGACGACGAGCGGCTTGAGATGCGCCACGTTGAGGAAGGGCACAGCATATTATGTACGCCGGATGAATATGAAAAATATGTGCTTATGGCGAACAGAGGTTAGACTATAGCTCCTGCCAACGCGGCCAGTATTATATATGCTGCGCCGCAGGCGGCAGGCAGCCAGTTGCTTTTTAGGCCCTTGTGCTTTTGAATATATTCTTCAAAAGGCAATGCTTTAGTCTCTTTGCGCCTGAATATGCGGCGAAAAGTGTAGAAACTGTATATGGCGCGATCAAACAGACCGGATTGGCTTATAAAGCATACTAAACTGAACAGCACAAGCAGTATGCCGCATAGAAAGCAGCTATCGGAAATACCTATGAGCATGGGCTTATTGCGGAAAAAAATACAGTAGAACACAGGTATGGATATAAGCCCTGCGCAAAGGTACGGTATGCATCGGCGGAATAATGAATTCATGGTCATGCTCCTAACGGGTATATGGCTTATTTTACTACATAATACATTGGAATACAACAATATAAAACATGATATGGAGGCTTTATGTACGATTTTGATAAAATGACGGACCGCAGGGGAACAAGCTGCTCTAAATGGGACAATATGTCTTCTATGTTCAGCGAAAAGGGACTGCTGCCGCTTTGGATAGCCGATATGGATTTCCGCTGTTGTGAAGAGGCTGTATCGGCTATTCGCAAGCGCGTTGATCACGGAGTATTTGGCTATACCGTATTACCGGACAGCTATTTTGATGCTATCGCGGGCTGGATGCAGCGTCGGCATGGCTGGAGTGTTCAAAAGGAATGGCTTGTTACAAGCGTAACGGTTGTAAGCGCATTGAATATATTTGTACAGGCATTCACCAATCCGGGGGAGGGCGTAATAATTCAAAAACCTGTATACTTCCCGTTTGAAGAATGCGTTCTGGATAACGGCCGTGCTCTTGTGAATAACGAATTGCTTGAACAAGACGGTTATTATACAATGGATTTCGATGACCTTGAGAGAAAAGCGTCGTGTCCGGAAAATAAAATGCTGCTTTTATGCAGCCCGCATAATCCGGTATGCAGGGCGTGGACAGAGGAAGAACTGTTGCGCGTAATAGACATATGCAGGCGCAATGATATATATCTTATAGCGGACGAAATACACATGGACTTCGTGTTTAACGCAAAGCATATCCCGCTGGGAACGCTTACGGATTATGATAAGCTGGCGGCATGCACATCCCCAAGCAAAACCTTTAATATGGCCGGACTGAAGATGGCCAATATATTTATTCCTGATGAAAATATGAGGAAAGCGTTTACCCGCCGATCCAAGTCGCAGTGCGGAATTATACCCAATAATCCTTTATCGATTGCCGGAATTGAAGCGGCCTATGCCGGCGGCGATAAGTGGCTGGAGGAGGTAAAGCGGTATATTTGGGAAAATTTCTGCTTTGTTGATAACTATATCAAGCAGTATTTGCCGGCGCTTAGGATGACCCGGCCGGAAGCTACTTATCTTGCATGGATAGATTTTTCCGGCACGGGGCTGCGGGGGAAGGAATTGAGCGTATTCCTTCGGGAGAAGGCAAAGATTGCATTGGACGAAGGAAGTGTGTTTGGGAAAAACAGCGAAGGCTATGCACGTATCAATTTGGCAACGGACAGAACGGTCGTAAAAGAATGCCTTGACCGAATACGTGATAATTTAGCCAAATAAAGAAGAAAATCTGTTGCTTTTTACCAACCGTCAAGGTATACTTTCTATGAACATTGGTTTGTACTATCACAATATATTATAAGCCGAAACAGGGGGAGCAAGCTATGCATTTGGAAAGCGATTCCGCAGAGCCTTTATATATTCAGTTGGCTTATATAATCCGCGAGGATATTCAGAACGGAAAATATAATGCGGAACAGAGGATTCCTACAGAAAAAGAGCTTAGCGAGATATACTCGGTAAGCCGCATAACAATACGGAGCGCACTGGAAATACTGGTAAAAGAAGGGCTGCTCATGCGCCGCCGCGGCAAAGGCACCTTTATTGCATCAAAAAAGCTTTACAAGAGTATGTCCGGAATATACAGCTTTACGGACATATGTAACATAAACGGCATGAAGCCGGGCGCAAAAACCATAAAGTGCGTTATTGAAGATGCGGAGCCGGAAGATATTACTGAGCTTGAGCTCACGCCGGAGGATAAAATAATTGCCGTGGAACGTATAAGGTATGCGGATGATGTGCCTGTGTCCATAGAAATAAGCCGCTATCCGGCCTCAACCTATCAGTTCCTGTTGGACGAAGATCTGAACAATGTTTCGCTGTTTGCTGTTTTGAACAACAAGCACAACATTCGCTTTTCTCATGCTACCAAGGTTATAGAGGTAAAGCGGGCAAGCTATCAAATGGCCACGTATCTGGGTGTGCCGCGGGACTATCCGCTGCTGTATATCTCAAGCTTAACTTATGATATGGCGAATATGCCTTCGCACCGCACGCAGCAATATATAAACAGCGACCGGTTTAAGTTGATAATTTAGCAAAAACAAAGGGCCTGCGAATGCAGGCCTTTTGCATATCATCCGTTTATGGAAGCAACCGTTTCGTCTAAACATTCCGCCAAGGAGAGAATTACGGCGCTGCAATCGAAAACGGGCTCCCTGATGGCATAATGCGCTTTATTGTAACGGCAATTCAGGCTGCCTTGCTTTTTCTTTACCTTTTTTAGAAACGGGATTGTAATATCGGCTTTTAGCGCGGTTTCTTTTTCAAGCTTGCCGGAGTACAGCAGACCCAAAACCATAAGGCTGCCGGATATTGCGCCGCAAACCGTGCCAACGCCCATGCCGCCGCCAAACGCGGATGCAATCCGCATGTCCTCTTTCTTTAGTCCAAGATTATAAGCCCGATTTGCGCCATATAGAATGCGTTCACAGCAATTCATGTTGACGTCGCCATAAAGCTTGCGCTCATTATCGGTATAGTATTCAGCCTTACCGAACCCGCTTTCAAGAAGTTCTTTTAAGGAGTTCATTTATTATAAGCCTCCATATAACTCATGAATCCGCCGCTGAGATTTTTTACGTTTTCAAAGCCCAGCTGCTTAAGCTGCCTGTATCCGTAGTACCCGCGCTGGCCGATGCGGCAGAAAACGTAAAGATTTTTATCCCGGGGCAACTCGTTGTGCCGAGCGCGTATTTCGTCCAGCGGCATCAGCATGGCTCCCGGAATAGTGCCATTATTATATTCTTTTCTCGTCCTTATATCAACAAGCAGATCCTTTGCGGGATCAAGATTGGGAATATCGCTTACATAGAACACTTCATGCATACCATCTGCAATGTTTGATGCAACATATCCGGCAATATTAACGGGGGCTTTTGCGGAGGAAAACGGGGGCGCATAGCTTAACTCCATTTCGGCAAGTTCGAACACGCTCATTCTATGGCTTATTGCGACGGCAAATAAGTCTATGGCCTTATCAACGCCTTCGCAGCCTACTATTTGCGCACCGAGTACCGTTTTACCGTCGGGCGTGAACAGCAGTTTAATGCTCATCATACGCCCGCCGGGGTAATAACTGGCATGCGGCATAGAGTGGGTATAGCTTTTGGTATACGGTATTCCTGCGGAGATGAGCAGATTTTCGCTTGCGCCCGCAGAGGCAATTGTCATGTCATCAAGCTTCAGTATGGCTACCCCTTGGGCGCCCGGATATACGACATCGCGGCCCATTATTGCATCTGCGGCCAGACGGCCCTGACGATTAGCCGGCCCGGCCAAAGGTATATTCATCGTTTTACCCGTAACGATGTGCGGGATGGCAACGGCATCGCCAACCGCATATATATGAGGTTGGCTGGTATGTAACTGTTCATCTACCAAAATAGCGCCCTTCTCTGTTACCGCTATGCCGGAGTCTTTCAGAAAATCTGTATCGGGATGGGTACCTACGGCGCAAACGGCAATATCGTAGTCGATATACTCATCGTTATCCAGCATTGCTTTGCCCTTACACAAATGTTTTACCCCGCATTTTAAGCGCAAATCTATGCCCATGTCATGCAGCTTTTTCTCTATAAGGAATGTCATCTCGCGGTCCATGTTTGGCATAACGTGATCGGATTTTTCAACGAGGGTAACGCTTAACCCGCATGCAGCAATATTCTCGGCTGCTTCCAAGCCTATAAAACCGCCGCCTATTACCAGCGCACGCCCGCGACCGGTGCTGCCTTCACATAATTCGCGCAACCTGAGCGCATCGTGCACAGTACGCAGCGTCAGCGCATTTTCACCGAACGGGTTGATTGGCTTTGCCCCGGGTGAGAGCAGCAGCACATCATAGCTTTCCAAATACTCGGCGTGATTGTCTATATCACGAACAAGTATTTGCTTTTTGTCCGGCAAAACAAATATAACATCATGGTGCGTTCTTACCTGAACGTTAAATCTTGCACTGAAGCTTTCGGGAGTTTGAAGCAGCAGGTCGGATTCATTTCCTATAACGCCGCCAACATAATAAGGCAAACCGCAATTTGCAAAAGAAATATGATCGCCGCGTTCAAACATAATTATTTCATTATCTTCGCTTAATCTGCGCAATCTTGCTGCGGCGGTTGCGCCGCCTGCCACGCCGCCAACAATTAAAATCTTCATGTCATGTACTCCTTTTTGCTTAATATGCTTATTATACTATAAACATACAATACAAAACAATACAAATATGAAAAAAGTATTCTAAAACAGCTTGATAAATATCAACCAAAATGCTAAACCAATGCCAAAGAAACTATATCTTCCGAAACACCCACACTCCAAGGAGGTACACCATGAAACGCATCACAATGACGATAATAATATGCTTATGCATGCTGCTGCTGTGCGGCTGCGGGGCGGGGCGCGAATGGGCAAGGACGCCCGGAAACATGGAGGACGCGGTGAACCCCGGCCTTTCAATATCGTTCATCAACGCGCGGTATGCGTATTCGGGGGAGCTTGACTTTGGCGAGCTGACGTATGTCTATTCGCTGTCCACACGCAAGATAACCCCGCTTGAGGGCGAATATACCGGCGAAAAGGCTTACGGCGTAATAAGCGGCGGCTATCCGCAGGCTTTTGTATTCATAGACAAATAAACTATTGCGGCCGCGCGGGAAATGCGGCAATAACCTGTTGACAACGCGCGAGGGCTTTGCTATAATACAAAAGCTGGACGAGGAGAGATGTCCGAGTGGTTTATGGAGCTGGTCTTGAAAACCAGTGATGTCGCAAGGCACCGGGGGTTCGAATCCCTCTCTCTCCGCCAAATAAGACAGAGCAGTTTGCCTTACTTGGCGGATACCGAAGGATCAACATCCCCGCTCATCCAATAACACACAGCATCGCGTGGAGAAGTACCCAAGTGGCTGTAAGGGGCTCCCCTGCTAAGGGAGTAGGCTGGGGTAACTGGCGCGAGGGTTCAAATCCCTCCTTCTCCGCCAAAAAAGCATTATGCCATTAGGCATGATGCTTTTTTAGTTTGGATAACAGAAGGAGGGGTTTGAAGGGAACGGCCGAGCAAAGCGAGGCAAAAAACCATCCGGTGAATGGTTTTTTAGTTCCCCGGGCTGGCGGCGGCACTGGCCCAGTGCCGCCGGACAAATCCCTCCTTCTCCGCCAAAATAGCGTTGCACCGTCAGGTGCGGCGCTATTTTAGTTATAACACATTTTTTATTGCCTTGCGTTTTCTTAAACGATATAATGAATATGGAATAAAGTATTTGCTCATCACCTGTAATGCCCTTTGCGGCGAAAGGAGACGCTTATATGGATTTGGACGTAAAATTGTTTGAACAGACAATAAATGAAATATTGCCTAATACCGGGGTGCATGTCCGTGACGTTAACCTGCCGAAGGAACTGGCGGAAAAGTATGTTCCTTATACTATCATTAAGGAAATAGGCTTTACCGATGCGTCAAAACGGGTAATGGGCATGAAAACCAGCCATAGGTTTGCTATCCTTTCAAACCATATGGAGGAGCTATCCAATGGGATTATGGTCGCGCAGAGCAATTCGCACTTCGTTGTTCTTGACAATTATGAATACCACGGGAAAACGCTCATTACGCTTCTGCATCTGCCAAACGATAAGCGCTGGAAGCTGTTTCAAAACGTTAGACTGGACATCTATGACGATATTATAAAGGAGACCCGCGAAAGATTCGAAAACAAGTGCGAGCAGGCCGTGATACCCGAACTTGCAACGGAGGAATGGCTCAAACGCTGTTCGCATCCGCTCGGCATGGATATGCAGGGCAATATGTTCGATTTGGAGGTTGATCTTTCGACATTGTGCAGCAACATCCGCGGCGAATCCTTCAGAAAGTTTTATCACAAAATAGTGTTCATAAAAGCCTCGCCCATATTGCGCATAAGCCTGCGTGAACGCATGGACTGCTGTGAATACGATAATGGCTGCCTTGCCTACGGCTACATAAACGAAAGAGAGGGCCTGTCATTCAGGATACTTTGTTCGGCAGATGTGCGCTTCAATAAACTCACGCGGCGCAGCTTCGACCCTATGAGAACCCTGACCCTGCGCAGAAAGGCCGCCGATGATTATAGATTCCTCGGCTTGGATTACTGTGATGTCGATACCTCTGACTTTGCCGATTATATTGCCGCCATGGACGAGCGCTATAAATGCGCCCACGAACAGACTGAGAAGATGAGGGAGTTCAAGTTCCTTGACAGCGTAAGGCATCCTGAGTATCCGGACATAGTATTGGTTATGCTTTTTAAGGAGGGTATGCAGGCGGAAAAGGTATGGGTGCATTGTATGGCGTTCAGCGAAAACGAGCTTTTCGGCAAGCTGCTCACCGAACCCAAACAGAATTTCGGCATCCACCCGGGCAACATTATCGGCTTTACACCCGTGCCGCAGAAGGATGGAATAGTGTGCATTTCCGTGGGGCGTGCGGTGTAAGCTCCTTACCTCACCCTCATCATCCTTGCAAATTTACTGACCACAATCACCGCGACTATTATCGCAATAACTGCGAAGGCCGCAAGGGCGCTTATCCACCATTGGCTCATGGCGCGCTTCTGCTCCTCCTCGGCCTTTTTCTCGGCGTCGGTCTTTTCTCCGGCGATCACCGGCTGCTTTATCTCGGTGGAAAGCTGCTGCTCGGCGGTGTGAACTTCGCCCGCGT
>ERZ773192.216-NODE-216-length-75761-cov-4.982260_pt1 | contig 75761 bp, 74 predicted proteins | sample MGYA00581010_ERZ773192 | MGnify/ENA primary metagenome ERZ773192 (study PRJEB29015, sample SAMEA2737741) | human gut metagenome | biome: human gut; feature: human-associated habitat; material: faeces | place: China | collected 2012 ...
CAATGCTTATCTTTTGGTCTTTGGTTCGGAATAGTGTAGTGCTGGCGGTCTATCTATTGTTTTCGGTTGCTTGCTTCTTTACCGTACATGAGCATTTAGTGACGGAGTAACTGCAAGACAGATAGTCTTTTCTGTTCGGCTTTCATCGGCAACAACAAGATTGGTATTCAACGGATCAAGATTTCTCTCCACACACTCTACGCTTGCATAAAATGATTTTAAGTCGATTGCTATATACGAACGTTCTGACATATCTGCTCACCTCTCCTCATAATGGATTTATATTTATTATATCAGTATCGAAAAGAATTATCAAGATTAAAAATGCACAATAAAGAACATTTGTTATTGTGATAATTCTATATGTATATAATATATGCCCATAATATCATAATAGCATATCAAGTGTGTAAAAATGCGGACAAAAAAAAACAGCCACCTCATAAAGTGACTGCTTTAATTCAAAATCCAAAAAAACTTGCTATTCCACTGCAAAGACTCTTTACTCCGCTGACAATCGCACTTCCGACTGTCTTTACTCCGGATACGATTTTCTTTGCAACCTTTATTGCTCCATCTCTAATTTTCTGTGCGCCCTTAACTACTGCTTCACCAACTTTAGAACCTGCAATGTAACCGACAGTTCCACCAATAAATCCACCAATTGCCGAACCTACAGGGCCAAATACAGTTCCGATGGCAGCTCCAATAGTTGATCCTTCTCCCATCGCAACAAGTCCAGCAGCAGTAGAAACTGTAGTTTGCTCAATTTTCTCAATTCCTTCTTTTACAGAAAGATCTCCTGTCACCATTTCACCCATTACTTTTGCATCCTCTATTGCGACAAAAGCAATATTGGTAATTGTGCTTGCAGGTGTTCCTTTTGGAATAAACTTAATTATTTCTTTTTCAGCACCAACTTTTAGAGCACCAGCGGCTGCGGCTTTGATTCCAAAATCAGCCCCACCCTTTAAGGCAGTTTCAACAACATCTGCTCCCTCAATTTCTTCGCCTTCCCACAATTTCTGTGCTATGTCAAAACCAACACTTATTGCTGCGCCTTGAAGTGCCGCCTGTCCTGCTTGTTTACCAATTCCAAGTGCTAAATCCTTTGTGGCGTACTCATTCCAATTAAGCTCGTTCCACTTGCCACTTTGTGCTTCATTACGCATTTCTTCAGCACGTTTTTTTGATAATCTGTTACTTGTAGTTCCATCAGGTGATTCGATAACAGTTGTTGTTTTCTTTTTTATTCCTGATTGCTGATCATTAGGAACGAGTTTTTGCTGTCCTCTATAATCACCGTGTTCAAATGCCTGTTCAGTAGCAGTAGCATCTTTGCAGTACTTTGATTGATACCTTTTTACTGTTTTTCCGTTACCATCAACAATGACGATATCTACGGAATTTTTTGCATATCCGTTTCCATTAGGTTCAAGTACTTTTGCTGTATATTCACTATTTCGTGCTGCAGCATTAAGGTTGAATGTTTGTGCGTGATATTGTTCAGCAATGAAGCCGTCTAAATTAGGATTTCTGCTTATTGCTCCTGCCTGTGTTGTGATGGTTCTATATAGTGCTTCATTTGCATTCTGTAAAGCAGTATCAAGCCCAGCAAGATATTTTGATGCCTGCTGTGCAGACATTCCAGATGTGGCCTTCACCATCTCTGATGCAAACCAACTTTCTTTACTCCGTCCACTTTGTACAGACTTTTGCAATGATTGTTTTTTGGTTTCAGTTGTTTCTAATGACTCAATAATACTACTTGATATGGATTTTATTTCATTATCAGAAGCATTTGGTAACTGTTCTCTCATTTTGGCTTCAAGCCAAACCTCAACAGGCTTGTCATTATTTTCCACATAACACTGTACAAAATCTTTGATAATAGGTTGTAGTTCCTGACATTCCTGTTCTATAATGATAGGACCATCTTCCTCATCAAGTAACAAGACATCTGTATATTTTTCTTCCATAGGGTGCAACTCCATACATTATTATGATTTCTGATCCTCTTTACTTGCAGGCTTAATATCAATCTTTTCAATTGTTGCTTTGATTTCTTTAATTTTTTCCTTTAATGTGCTTGAAATAGACTTAGTATCCTTTACTGTTTTTATTAAATCATCAGTAGTAATAGCACTTCTGCCTTCAATAAATGCTAATTCTATTGTATCCTTAACAACAGCTTCAAGATCTGCACCATTAAATCCATCTGTTTCTTTTATCAAAGCTAGCATTTAACAAATGGATACAGTTCAATAAAAAAGAATCTTTGCTATCATTTTCTAAAGATTTGATGATATTATAAGCAAAGTCATCTCTGTAAATCTCTTTAGGGTACTGCATGAAATTGTAATGATCACTTACATTATTTTTGTAATATGTGTAAAACGAGCTGAAACAATTGCCATCTGTAAATCTCATAAGCAGATAATAAACTATATTTTCGACAACCAGATTGAGAAAACTAATTCTATGTTTATTATATAAATCCTCACAGATCAATCTGTTTTCTAACTCTGAAAGTGCTTCAAACAAACACTTCCAGTTGCGTTCACCAGCAGAATACAAAGATGAAGCTATATTTGTTCTATGACATATAAAATGCTGATTCACGGATGTGATTCTTTCGCCGAACAAGTATGATAAGCAAACAAAAACCAAATCATTACACACTTTTGTCCCTTGAAAGAAAATATCATTTTTACGTATAAAATCAGTTCTATACATCTTATCCCAAGCCCATGTAACAGATAACTGAAATATACCGTCAGTTGTGTCAGCGGAAGAAAAGACTTCTTTATTTGGAAACGAGGCATTGTCTTTACCAACAGGAGGCATCATATATGTTTCTTTAGTTATCACATTCAAACCATATCCTGTGCAAAATACAATATCAGAGTTTGTACTTAATGCTTTGTTTAACATACGCTCGACCATTAATGGAGAAAAGAAATCATCAGAATCTAAGAAAAGGACATACTCACCCTTTGCTTTAGAAAAGCCTACATTTCTCGCTGTTCCTGCATTCATATTTTCTTGTTGAATTAAAGAAATACGGCTATCAGACTGTTGTATTGCTTTGACTATCATTGCCCCATTGTCGGTTGAACCATCATCAACGCAAATAATCTCAATGTTCTTATATGTCTGCTTTATAAGCGATATTAGGCAATCTCCTATATACTGTTCTTCATTATAAAAAGGGATAATAACACTTACCAATTCTTTCATTTTTAATCCCCCTTATCATTTTATTATATTACAGTTCATAAAACACCCTGTTCTTAAAATACCCTATAACGCAAGTATTCGGTAGTTTTCTAACAACACTACTAAATGCATTTCCAAGTTTAACACTAATATGTGCATCGGATCCCAATACAACCCTACGTCCTCCAAGCTGAACATATCGATCAATGATACTGTATCGAGGCAGCGGTTCGTCAGAAGCATTCATGATGGAAGACGTATTAACTTCAAGAATAATGTCTTTTTTAATCATAGCATTTAATATTTCATCCATGATAGTATCACTGACGTTCCAATTATCAAAATAACGTCTGGGAAAATCTATATGTGCCATCACCTGGAACTCGCATGTCTGAATTGATTTTAACATAAGATTATAGTATTCATCAATCGCTTTTGATTCCTCTATGTTTTTTGCACCTGGAAAAACAGAGCCATAGCAATGATGAATGCTTCCTAGAATATAATCAAAAGGCATAGAACTGTAATCCTCGAATTCAGTAGGGAATAGATGTGGCTCGGAGAATTCAATCCCAATCAAAATCTGAATGGAGTTATAAATACGTCTTAGCCTATTCACTTCATAGAAATATTCTGACACATCAAAATTTGTAGAAGCTTTATTAATTATTCTTCCCACATTTATTTCAGAAGAATTGAAATCTACATGATCCGTAAAACAAATAATTGGAATCCCAATCTCTATGGCTTTTATACACTGCTCTTCCATAGATGACTTTCCGTCGGGCGAAAAAGTAGTATGAATATGCATATCTGCCAGTCTCATATTATCCCTCCACATAAAATAATATGGTTATTCCTTTTATACACAAAAATAATTGCATTATATTGTCATTGTAGAGACACACCTACTGCCGTGCAAAGAAAAGGAAGTACACCCACCTTTCATGTTGTGGTTAGCACGGGCGCATACATAGGTGCGTCCGTGCGTCATAGTATTATGGTGAGCGCAAACGAAAACCATTAAAAGAATAGTCAACAATGGTTAGAGGGTTAATTCATCATTAGTTTTTCTTACGTTTCCTTTTGGCTTTATGTTTTGCAAAAGGGTGACGTTTTTCTTTTCTTATCCCTCTTGTTGTATCAGCTTTATTGTCAGAAAGCTTGTGTATCACAGGCGACATCTTTTCAGGTGAATCAGACGTAGGAGCGTCGTTTCCTTTATTATAATCACTTACTAATTGACCACAGGCAGCTTTTATTCTATTACCTCTTGATTCCCGAAGTTTTACCTCCAAGCCAGCCTCCTCTAGTCTAATCTTAAATGCAACCAATTGTTGCTTGTTAGGACGTTTGATTCTCTTACAGGCAGTTTCATTATATTGTAAAAGATTAATCAGTACATTTTTCCCTCTAAACCATTTACCAAGTTGTCTTACGTCTGAAGCCCTATCATTAATTCCAGGAGCGAGCAGATATGCAATGGTAATCTTTCTGTTATGTCGTTCAGAATAGGAAAGCGCAGCTTCGACAACACTATGAATGCTATTGGATTTCATGTGCGGCATAATCATGTTTCTAGTTGCTTGATCCGTTGCGTGAAGAGAGAGTGTAAACTGAATCTTTAAATGCTCCTCTCTCAGTCGCTTCAACTGTTCAACTGGTCCAACAGTCGATACATTTATGCCATCTGTAGGAAAATTAAGTCCATTGCGATCACGAAGTATATGAATACTTTTAATCAGATTATCATAATTAAAGAGAGGTTCTCCCATCCCCATAAAAACGATTCTGTTGACACGTTCTTTCAAAAGAACGATTTGCTGAACTATTTCAGCTGGTGAAAGATTGCGAATAAATCCATTTTTTCCTGATGCACAGAAAATACACCCCACCGGACAACCGACCATAGTGCTAACGCATACCGTATTGCCAGTCCTTCGTTTAATGCATACTGTTTCAATGCAGTAGCCATCTTGTAATTCAAAAGCATACTTTGTAGTATCTCCCCCTACATATATGTCTTTTATAGTCATAGTTTGATTTTTAGGACTTACGCCACTTTTATACAAGGTTTTGAATAAAGACTTAGCTCGTTCTTCTCCCATACATTTGGCTACTTCATCAAAAGTATAATTGTACGGATTGCCCTGAATCATTTCTAATGTAGGAGGGACCATTTTCTCTTTATTTGCCATGATAATTCCTTTCCTCGCATTGTATTTAAGTAATATTTTACACAAACCAACTTGTGTGGCTTATAACTTGAAAGTATCAAAAGGGTACACAACCCCCACTCTATATATTATACATCTTTTTTTTCTTTCTGTCAAGATAGAAATTGCATCCCAATAATGTGAATTATATCATTTTTCACTTATTGGGATGCATACTTACTTAGAATAATCTCATAGTTGCTTATTCAATTCCTTGCTTCTTGCTCCTGCCCTTTGTCTGGTCCTTCGGCGTTCTCGGCTTCTTGGCGAGCCTTGCGGCATCACGCTTCATCTTCGCCCTCTCAAAGTAGCAAGTCTTTTCACGCTTTGGGGCATTCTTCTTTGCTTCGATCGCTGCCTGATTCAGCTCATCAGTCACGACTTTAAGCCTTTGCTCCTTAGCATCAAGCTCCTCCTGCTGAGGGAAAGGCTCTGCTACTATCTTCTGTGCTTCTGCGTGATCGAGCCTGAGCTTTGCAAGGTTATCCTGCGTTCTCTCAATTCTGCCGTCGATGTTGTAGAGGGCAGCTTCAAGACGGTTCAGGTTATGGGCAAAACTCTCAATCAGCTTCGTGGTATGTGAAGCGGCACCTTGCAGACAAGCCGACATTCCGCCACCCATCATGTTACTGTTTACCGTCACGCTAAGGTCAAAGCCCTGGAACGAGCCGACCTTTACGGGAGTATCCGCATACTTGATAGCCAGCACCGCATCTTCCAAAGCCTTAGCTGCTTCTTTTCTGTCAGTGTATTCTGTCTCACCAATGGTGATCTTGAATACGGGCAGTTTTCGCTCAGGATCAATCGGGAGCTTGCGGAGTGCTTCACGGTCTGTATAGATCACCGTCTGTTCTCCCTTGTTTTCTCTCTCTGTTTCTGTTTGCGAGGTTTGTTCCTGATCTTCTGAGCCTGCTGCTGCATCTGCTCACGGGTGAACTCACCACGCTTCTGTGTCTTGCCCTGTCCCTTGCCGACATACTCCGAAAATGCTCTCTTGAAATCCTCTGTTTTGGCAGCAGAAAAGAAAACATGATAGGTAGGCGGCGAGGTGCTTTTATCTCTTTTCAGAGCAAAATCCACATCGTATTTTCGTGCGGTTTTCAGGAAATCCCCGATATTCCGGTCTGAAACCTCAATGCTGTCGAGCTTTGACGGGGACTTTGCCTGCAACTGCTTGAAGGTCATTCGTCCCTTTTTCTCTGCCTTGCCCGACAAAAACTCCTGTAATGCCGATTTCAGCACATCGGCGGTCATTTTCTCCGCCTTGATCGAAATGTCGATGGTTTTCTTTGCACCGTTCTCGTAGTCGGACGGCATTACGCATCACCGCCAGACTTGACCTCATAAACGGCATACGCTTCGGCAGACAGCCAGTTGTGGAGGTCTGCGAGGGCGGCTTCTGCTGCTTCGGGTGTCTTGTAGTTGCCCATCGGGATCTGATTGCCGCTGGTGTCAGTGCCGACCATCTCATAATCGGGCGTAACAATGCCGTTCTCGTCCGGCTCTGCATCTTCCCAATTCGTGACAACACCGATTCTCACAAGATTATCGTAGTTCAGAAACTCGCCATACTGTGTGGTAATTGTCTTAGCCATGATTTTTCACTCCTCTCCGTAACAGCTCATAGAGCCTGTTGTGATATTCCTCCTGAAGCTCGTCAAAAGAAGAAAACACGGTATCAAGCGTTTTTCTGTCTATCCTGTCACCGAGCATATCCATGACGATCGCTTCAAATTCGCTGTGAAAGCTGTAAAACAGGTCGTTTACAGACTTTCATGCGGCTTCGGGATCTGCATCCTGCTTCTCAGGATTCGGATTGAAATATCCGGTCTTGAGATACACAATTGTGAAATTCCATGTAGGCGGTAAGTCATTGATCTTGCCGAGCAGACCTATTGAATCACAGCCGATATTTGTTGACCGCACAAAGCAGTTGCTCAGAACGGCATAACCGCCTGACCTATGTACTCGGCAGATCGTATCTGGTATTGTCTTTTTTGCTTTTGTTTTCTTGTCCATTTCTCTCACCTCAGCTTACGCTCCGTACACAAATTCCATATTGGATATTCGCAGCTTGTTGACCGCATAGACATGACCATACGGCTTCTGCACTACAAGGAGGAAACCTCTCTTGCAAAGCTCATACACAGCAGTACGAAGCTCATCAAAGGTGAACTGCGAAAGCTCACTGTAACGGCGAAGCTCATCGACCGTAACGTAGTCAAAGTCTGAATGGTTGAGCATAGCCGTCAGCAGTTCATTACAGGCTTTGCCTTCAAAGTTGTAATTGAGCAGACTGATTTCAGTAGGGTTCGGCATAGAAAGACCTCCTTGACATAGTTCATCTGAAATAAAAAAAGCTCCTCAGCGACCTGTTTTCATACAGGCTCAGTGAGAAGCGATGTGCAATATTCAATTTTTAGGCATAAAAATAGCGGACAGCGCTTCTGTTATGAAACACCGTCCGCTATTTTCCATTATTCAGTTTGCTTTGTCAACAGGCTTTCTACCGTTTGTTTTAGGGTTTCTACCAACTTTCTACCAACCTTGACGGCGGTAGAATTCTACCAGTTTTTCTACCAAAAATCTGCATTTTGATGATTTTTCAGAAACAGCGCAGTTACGCAGTTTTCCATGTTTCTACCCTCAAAAATGCTGATTTTACGGTGATTTGGTAACACTTGGCGATAGATTACGATAATTGGCGATAAAGTGGTGATACTATATCACAAATCAGAAAAATTGCAACAGAACAAGCGAATTTTATCCCGTTGGATTGCAGTTTTTGCAAGGTACATAGCCTTGTGCTATCGCTCCGGCATAATCGTCCGTGTACGCCTTGTTTTTCTCTTTCATTTGGTCTACCGATGAACAGCTTGGGTAATGTATCTTTTTGGTGTTGGTGTTCAGCACATAGGTTAAGCTTGCCGGTTCTTCCTGTGGTTCGGTCGCTTGCGTGGTGGTCGTTGTAACAGGCAGTGTGTATTCGACGGGAGCGTTATTGACGGTGATGTCTTTGCCGTCCGAACGGAATACAATAGTGCCTTGAATATCCGTTCTGTACACATTGATGTTGCGGTCATAAAGCCGCTTAAGGACAGCCTCGTCCGGGTGTCCGTAGGAGTTGTACAAGCCGCAGCTTATCACGGAATAGGTCGGCTCGACTTTTTTAAGGAAATTCTTCGTTGATGATGTATCCGAGCCGTGGTGTCCGACTTTTAGAACGTCGCACTTGATGTTAGTCCAAATACCGTCCTCCTCGTCTTTCTCTGCGTCGCCTGTGAAAAGAAATTTGTTCTCGCCGTATGTGAGCTTAATGACAACAGAATTGTTGTTGCTGTCATCTGCAAGCGCTTTCGGCGCAACTACCTCAACAAGCAATTCGGGTTCGCTTACTATGACCGCTCCTGCCATTACCTCATGTGCGGCTGCTCCGTTGTTCTCTACTGCGGTAAGCATATCGTCAAAGGTCTGGGTGGGGTTTACATACGATGTCATGTAAAAATTCTTGGTAGGGAAAGCGTTAAGTACGTCTACTATTCCGCCTATATGGTCGGTATGCGGGTGGGTAGCTACAACATAATCCAGCGTGTCGTAGCCTTGATTATATATGTAGGCTACCACCCTATCGCCGTACTCGCGCTCTCCTGCGTCAATTAGCATGGTTTCGCCGTTTGGTAACTCGATAAATGTGCTGTCGCCTTGCCCGACGTCGATAAAGTGGACTATCAGGTCTTGATATTCAAAGGGCGGTTCTGCTGCTATCTCGATTGTTGTAGAGGTTGTTGAGGTCGTTTCGGCCGGGGTGGTTTCCGGTGCGGGTGGTTCGGTGGAGATGATGTCTGGTTCCGGTTCTTGTGTGGGTTCTGAAGATATGCCTTGCGTAGGTTCAGTAATTTCGGACGAGGTGCTTGCTGTATGTTCTTCGATGTTTTCATCATCTCTGAAAGAAGATATTGTAGTCGCTGCTGTCGTTGTGCTTTCTTGTTCAGAAACATTGGAGCGGTCTGTGCAGCCGGTTATAAATAATAATGCCAGTAAAATAGCTGGAAAATGTTGTTTCATGGTGTACCTCTTTTCGTCTTATACCAATATATGTACTAATACTATCACACTTTACACCTTACTATCAATGGTAATTTTACACAAATCTACACCTAAATAATACTATTATCTACACCTCTATATACATTATATTCTTTTGGGCTATATACTATAATATAAGTGTAGACAAGATTAGGTATAATGGTCATGCAGAGGTGCTGGATATGAATGTTGGAAACAAGCTGCGATTTATAAGGGAAACCAAGAAAATCTCAATATACAAGCTTTCAAAAGACACAGGTATCTCACAAAACCATATCAGCAGTATTGAGCTGGGGAAACGGCAGCCTACTGTCGAAACACTCTCACGGCTTATTGAACCTTTAGGAATAACGCTCGCAGAATTGTTTAATGAGAGCGATGAGGTTATGTTTCCTACACAGGAAGAAAGAATGCTTTTGGAAAATTTCAGGTGTTTGCCAAAGGATAAAGCCGCAGCTCTGCTGAATTTAAGTGAGCTGCTCCGGTAGTAATCTGTAGGAGGACGCTCCTATCCGAATAACAAAAAACACCCTGCGCCGCCGGCAAACACCGACAACGCAGGGTATCTTTATTCAGCAATGGTAGTATCTCTGTAACCGCCAAATTCCTTATCGAAAAGGCTCTCAAAGTCCTCGGAGGAAAAGTCCTCGGCGGCATAAGGCAGGCAGATTATATCTGAAAAATTCTGCTCCGCCAGTACCTTTCCTATCGCGGAACACCCCTCGTCCTCAATCTCTATACTGCGGTCAAGGACGGAGCTGTCGGCAAACGGCACAAGCACCTTGTAATTAATCTGCGGCAGCATACTCTGCGCCGCGTATGTCATCCAAATCTCGCTCCATGACACACCGCCGACAAGGTATATCAAATCAAAACCCACAAGCTGACTCGCTGTTTCTTCGCGTATCGCTCCGAAATCATGTATGATAACATTTACCTCCGCGGGAGCAGCGCCTTTCTTATAGAACGAAATTCCGTTTGTGTAGATGTGGTCGCCGTCGTTCACGCCGTTGTACATATCGCAGAGCATATCAAGCTGAAGGTCGCTTGCGTTGGAGCCGGCAGAATTACAGATAGCTGCCGTCGCCTTGTGCTTTACGAAATAATCCGCTATATGTATCGCGGTAGTCGTTGTTCCTATGCGCGGTTGTGCGCCGATCACGGCTATTTTCAGCTTTGCATTTGCGAATGTGGGCTTGGCAGCTTCTTTTTCACGGAGAGCCTGTTCATATCGTGCCTCTGCCGCCGGGTCATAGCCACGCTGGTATCTCCGCCATTTCTTATGGGATAAACCGTCCTCGCTTAGACATTCAGCAAGGTCGTTCATCATCAGCTTGATGTTTTCCTCAATATCATTTTCATCGTATCTCGCCACTATGTTGGTTATACCGATACTGATAAGACCGTCAAGCAAATCGTCACCTGCGTAATGCTCTGCGGCATAAACAACGATACGCGCGTCCGTCTGAAACTGCGCCGCTTTCATACAGTTGAGAAATTCAGCGCTGTTCCCGCAAAGAGCCGTATCAAAAATATAAACGTCATGAAAGCGCATATTGCGGAGGTCGGAATTAACAACGTCCTGCAAATCTGTCGGACCGGAGAATGTGATTTTGGTAGGCTTAATGCCGCGTTCCTTGCAATAGCGGTCAATAATGCCTGCGTTCTTGGTTATCGAAAAAAGAATAGGGTTAGTGATTTCTGACATAGTAACAAGTCCTTTCTTTAGAATTCGGCTGTGTTTTGCTTGTCTTGCAGTTTGTAGAGTATTTCTGCGATAGCTTCCCGTGATAAGTCGCCTCTGCCGAAAGCAATTTGGCTGACCTCGTTCAGAGCCTTGTTGCTGTCGCGCTCCGCGTTGCGTATTACGGTGAGTACGGCAAGCAACAGTTTTTCGGTGTTGACCGTATGCGGTCTGTTGTTTACGAACTGCCCGCGCGGATTGTTCTGCGTTGCCCGTTCCGCTTGTCTTATTGCCTTAATTATAGCATTTCCTGCGGCGGTATAAATATCGTCGTTCATCTTTCCGGCATACTTGGCTATCTGATATTTCCCCCAATCGGTTTCGGTACTGTGCAGCGTTTCGTTGTAAATACGGCGGGTTTCAACAAGCTGTTCATAGAGCCGCTTTGCCTCGTCGCTGCTCTGAATAATGAATGTTGAAAGCGCATTTATCTCGTCCTTGACAGGCTGCGGCATATATGCGTAAACAAGGCGACCTGTTTTCGGCAGCATGGAGCGTATTTTTTCAAGCCGTTCAGCAATTTCGTCAAGAACAGGGGCGGCACCGGTTTCCTTTCCAACCTCTGTTTTGAACTGACCTAGCAGCTCGTTTTCCTTGCTCCGCATGTTCACATAGAAATCGTGGTAGGTATGCTTAATAACCTCAACCCGTATCTTGTCGCAGGCTTCGGGAGAAACCTTGTTTATGTAAACGCTCTGCGTTTTATCCCAATACATCAAGTGGATATGCGGCTGTCCTTCCTTAAGGTGAACGGCGGCAAACCACTCTATGTTGGTCGCGTCCATATTCATGTGCTTTGCGATAACGCCTATCTGTTTTCTTGCAAAGCTCTGCCAATCGGACAGGGAGTATAGTCCGGCTTCCTCTGCGGTTTCGGGAGTGAATGAAAACACGCAGCGAAAGATATTGCGATACGGAGTGGTCATTTTTCGGATATGGCTCTGTGCCGCCTCCATTGAATAGCTGGGGTAATACTCGTTATTGATATAGCCAAACAAGCCGTTTCCGGTGTCGGAATTGACCGCAGCACCCGGACGATTGCCGAGGTAGCGGAGATGTTCTTCTGTTTCGGTTTTCGCAACGCCGTCGCGCTCTCCTATGTACCGCAGGTGTTCCGCATTTCTTACGGCTGCGTATGGGTGTTTTGCTCTTGCAGGACGGTCGCGCTGCTTGAAGATGATTTTAGGTGTCATATTGACCTCCTTGTTGACTTGGATTGAAAATTGTGATATAATCAAATAGAAAACTAACCGATTTATCGGAATTTAGTGAGGTGCTAATTCATGAATAAAGAATGGTCGGAAATGAATAAAACCTTACAGTTACAGATTAAGAGAAAAGATACTTTTGTAACTGGTATAGATACATTATTAGAGCTTCGCAGAACACTTATGAAACAAATTTTGCAGTTTAGAAATGAATTGTCTGCTGCCGATTTTTGTGCTATGCCCTTTATAAATGCTAAAGGTTATCATAACAAAACGATTGCATATTCTTTATGGCATATCTTTCGTATAGAGGATATTGTGGCACATTCACTGATTGCAAATAATGAGCAGATTTTGTTTGCAGGCAATTATCAGAGTCGCATAAAATCTCCGATTATTACAACTGCAAATGAACTTGTAAAAGAAGAAATCAGATGGTTTTCAAAGCAGCTGTCTATTGAGGAACTGTATCATTATATTGCTGATGTTGATGAATCCACAACCGATATTTTAAAGTCGCTTACATATAGTGATATGAAACAAAGAATATCCGATGACAGAAGAAAGCAATTGGAGATGCTCAATGTAGTAAGCACTGATGAAAGCGCATATTGGTTGATTGATTATTGGTGCGGAAAAGATTTTAAAGGACTGATACAAATGCCGTTTTCAAGGCATTGGATTATGCATGTTGAGGCGTGTTTAAAGATAAGAGACAAACAATTCTCTGTCAAGTAAATTCCCATAAGTCGAGCAGATGAAATTATAATACCGATTGAATGCCCCGTCACCCGACGGGGCGTTTCCTGTTTTACGGCTGCACCGCCGAAATAGTCGCAAAAAGCTCATCGGACATACCCGTCCTAAAACCCTTGAACCACAATCGTGGATTGACCTCAACACCTAAATCTGTGGCAGAAAGTCCGCGGTAATAGTGCGGCTGGGAATACTGCGGCTGCGACACCTCACCGCTCATTATGCTCACCTTTATGCTGACGTGCGGAATGGTTTCTCCTGCCGGAAAAGCATGATACCAAGTATTTGTCCCCGTAATAAAGTCGCGGGTGCTGTCGGCTGTTCCGTTGTGTGCGTAGCCCACACGAAAACTGCCGTCGCTGCGGAGCAGCATATCCTCTCCTATATCGTACTCCTCGGAAATACCGTCAAGGCTGGCAAGGCAGGAGTATTCAACAAACAGCGTCACTGTGCCGTTATCGGTAAGTCCGTCAACGCTCGGAAACGGAAAGCCGTAGTCCTTTTCAAACTGCCCTGTATCAATGACATAGGCAATAGTAACCGCGCTGTAATTCAGAACATTACTCGTTATATCTGCGCTTGCAATATGACCGCCGTTCTCCATATCCCACACGTCATAAATGTAGGCAAACTGAATAGAATTGCCACAATCAAGCAGATTAGCGTAGACAGGTACGCTCTCGTTCAGCCACAAGGTTATGCCTTCCTCCGGCAGGTCGTGCGATACTCTGCCATAATTGTATTTGTGTATTTTGCTTACCTCTCCGCATTGATTGAGTATGCCGTTTGATCCGGACTTTAAGGCGGAACTGTCAACGGGCAGCTCAAAGAAACCTTCAAAGTAAACAAATAACGCTGCCTGCACCATATTGTCAAGACTCAGCGTCCATTCTTCTTCCGGGACGTCTGCGTCACGCAGGGCAAGCTCGATAGCGTTCTGGGAATCCTCAACATATTGGTCGAAACTCTCATCTATGCCGAAAATCTCCGCCCACATATCGTTTGCGGGACATTCCAGCGTGATACTTAGCTTGTTGTTTGTGCGCTCGGTGGTTATCGAAACCTGTCCGTCATATACGGTATCTTCAAGCAGCGAAACAAGGTTTGAGGTTTCAAACACATTCAGCTTAATCGCTCCGCTGCCGTCTGATAGCCCCTGCCAGGTTGAATGAAGATATTCCTCGGCAGCCTCGGCGGTTTCGGGAATGTTACCTATCGCCTCGGCAAGCTGCGCGTCAAGGCTTTCTTCTGCGGCACTCTGCTCGTTCATATTCACCAGAAACTCCCGGCATTGGCGGACATTGTACATAGCAAGGAACCGCGGCAGATAGATAGTGCCGCCGCCGATACAGGTGTACTCAACTGTCTGCGTGCTGCCGGTGCTGTCGGTCACATTAAGTGTTTGGGCGGTGCAAGCCTTCCCGTCCTCGGTAGTGGTTTCATCGTAGAGGTACTCATACTGCGGCATACTCTCCATAGCACGGCAGTACAGAAAAGATTTCACGCTGTCCTCATATCCGCTGATACGCTCTATTCCCGTATCATCTGAAAATTGCGGCTTTGTTATATCGGAATAGTCCATATCCGAACTGAAATCGGCTATGTATTCGTCAAATTCGCTTTGTGAGCTTATTCCACGGAGAGCAGCGGCATAGGTTTCCATGACCGATTGTGCCTGCGCTATTTCCTCGCTGTCGTAGAGAATTAGGGTACTGCCGTCAAAGCCGCTGTTGATAGCCGCCTTTGACAGATTAACGGAGAAATCGGGCATGAAATCATAGACCTCGCGCTTTATATCTCCGTCAATTTCAGCGTTCATTCCGTCAAAAACCTCGCTGATACAAGTCCTGATATATCTCCAATGGTTTTGCAGGTCGGTTGTCTGAATAATATCCAGCAGACCGCTTATAAAGCCGGCAAATGCCGTGAATATCATCATAATCAGACCGATAACTACCATGATAATTTTCAGAACAGTATTGCGCCCCTGTTCGCTGGATAGGGACTCGGCAATAACGGCAATTAGTTTCGGGTTGACCGCCATAATACACCTCCGTCATATTTCCGGCAGAATGAGCAGCAAAATCGCAAAGGTAACGGGTATTGCTGTAATGAGTACGGGTAAGGAAATCATCTTCCGCCGCCCTTTCCGAAAATCGCAAGCCTTTCGTCCGAAAACTCAAACTTGACCTTGACCGCCTGCGAACCGACTTTCATCAGAGCAATTCCGCGCTGTTTTGCGGCGAGCAACTCATACTGTGCCTCATTAAGCGCAAATACCTCTTTTGTTTCGCGCAGGCTGTCGCCGTCAACTCCGAACAGCAGCTTGAATGACGGCAAATCAAGAACCGCCTGTCCGTAAAGTCTTATCTGCGGGTCGAGGAAATCGGTGATTGATTGTGTTGCAACAACAATGCTGCCTTCGTACTTTCTTGCTCTTTTTTCAGCATTACGCAGAAATTCAAGGGATTGAGGTACATTCGGGTCTATCATAGTCCAGCATTCGTCTGCAACAAGCATAATGCGCTCGGTGGGGTCGCGTGTGATTTGCTCCCAGCACCATGAAAGCACATTGAAATACTGTGCGGCAAGAACGGAACCTGACATTTGCACCAGCGACTTTGTATCCAGCACCACGAAGGAGCTGTGCGGAGAAATGGTAGTGTGTCCGTTCCACAGCCCATGGTCTGCGCCGTTTGCGGCAGACTCCAGATAGGTTTTCAAGTCCTCATAGTAAACAGAATTGCTGTCCTTACCGCACTTGCTCTCAATCAAGCGGTAAAGGTCGCCTATAGTTGGGAACTGCTCGTTCTTTAATCCGCGAACATCTGTATTCCATGTAATTCCGTACCGTGCGTATAGCTCGACAATGGTCTTGTTAAGCAAAGCGCGTAATCTATCGTCCATTGACGGTATGTATAGCTGGAAGAAAGTTTCAAGGGTTTTAAGGTGAATTGCCAAATCGCCTATTCCGTCGTTATCCGAGGTGTTCTTATCGTCCTCGTCCTTTGGCGCAGGGCGCACCTGCAACGGATTGATTAGACCGCCACGCCCTCCGGCAACGTCTATCCAGTCACCGTCAAAGAATTCACCGCGGCACATATCCTTGTATTCACCTTCGGGGTCGATGATTATGATTTTTGTGCCGTGAGCGTATTCGCTGGCGACAATGTGCTTTGTCGCAGTAGATTTGCCCGTTCCTGTGCCGCCGATAATGGTTATATTGCTGTTGGTGCGGCTCTTTTCGCGCTTCCAAAGGTCTAAAAGAATTATACCGCCGCCGCTGTCCTTTCCGAGATAGTAGCCGCTGCCGTCATTAAAGCCGGACGCGGCAAATGGAAATCCGCCGACAAAAGTGGAAAGCGGAAACGCTCGACGGGAAATCTCGTTTATTTCTTTGTTCTGTGCATAGGTGGGGCTGATATGCTGATAGCCCTCTTTCTGCAAATTAGCAAGCACACGCAGGCGGCAGCCCACGGTGTTCGCAAGGGACACTACTCGCTGACAACGTTCCTGGAAATCGTCCTCGTCATTTGAGATAACCATAATGGTGGTATTCCACACGCCCATTGTTTCGTTGTTCTGATCCATCTGCCGCATGGCGTTCTCCTGGTCATCAGCGGACTTTTCTGCTCTCTGGCGTTCAAGGGAGTCTTTCGTTGATAACTGAATACCGCGCTGGGTGGTTATGTTCTTTGACATATTGGCAAGAAGTAAGCCGTTGTCGATTGGTTCGTAGTTTATAGCAACGATGGTACCCGGAAGATTGGTGAGCTTTGAGTACCAGCCATAATCGGGATTGGACGGATAGCTGATAACCGTATAGACACGGCAGAAATACTCGCCGAGCATAAAATCGTTGCGGTTAAATTCCAGACCAACAGGTGTTATCGCCGCCTGCAAAGCGGTGTTTATCTGTAATTCTTCAAATTCGTTCTGTTTCATAGGGTGTCCTTTCATCTTGCTTTCAGCACGGAAATCTTCTCGTCAACGTCTGTGTTTTCAAGGTGAGCATAAGCGGGAATATTCACGAGATTGCAAAGGCGAACGAGACCGCGGCTGTCAACAACGCTTGCTTTAATGCGGTTTTCGTTGTATATCTTGGCAAGTTCCTCGGCTCTTGCAACGATACCACGCTCGTCCTCGCGCTTGGTGCTTTCCCAGATGATGATGTAATACTGACGTTCCAGCGTTTCACCTGACATTACCATTCCCGCAAGCTCGTCCATTTCTGCTTTTATCAGCTTTCGCCTGCCGCCGGCAGCATCGTTTTTCAGCTGTTCATAATCGCGGAGGGCGCGGGATATATCAACAGGACGGGATACCGCGATATACTTGTATGGGTATTTTACAGAGGACAAGCGAGATGAGAGGTTTCGCTTTATAACCTCCTGCTCCGCGTTTGAAAACAGCTCGATTGACAGACCTTCGATCTGTACGGCTGCGATAATCATATCGTCAATAGTGTAAAGGCATTTTTCTCCTAGTGTTCGGGCATTTATAAACTCCTGCGCTGTGGCTTTTGCGGCTTTCTCCCGTTCTTCCTCGTCGTTGGACTTTATCCTTTTGGCAGCTTCGTTCCTGCGAAACCACCAGAGAAAACCGCCGCAAAGCGCCAGCACAATAAGGGAAATTGCTATCTGCATAGGCTTTGTTCCTTTCTGAATTAAGGTTCAATCTCGTTTTCATCAGTCTGCTCGTTCTGCATGGATAAATGCGCCCATATCGCTGACGGATATGCTTTAAGCGTATAATCCGGTGAGCTGCATAAATCAAGAACGTCTGCGGGGTTATAATCACCTATAAAGACAGAGCCTTTGTTCTCTCTCCATAGTTCTCCGGCAAGGCTAGTCTTGATACGAACGGGATTGCTTTCTGTGGTTTGCCCTTGAGCTGCGTCAATACTATCCACATTATCCATAATAAGCTGACCGTTTCCGTCTACAATGGCATATTTCACGTCGGGCGAAAGCCCGTAGTTTACGCTCTCCACAAGGTACTGCGGATTGTCGGAAAGGAGCTGCCTTCCGTCAACTACTCTCCATTCGCCTTCAAGTCCGTCCGGAAGAATAACGCTCTCTCCGTTTATGCTGATAGGCTCATATCGGGTGTTGATGTAATGGTCATAGGCAGCGGGAATACGGTCAAAGGGGAATGATGTTCGCTTTTCTTTCACCTCGCCGCCGCTGAAATAATTCATAACAGCTACGGAACGCCTGTCCGCATTAAACTCAATTTCAAGCACATTTTCAGAGCTTATCATATTGTCGATATAATCTGTTTGAGGGATAAACAGCGCCGATTTGGATAATGTTTCAGCAAGGCTGTCGGTATGAAACAGCATAAGTGCATCAGCCGTGTCCAGTTCATCACAGCGGAAATACAACTTTTTTCCGTTCTCAATCAACGAAATGAGAGTAATAGTGTTGGTAGTGCGGTTGTTTTCGTTCAGAAGATCGTTCGCGGTTTCATTCCTCATATCGCACCATTGGACAAGAATGTTGTATAAACAATCTTTCTGAAAATATGGGTGATATGTGTTTACAAGCTCTCTGTCAAGCCTGCTATCTCTGGTGCAATGCTTAACAAAATCGTATGTGTTTGTGCCTTCGTAAAACTCCGCAGGAAAATCTTTCGTTCCTTTTTCGGCAATCATGCGATTTATGAGAGAAATCACCTTAGAAACGCTGTATGTCATAGTAATTCGTTGTCCTCCCAATCGTAATCGTCATCACCGCAGTAGCTTTCTTCATCTAAACCGAGAAATGAGGAGCGTTCAACAGAAAAACTGCCGCTTTCAAGCAGAGTAAGCTCGCCTACATTCTCTATCTCGTCCCAGAAATGAGAAATATGTTCAAGCTGCTCTGCGGTGGCATTTTCGGTTTCGCCCGTGATACCTGTCGGAGCAAAATGGTAGTATTCATACTCCGCATCAACCGTGTCGCTCTGATTGTGGCAGTAGATGTATTCATCAGCTCTGTCGCTGTTTTTGAGATATTCCTCACAGTTGCAATAGCTGCCCTCAAAGAACACCTCTGTTTCATTCCCCTGTGACAATTCAAGGCGTGTGAATGTGATGGGATGGGAAATATTCAGAGTATTTACCAGTGCAGCGGTGTAGTCCTGTTCGTTGAGGTAAGAGTGCAGCTGAAGAAATTCCCTGCGGTCTTTACGCAGAAAATCTCTCATTATGCGGCGGTCATTGGTAAAGTCCCAGGTGGTTTTATCAAGTCCGAGTCCGCGCCGGGCTGCTTTTGTGAGCAGTTTCATAGCATATTCGTCTGCAACGCACACGGCGGCGGGTTTGAGAAAATCATTTACCGCCGCCTCAAAACATTCTGTTCCGCGGTCGGCAAGGTATTGGCGGCAGCTGCTCTGAAGGTGATTGAAAAAATCATAATCTCTTGAATAGGTCTTAGCAATATCCACAATATCCTCAAAATCCAGATGATTGGTCACTATCTGACCGTTTGAGGTGCTGTCGGGATTGTAGTACATCCAGCGCACCTCGTTCTTTTCATAGTCGATAAAGAAAACCTCGCGATATTCAAGTTCGGGTTCGTTAAAAAGCATTATGCTGCCCATACTTGCACCGTCGGGCGTTGTTTCCCTGCCCATATTCGTGCGGATAAACAAATCAATGTAATTGAACGAAAATGAGTGCGTCTGTATCTCGTTAGATGTGCTATCTGCGGCAGTAATTCTACGGAACAGAAAATCGACCTCGAAAGCAAGGTAGTTTTCAGCGTTCTTGGCGGCGGTGTAATCATCATACGATGTGTGTGCGCCCATCTTCTCAATATCAATGAGAAAGAGCTGCTCCGCTTCGCAAAAGCTCTCCTGCTTACTGTATTCGTCGATTAGCCGCACCACATTTTCCGGTGAGATTGAAGGCGGACAGACGATGTATTCCGTTCGGTCTGCAACATTCAGTAATATAAGGGTTGGTTTGTTTTGGCTCATTGGTGTTCTCCTTCTCAATTCCGATAACAGCTGCTAAAGGCTTAATATTTATTAGGTGAAGTCTATTCACCATTGACTCTGCACCTCCATATAATTATTTTAGAACCTCTTGACAAACCCTATTAAATAGGGTATAATAATATCAAAGGAGGGAATGCTATTGACAAGAACATTTGTTATGCTCCCCGAATTTGATAAGCAATGGGCAAATCTTGGGCTTACAGACAAGGATTTAAACAGATTGCAGCTTGAATTGCTTGAAAACCCACAAAAAGGCGATGTAATTCAAGGTACCGGTGGGCTGCGAAAGCTGCGCTTTGCCTTTGAAAACAGGGGAAAAAGCGGCAGCGCAAGAGTTGCCTATGTTGATTTTGTTGTCTATGAGAAAATCTACCTGATAACCGTTTATCAAAAGAACGAAAAGGAAAATCTATCACAAGCCGAAAGGAACAATATCAAACGAGTGATTGAGTTCCTGGACAAACAGCTGAAAGGAGAATGATCCATGAGTGTTTATGAAAGCATTATGCAGGGTCTTAATGAAGCCGTTGAGTACGAAAAAGGCAATGTCAAGGCTCGTACTGCAACGATTTCTGTTGCTCCTATTCCCGACATTGATTCCGATGAGGTAAAGAGCATAAGAAACTCCCTAAACATGACGCAGGTTATTTTTGCCGCTGTCATGGGTGTTTCCGTAAAGACCGTAGAGGCTTGGGAAAGCGGCACAAACACTCCGTCCGGAACAGCAAGAAGAATGCTTTATATGCTGAAAACTGACCCGACTATCCCCGAAAAATTCAACCTCTATTGCAGATAAGGCTATCCGCTCCGAGTATTCGGGGCGGTTTCTTATTCATTAAAACTTTGCTTTCCATTCCGACTTTACCTCCAGCGTATAGCGCATTGGGGCAAGGCTTGACCATGCAAAATCATAGGGTATCTCAACCTCTATCGTTCCCTCAACGGAAAATTTCTCGGCTGTGCTTGTGTCGCCGGGAGCGCGGGGAGCCGGGGTTACTGAAAAGGTAATGTTCTTTATCGTGCATTGTGCTATTTCGCCGTTGGACATGGCATTATTCATATACTGCATGATTTGCGCTTTAGTCGCGGTATGTGATTCACGCCACACATAGCCGCCTGTGTTAGAATAGCTTGCTGCCTGTCCCTCGCGCACATTCTGATATAGTTTCGCATAATTTGACACCGAAACATGAATGATAGCGTCCTCATACTTATCGCGAATTGCTGCCACCTCGATATTTATGCGGATAACCTCAAAAATACCAAAGGCAAGCAGCATTACAACGATAACAATAACCGAGGTCATGACCGTAGAAAAGCCCTTGTTGGAGCGTAACCTTTTAAGCATTTTTCCAGTACACCTCCGAGATACCGTTTGCGCTGGATGTAATTGTGATCGGGTGCCCGGTAAAAACAAAGAACGATAAGTCCACTTGTGTGGATACTGTCACGGTGAATGTATCGCCTATCTGTATCTTACCGTTTTTCGACCATACAACGGTTGGGGTAATTCCACTGGTTTCGTTTAGCCGCTCAAGCCGTGCGGTGGTTTCGCTGCCTACTCTGCCGGCAATCTCTGCCTCACGGCAAAGCTCGTTCGCGTAATTGTTCAGAGTCATTTTCGTAAGGAAAACGGGGGCAACGGTGATGATGAACATCAGCATCATTACCATTATCATCACGAAAATCGTAACGCCGATATAGGTACTGCCTTTCTTTTCAGCAAGCCGTTTTATGTACTTACGCATACGCACCTCCTTAAAAGCTGAACAGCGTACCAAAGCTGTCAAACATGGTTGTTCCGAGAACGACAACATAGAGGAGCAGCATTACGAACAGCAGAACCATTGACAGCCTGTTGATTTTCGGCGGTATCTTCAGCGCAAAGTTGCGGAGTATCTGCTTTTGGTATTCGGAAAAACGATATATGAGCGTTTCCCAGTAGACGTGCGTATCCGAGCCACGCGCCATTTCGATAAGTCCTCTTGTTACCTCGGAAAGCTGAGTAGAGCCTATTCTTCCCTCAAATCTGGTGATAGCAGCCTCCCAATTTGAAGAACGCATATCAGCTATGGTTATCTCTAATTCCTCGCGGAAATACGGTGAGAATGTGTCCTTGTGCTTTTCAAGAATGGAGAGGACATTGTGGTCGGTTTTTATCTCCTGCGCTATCGCGCCGACAAAGCGCGGAAGGTCGGTGTCTATCTGCTCGCGCTTCATTTTGATAGCCTCAGAGATTTTTTCCTGTGCGTTTGTGTACTGCAAAATGCCGAGGACTACCATGAGCAGAGCAAATATCACCGGAACAGCCTGTACATACTGATTGTCTATCATTGACGCGACAAGTGCGCCGAGGATATAAACGGGTATTCCGAGCAGAGCGTATGCGCCTGCTTTGACGATAGCTCTTGCCTCATAAAGCTGCGGCGACATGGATATGTGCGCTATTTTCAGATTAGCCTCTAACTGCTTTTGCCGTATATCCGACATTGGCAGCAGTTTTGACACAAACAGCGCCGTGTTGGTGTACATTTGCGAAAGCCCGTCCGGTGCGGGACGGTTGCGGGGTCCAATCGCTCTTATCGCCGCCGTTGTCTTTGAGGACGGCACTTTAAGCAGAACAAGCGCAAATGAATACGCACCTCCTGCAAAAAGCAGACAGGCGGCAAGCACCATAGCTTTCAGAGAAATGTCAATTAAGCTCAATCAGATCACCTCTTATATTCAATGGGCTGGGTGTACTTGTATGTGAGTGCAATAACTATAATGACCGTAACAGCTACTACGCAATTCACTATCTGACCGGCAAGCGTTTCTGTGAGAACAGCAAACCAGTCTGCGTTGAGGAAAAAAATCAGCGGATAATTCGCAAGGACAAGCCCTATCATGGTGAACACCTCTTTGCGCGGCTGCATTATCATGTTTTTCAGTTCCGCATTAACTATGCGAATATCCGAAAGACGCGCCGCCAAAGGCTGGAGTGAGAATTTCTGTTCGGAATTATCCTGGCACTCTATCAGCGTATCGCACCATTCGTGGAAAATTTCGTTGTCAATCTCGTCCTTGAGCTGCTCGATAGCAAGTTTGACATTGGAGGAAATCATATCCACACGGGTGAGAAAGTTGATGAAAGCGTACTGTACAGGAGGGTTGATGTGGTCAATGGATTGTCTTACTGCATAGGCTATATCGCCGTTTGATATGTAATTCGTTGTGATGATGGACAACGCTGTTTCCAGTTCCTCTGCGATATGAGCCTTGTAGCTGGAAAGGAGCAGCTTAACATACACATACGGTATTACAAAAGCTGCGGCAATAAGCACTACTGAAATGAGAAGATTGTTGAACAACGCACCAAGCAGCACTCCAACAACACCGCCGACAACCGCCGCGGTGATAAGCAGAGAAAACTTGTTTTGGGAATGCGTTGCCGCAAGAGCGTTCGTGATGTTGTCGATCATGCGCTGCATACGCGACTTTTTTATCTTGCCCTGCGTCACAAGTACCTTGTATTTAAGGCTGCGGTCACGGTGGAGCAGCGACATAATATCATCTGTTATCCTCTGCGGAGAAAGTCCGAGAAGAATGACTACGGCGGCGGAAAGCAGCAGCGCCGCAAGCAGATAAATCACCTTCATAGTTATACCCTCCCGTATATTTCAAGCTTGTCCTTCGGTACGCCGTTGTCGCGCAGGCGCTTCATAAAGTTTTCGGTGGGCGGATTGACCTTGACGTGCTTGCCGATTATTCTCGCCGTTCCGTCCGGGTTACGCACCTCGTCAATAATATCGTAACGATAAAGGGTGCGGGTTTCGTACTTTCCTTTCTCACCCTGAATACATTCCGCTATTTCCATGATGTGACGCGATCCGTCATCAAGCTGCTTGAGGTAAATTCCGATAGGGAATGCCTCTGTTACAAGTGAGAGAATAGTATCAAGCGGCAGAGAGTGTGCCTGCAGGCAGAGCGTTGCAAGGCGGGTGTATATCTGGTGTGTGGAGGACGCATGTGTGGTCGTAAGAACGGTGTGTCCTGTTCGGGCTGCTTCCTGCGCCTGCCACGCTTCCTCGTTTTTCATTTCAGCAACGCAAATTGAGTTAGGGTGCATGGTTAGGCACATAGTAAGCAGCTTTGCTAATGTTACGTCCCTCGCCGGGTCATCGGTTTCCTTTGTGACGAGATGAAGAACGTCGTTGATAACATTACCGTTTTCGTCCCGCTTAACAAGGTCAAATTCTCTCACGGATTTTTCAAGCGTGATCAGGCGCTTGTTGTTCGGGTAGTTTGACATTATATCCGCCATAATAGTGGTCTTTCCTGAGCCTGTTTCACCAGCATAACACTGCGAAACGCCGTGAATAAAGCAGGTCACAAGGAAATCGTATTCCTCCTCGCTGACCATGCCTGACTCGATAAACTGCTCACGGGTTATCTTTGAGGGATTGACGATACGGATAGACGCGCAGGCACCGCGGGCATTGTCGCAAATATCCGTATAGCCTGCGGTCACTCTGATATTAGAACCGAGAAAGCCTGTCGCAATAGGTTTTGAGCTATCCCATGTGATGTGATTGTGGTGCAGCAGACGTTTCAGCACGTCCACAAGATGTCCTGCGTCCTTGAAATGCTCCGCCTTGAAACGTGCGCCCTTTGCGGGAATAATCTCCACATCGTCCCAGCCGTTGATGTTGATTTCCTCAATATCCTTTCGGAGCAGCCAAGGCGTGAGGATAGAATACTCCGCCATTTCTATGTAGAGCTTGTCTGCGACCTCGCCCAGCGTCATATTCGGGACATAATAGTTGTTGTCCTTCATATACTGCTTGATAAGGCGTTTCATCATATCCTTTTTGTCGGCTTCGTAAAGCTCCACAGCGTAGTTTTCAGCCATGTGCTGCTGTACGCGGGAAAGAAGGGTGTCGAAAGGAATGAAGGAGCGTTCTATTTCCTTTACGCTTTTATCGGATATCTCAGAGAAATCTGACTTGTCCTTTTTCTTGCGGGATTTAGTTTCCGCAGCTTCCTTTACCTCCGCATATTCACCTTCGTTATCTGCGGTCTTTTTCTTGAAAAAACTGAGCATTACTTCTTACCTCCGATAAGCGATTTTGCGAGCTTGTTTATTGCGTGGTTATATGCGCTGTCCGACACTCCGTTTCGGAGGATAGCCGCCTGATTGAACGCCTCGGCGGCGTGGGTGCTGAAAGGTATCTCGCCGGATATTCTGCCGAGGGCATTACGCATAGCGGCAACGTCCTGCTTGAACGAATTTCCCAGCGCAAGGGCGCGGATAAAGTGCTTGTATTGATACTGCTCACTCTGTAAAACAGGCTCCTGTGAGCCGTCAAACACAAGTCCGTTAATATCCGCGGTGAACAGCTCCACGGTCTTTGTTGCGGACATGATAGACCATGCTGTCATTTTTGAGGTGATAACGGTTGACATACAATCAATTATCACATAGTCGGCGCTGCTGCGGAGATAGGAGAAAATCTGTGCAAGGCGCGTATCATCGGGCGGAGGGAAAGAATTCTCGTTCTCACGGATATTGTAGCCAAGCACCATTATCTTATCAGTAATGGGCAGCAGATTTCGACGTAAGTCGGTTTCCTCAAACGAAACATTCGACAGGCACTTTCCGAGAGAACCGTCAAACTTGCTTTCGTGCGGTGCAACAATAGGTATCAGCGGTTTGGTGGTATCAGTTCCGACAACGATAATATCCGCTTTCGGCTCAATGCGGGAAATGTTGTGTGCAAGAGCAAGAGAGGTCGTTGTCTTGTATGCGCCCGAGCTGCCGTATATTGAAAAAATCTTACCCAATTATTCCACCTCGCTCTCTGTGCTTTCGTCATAAATCTCGGCGGTATTAAAAACCGCCTCTGTTGTTTCATAGTCAACTACACCGAGCAGCTCACGCTGGGCGGCAAGGTATTCGGCTTTATGTTCGCTGTCGCCGCGGCAGACAAATACTGCATGGAGCGTTGTGTTCTCGCACTCGGCAAGTTTGAGTGCCTGTGTGCGGTCCTGACATATCACGGTTATCGTTGCATAAAGCGCCTGTTCCTCATCATCGTCCTCGGCAGCATTTACCTGGTCTGCATTGTAGGTATCGTCCGAGCCGTTGTCCGCGGTAGTCGCTAAAACCTCGATATACTGTAATTCATCGTAGATTATAGCCTCATCGTCATTGTCCTCGTTGACAGAGATTATCTGAATTATGTCGCCTGTCTGGAGCTTACCGGAAAGACCGTTAGCAAAGCTGCGTACTGTTACTGACATAGCGGTTTCGTTCACTCCAAGCTGACGGAGCAGAGTGTCCGAGGTGTCGATGGTGTCGGACAGCTTGTTTGCGGAGAATGTGTCGCCGGAAAACATAGCGGCTACCGTGTACTTGCCGACGATCTGTTCAGGGTCGGTGATGATATTATCGGGAAGATTGAGAGTGCCAACCTCGACGGCGGAAAGCATAGAGGGCTGTATCTGCGCTCCCTGGGGAACGTCCTCTTTGAGTCGGATAACGGTTGTTTTCTGTTCAAGCACAACAGAAAACAGCGGCGTTATTCCAAAACAAAGAATGATAGCAAGCACAATGAGAATTATGCCGATCAGTGTACGATTTTTAAGCATAGAGAAAAACCTCCAATAGAAAAACAACCGCATTAGCAGCGCAAATAAACGGTGCAAGCGGCATTTCTTGTTCTTTTTTGATGTGTGCGAATATTTTTGCTGAAATCAGCGCAAGCAGCACCGCAATAAATCCCGGAACAGCGCCGAGCGCAAAGCCAAAGGCAGCGCACAATTTAACATCACCCATACCTATATCCGCTATTAGATTTGCTGCGAAAAGCGTTATAAATAAAGCAAGCAAGCCTGTTATTCTTGCTGAAAGAGATAGCTCATTCAGAAACGGGCTTGCTGCAACAATTATGAACGGGGCAAAGTTGCTTATTTCGCGGGTGCGTATATCTTCTGCGGATATATGGGTAAGGTATATGGTGAGTATCACCGATATTGTTAAAACCATTTTGATTTGTACACATACCGGTATCGCCGCTGTGAACGGGCAAAGCGCACCATGTTTTTAACCTGTCCCACTACGGAAAGGCGGGTAATGGGGTCTTTGCGCGTCATCATAATGCTGCCGGCAGCGCCGATCATCATTGTGAAAACCAGAGCCGCAAGGTTGCCCGTGATAAGCATAAACACAGCCGCGACAACGCCAAAGCAGGCTATTCCGATAAAGCATTGTTTAAGCTCCGTTCTGCCAAAGCCGACAAAGTATTCCGGCTCGATGTTAAGTCCGTAGGGAATGTATAGCTTTCTGCGATTTTCGTTTTCCATATTACACCGCCTTTCAGGTGAGATAGCTGACGATTATGTTCTCGATTAAAAACGGGAGCTGCGCTATTACCGCAAAAACAACCGTGTTCTTTAAGCGTTTCTTGTACTGCGGAGCCTCGTCCGATTCGTGCGTGAGCTTCAGAAAAATGTATATGGCTCGCATAGCAAGTCCGCTGTTTATAGCTATCTGAAGATAGCTGCTGAGCTGGTCTATCTGTGATGTGTCCATACTTTCACCTTACTTTATTGCTCCGCGCACCATTTGTGCGACTCTGACCGTCTGGAAGAATGTATTTCCTGCCGTTCCGCCGCCTGTCGGCACAAGAAATTCACGCAGGATACGGGGCGCTGTGGTTGCCGCAAACATACAAGCAATACCCCAAGGAATATTGGTTATATCTATCACGTTTGACGATAGCAGGAATGCAAGTCCTATCTTTAACAGCATTATCTGCACGATTGTAGTCACAAACGCTCTAACAAACTGTGTGACATAGTTGCGGAAAATTCCCTTGTCGTTTTCAAGCAGACCTAAACACGCAAGCGGTATTCCGGCAACCATTACCTGCATCTCCACTCCCCTTGACATAAACTGAAACAGTAATATGAGATAGAAGATGAAGAACACAAGGCAGGCGAGTACCGGAACAATACCCAGAGAAGCTATGCCTGTCAAGACGGTAGCTGTGTAGTTGGTATCTGCTCCAAGCTGTGATAGAATTGTGGTCGTTACACTATCGCAAACCTCTACGAAAATATCGTATATCCAGCGGAACATAAGCGCCGTTGCGATTGCTTTCACAAAATTCACAAGCAGCATTGTAGGGTCGGTGTCCGGATTACCGTCCGTCCATAGCACATACAAGTCAAAGCCTTTTTTGAGAAATTTCAGCACCATAAGCGATAGTGCAAGCGAAAACGCCATATCCGAAACGGTTGTAAAGAAATTAACGCCTGTGCATTGCGTCATCATCTCGTCTGCATGGAAAACCATGTCGTACAGACCGCCAAGCACCAATTCATTCATGAAAGTGGTTACTATTCCGGTTATGAGTGCAACAACAAGCGTTATAATGATAAATACCATAAGTGTGTTTCCTTTCCAAAGCAAGAGCCGCAGGGGTGAACGCTCGGCGGAAATGACCGAGGCGTCACGCCTCTGCGGCTCGCTTTATGCGGATTGGATAGAGGGTGGGTATCAGCCCATATTGAACATGGATGTAACCTTGTCCTCGGTAGAGGGCATGATAACATTGTTCATCAGAGCAATCAGTCCTACCAGCAGAATGCCGCCGAGAACGACGCCGATAATGATAACGATAGCGTGTTCGGAAACGGAGCCGCGGGTTTCCTCAATCTTGTTCTTTGCTGCCGCAACAGCCATAACTGCCTTGTTGATTGCCTTAGTCTTGATAGCGTTGATCTTGTTCATCATAGTTTTGTTCCTCCAAAAATTGTAGTAGTTTATCTTTCAGGCTCGTCGAAAGACGGAGCGTTGAAATCCTGTGTGTTATCTGCGGTGTTCTCACCGGTGTTGGTATTGGCATTCGCATTTGCGCGGAGCTGTTTCATGAGCGTTGAGTAAGCGCCGATTACAACATTGCTTATCTCGTCGCGCATCTCTTTGGTCGTGGGGAAAGCCGTATCAACATACTTCTTATCGCCGTTCTGGTCGGTGTAGGACACGTTCGGCATATTGACGAAAATGCCCTTTGAACCGTTCATCACGGAAAGACCTCTCACAACGAACGAATTGTCAAGGGTAATGCTGACAGTAGCAAGACGACTGCCGTTCGGATTGTTCGAGAGCTTAATGTCCTTTTCGGGATTGCAGCTTATCTTCATTATGTGTTCCTCCTTTGCTGCGAGATGTGGCTGCGGTGAACATTTTGTCGGGGGGGGAGGTATCCACGAAAGGCGTAACATTATGTACCACCTCCAAAGTAACCTGTGATTACCGTAAGCAGAGAGGTCGCTACTACCGCACCGATAGTGGAAACTACTGCGGTAATAATGCGGTTATCCCACTTTTTCCTGTCCATTTCGTCTGCGGCAGAACGCCTGATACAGAAATAGACAATGCAGACCGTGCCGACTACTGCGGCAAGTCCCAGCAGAATAGTTGACGCGTCATTCAGCAGGTTTTTTAAGCCTGTCGCAACGACAGAGCCGCCTAAACCGCCGCCATCTTCTGCGAAAGCGGTAACGCTTAACGCTGCTGTCATGACCGCCGCAGAAACAGCGGAAATGATACCCTTGACCTTACTTGTCATCTTTTTTCCTCCTTTCAGAACATAGAATTGTGACCTTCGTTTTCCGCATTAACAGCTTTACGCGTCTTTGCAGCTAATTCCAGCCACGGTTTCCATAGTTTTATCTCAATCTCGCCGTCATAGCTTGGTCTTGCATTTTCATCAAGCTCGATAAGCCGCTGATTATGCTTTTTGTCGCCCAGACCAAGCATATCGTTGAATGCCCATTTGGAAATATCTGGCGACTCCATAACGGCGGGAGAGTTGTTAGAGATAACGAGCGAATATGGGCGTTCAAAACCGTTCATTATTTCCTCTGCAGTAAGCAGGCTGCGCTCTATCAGCGACACATTCACAGAGCTGGACGGGTTTGAATACTTTTGTGCGGAGCTGCCGAGTGAATAGGTTAGGGTTGTGTACTTTCCCATTGCCTCGGAAAGTTCCTTGTTGGTTTCAATATCGGTGCTTTGGAGATATATCCAATAGCGGCAGTTTCCTTTTGCTATGTTGGCAACCTCCTCGCCGTACACAAGTTTAAGCTGTGCAAAGCTCTGCAAAAACAAATTCCACCTTATGCCGTAGCCGCGCGATACCGTGAGTTTTTTCTCAAAGGTTTCTATCTTTGAAAAGTTACCAAATTCGTCCAGCACGAAATTTACACGATAGCGCAGGCGGTTTCCTGTTTTCTTCGCAGCAACAACAAGCAATTCATACTGCTGTGCCACAAGTATTGTGGTGATAGGATAGAATGTTTCACGCTCATCGGGAAGAACATAGAACAATGCTTTTTTAGCCTCTGTACCGAACGATGCAAGGTCAAAATCTGACTTTGATGTAATTCGGTATGTGGTCGGATTGGTGAACAGGCGGAGCGTTGTGAGTGCAGAGGTATAAAAGGACGCTGCCGTTTTATCGGGAGCGACATTTGCGATAGCAAGCGTTTGCCGTGCGGGGTGGTTGTCTGGGATACTGCGGAGGTACTTTTTGTACTGTATCTCTTTCTCTCCCTGCGCGGGAACAGACATATTGCTGATGAATTCGTACACGTTGGTGAGGTTCTGATATTCGGGGCAGTCTTGGTTATCGTAGACAACTGCCAGAATGGACGCAACGATGATAGCCATTTCTCCGTTAGTCCAGATAGGCTCGCCCTTTTCGCTTTTTTCTACAAGAATGTTCACCATATCCCATGCCTTTTCGCTTGCCTCGTTGATTTCACCTCTGTTTACCGCGTCGATTATCGGCTGCAAGGGATTGTAGCACATAGATTTCCGCGGCGAATTAAAGTCGATAACGCAGACGGTATAACCGAGCGTTTCAAGGAAGGTGTGCATATAGTGGTAAAGCTCACCCTTCGGGTCGGAAACCACAATACCTTCACCGGCAAGAGCCAGCGCACACAATGTTTGAAGAACAAGCGTTCGTGTTTTGCCGCAGCCTGTCGAACCGATAGTCATTGTGTGAACGTCATCGGTTATACAGCTTATCTGCTCCTTGATCGCTGTTGCATTTCTGCCGAGGACTATACCTGCCTCATCAAAGATATTGCCTGTTATGCCTATGGGCTTTGCATGGTAATACTGTCCGTTGTCAACAGCTTCAGCTCGCCGCAAACCTTCCGCAAGCAGCCGTTTTATTTTATCGTCTGCCAGAAACAGCACAACGGCGGGAAATATTCTTGCTTTTTCCTCATCGGGCATAAACCACGCAGAACCATGCTGCTTTTGTCCGTAGGGTTTTGGTATCTCAATTTTCGGAGTGACTTGATACATTTCCGCTTGATAGGGTTTGAGAGAACTAAAAAAGTAGACAAAGCAGACTAACGCCGCCATAGTTTCAAATATCCAGAACAGCTTCCGCGGCTGTTCGTTGGATAACGCTCCGTCTATCAGCGAAAATATATTGAGGTAGTTCCTCTCTGAAAGGCTCCGGTGAGTGAATGCGTCGTTGATAAGATTTGCAAGGAACAGCGCGGCGAATGTGCCAATAATCACAAACAAGCAGCATAGGAACAGCTTATGTGAATTGTCCTTTATCAACCGTTTCAACGCACTTTTTAACCGCTGTGGAAACTTTGCAATATCCTCGCGGCAGTTTCTTGTGTTTCGTTTCATAATTCAGCTTCTTCTGTAACGTTTTCCTCTGACACAACGGTTTCCTTAACGACGGTCTGATTACGCTGTTCATCAACAAATTTGGTGAGCTTACCGACAGCGTTATTGCAGATAAGCGCCTCGTTCATGGAAACCTCATCGCTCTTGTAATCTTCGAGCAGCTTTATTTCGCCGTTTCTGCGCTTGATGAGGTCTACTGCCCCAACACCGAACCGCCCGCCATAAAGGTGCGCAGCGTCCTTGTGTACGGTGTAATCAACACCGAGCAGAATGAGTATGTGTTCGGGGCTGTGGGCGTTTCTCTCCTTGAAAAGCTCCATTGCTTCATCAAGCGACAGTTTTCCGGCAAACGGCTCATAAATCGTTGAAGGCGTTCCACCCGGCTCATGACTTAACACATAGAATGAAAAATCGCATATCTTTCCTGTTGTAACTGCCATTTTGTTTCCCTCCATAAACAGAAAAAGGCACGATTCTTTCTCAAAAATCGTGCCTATATTTATTGTAGTTCTTACGGGTTTGTCGGTGCTATATGCCAATCGTCGTAGACATTTCCTTTTATCCGTATGCTGTCATCAACAAGCCGTATCGACAACTGACCGGCAGGACACCACACGTCAAACACCTCCGCATATATACGGTACGGTGTGTTGTCGGGATACCATATCGGTGTAAAATGTGTGCGGTCATTGTAAGTGCTGTAAGGATTGACCTTAAACTGAAATTCGCTGCCGACTTTTTCAAGCAGGCGGTTGTATTTTGCGGTACTCTGCCTGTTGAAATTGAATTCGGGGAAAAGGACATTGACCTTCTGAGCGTTGGTGCAATAGCTTATATCGCCGTCAACATCCGTGGTAACGGATATGTTTATCCCATAGCCGGATTTCATTTTCCAAGCACCGTCGCTGCCTGTCGCCGTGTAGCAATACGGAGATGGAGATACTGTCATATCTGCGGAGAGCCGCACGGTGTATGTTACCTCGTAAGCTCCGTCAATATAAACTGCCCTCTGTATCTTTTTCTCACGCCATCGTCCGGTGGCTGTCTGATATTCGTAATAGCAGCCGTAATATTCATAGCTGCCGGTTGAGGTTGACCAGCTATCCTGCCCCCAATCATATACCCACTCTGTCCATGAAAGTTCGGTTATATCTTCTTTCGGAGCATAAGAGGAAATGTTCTTCTCAATGGAGCTTGTACCGTAATTCTTCCACCAGGAGGGGCGTGCGTCTGTAACCTTTGGGTCGGGCGGCGTCTTTTCTTCAACCTTTGCTATCTTCGCATTTATGACAATGCTGCTGACGGTCTGTTTATCCTTGTCTTTGAAAGCGCCGTCGGGCGAGGTTATCGTGATGATAACGTCCTGCGCCGTTGTGGGAGTATGCCACTTGAAATAGCCCATAGCTTCCTCATGCGAGGGACAACTTACATTGACAGTACCGGACGCGAGGGTTCTGCCGGCTGTGCTTTTGACAGAGTAGTTTACCCGTGCGCCTGTTCCCACGGTATCTCCGTCCTTAACGCGCTTTACCAGTTTGTATTTGTCGTTTGCCTCGTCCCATTCATACACCGAAACATAGCTTGTAGGCATCATATAAGTATCGGTATAGGGTGAGCCATATTCTCCGTCGCCAAGATAGGTCGCTTTGCTGGATATAAGCGGGAGATTACCGTCGCTGTCGTAGATGGAGAATTTATAGCCGTAGTAGTCCTTGTCCTTATTATTATAGAAAGTAAACGAGGTATAGACATAGGTGTCCGTATGGTACTCGGCAATTTCTTCTCCATCGGGCAAATCTTCTTCAGGCGGCGGTTCTGCACCGATAATTCCTATACCCATACACCTTATGATACATTCATCGGAATTGTACTTACTGTTCCCGTTGTAATAATCATTATCCGAGGGTGAATAAACAGATACACCGAGGTCTGTTGCCTGCAAAAAAGCGGCTCTCGGCAGTTCCGAGTGCGTGAGCGTTCCGACTAATGCGCGGAGGTTGTTCGTGCTGTTCCAAGCTGCCGAGTATGTGACTTTATCATAGTGGTTAAGCAGCGCACACTCCGTTGCGGTAAGCGCCCAGTTCAGACCGTCATATCGAAAATACGCAATAGGCTCAAAGGCTATCTTGTACTTTCCGTCCGCAAAGTCCTCATATTTCAGCCGCGGAAAAATTGTCTGCAAGCAGTTTTCCACAAATGCTCTGTCGCCGAGAAAGCTCTTGATAGCCTCATAATTTGAGGTATTGCTTTCGGATATAATATCAATGCTTGATAAACTCTCTACATATTCAGCATGGTATCCCGAAGATTTTACTCTCGATGATACCGTCTGCCGATATTTCGCAATAGAGGTACTGTCAAGTGCGCTGTATGTGTTTCCGACATACGCAGACGAAAGCCAAGTCGTTTTTGGTATAAGCTCCGTTCCGTCCGCAAAGTAACACATTCCCGATACTGCGGCAATAGTTGGCTCGCCTGTTATATCCAGCGTGTTGAACACCTTTGTTTCGTCCTCTGCGTCGTAGATAGTTATGCGTAAGCCTTCAAGGTCATATCCATAACCGTCCCACACATTGCCGCCGCTGTCCGTTTGTATCGCCCACCCGTTATCATCGGTGCCGGGCTTAAACCCCGAGCCGTCATCATTACCAAAATTCACGTCTGCAAATGCGCTGCTCGTAAAAAGGAACATAACGGCAAGGGACAACAGAACAGCTATAATTCTTTTCTGTTTCATCATTTATCCTTTCGCAAAAGCAAAGGCGCACATTTCTGTACGCCTTACTGTGTATTAGAGGGAAATTCTCAATCCGTCCATTTCTCACCGCTTAATTCAAAGTCGGGAATTTCATCAACAATTACCGGACCGGACTCGGACCAGAGTTGGAAGATACCATTGTAAACCCATGTCGTTCCGTTGCTGTCCGTGTAGGTATCGCCGCTGTTCGGGTTCTTCGGAAAGCCGTTCTCGTCGGTAGGTTTCTCAACAGGCTCGTCACTAGGGTTCCGGTCTGTTGTGGTCGCTGTGCCGGTGTGTTCGGGAGCTGCTGTTACTTTCGGGAGGTCGGTGCGGACAGGCTCGTCGGGAGTGTTATCTGTCGGCTTGCTTGTGACTATGGTCACGGCGGGTTTCGTTGTATCGGCAGGATTAGTGGTGCTTGCGGGAGTTGTCGCCGTATCTGCGGGTCTTTCACTTGTGGTGGGGCTATCGGGTATCGGAGCGGATTCGGCGGTTTCCTCAACCGAGATAGGCTCGCCCTCGCTGATGTGGCTGCTTATCGTTACCACAGGGGTATCTTCTGTTTCGGTTATTTCGTGAATTATCTCGGAGGTCTGCATGAGTTTGTCGTTGAGCAGATCAGCGTCACTCCTGCGGTTAAGTATTATAATTGTCGCCGCGGCAGCGATTGAAAGAGCTGCTGTTATTGCGATGATTATTTTTGTTGTCTTTGTCATAGTTTGTTCCTCCTTGTCGGATATGTAGTTTTCCTGCCAATAATATGATACCATATATTTACAGTTTTGTCAATTAGTTTACACACAAAATTATTCACAAACATTTGAAAATATCCCTGTGCAGATCGCCTAAAAAGCAGGGAAATGCTCAACTGCGGAATAAGCCGTAGGCGTTTCCGGTACATTTCTATATTGAAAGCTCGTCCTCAAGTTCATCATCTTCCTCAATGTCAAGTTCGTCTGTCTGAGCGAGTTCGCTTTCGGAGTTAAGGCGGCGGACAAGATCGGAAAAGCTGTCAAGGTAGTGCTGATAGTGTTCGTAACGGCGCATGGTAATAAGGTCATCGTTCTTGATCGCCGAACGGAGGTTCTCTGCGTAACCTATGACAGCCGGAACACAAAGCCGTTTCATTTGCTTGTCCGAAAGGCTTTCAGCCCGCTGACGAATAAATATCAAGTTTTCATCAGCGTCGATTATCCCCATTGCTATCGCAGCATTTTTTCGTATCTCGTCCTTTCGGGCGATATAGTCGCTCGGAACAATGGGCGGCAGTTCACGCTGACAAATTTCATCGAACATGAATAAAGGAGTTTCTTCCTCAATCATCTGCTTTTCATAGATAATATGGTTGCGGACGAGGTTCAAATTCACGCCATCAGCGTAAAATGGGTCGGAGCTACCGTATTTGTAGATATGCTCCCAGCGTTCATATTCGTTTTCAAGGTTTTTAAGTCTGTCCATGCGCACCTCGCTTTCAATCGGAGAAATGTCCATCTGCTACCTATTTCTCCGTTAGGGTTCCGGTTCTGCCTCACTCTCATCATACTCCATAGACTCATACCATTCGGGAGAATAACCGAGTATCTCTGCTGCAAGCTGGCAAGATTCAACTGTCTGACATTGCGGAATATAGGTTTCGACTTTTTCACCGTTTTTATAGGTAGCCGTGCCAACATTGTAGCCGAAATCTTCATCAGCCCATTGGTGTTCAAAGGAGAGCGTGGGATACATTTGGGCAAGTCGTTTAATTACCGCCTCCGGTCGTGACCACGCCGTGTGAAATACTAGGGTATTGTTTTCAAACGGTTCGGCTTTATATGCGTCCCATTTTGTGTTCCACTGCTGCAAGCGCCACTCATACCAAGTCGGAGCGCCGTAATTTATTATGTTGTGTGCAAGCTGACGCCCCTTTTCAGCAGAGCCTTTATCTATACCAGACATTTCCCCTGAAATACCTACTTTATTTAAATCGGTAAAATACGCTTTAAGCGTTGTGATAGTATCCCGATATTCTTTAACAGAGAGCTTTTGAATACCCTCAACGGTTTCCGTATTTACCGGATTTACGGCAGATAAGTAGTTTGACAAGTCTTTAGAAAAGCTGCTTTCAAATGAAATATCAAGCTCTTTTGGCATGGGAATTATCTTGTCAAAAACAAGGAGCGTGTTTCCTTCCTCATCTTTAGTTGTAACCGCATCAAGCAATCTGCGTATCTCCGTTTCTTCTCCGTCAATCGCAAGACGATTTGTAATATGATTTGGCATTTTCTTATCCTTTCCACAGAAATGTCCCTCTGCTACCCATTTCTCAAACCTCGTCATCGAAATTGCTGGCATTATAGGCTCGGTTGAGTTCCTCCCGCGCCTCCTGCCGATATTCTTCTTCCGGCTTTACCTTTTCCTTTAGGTACTGTGCCGCAAATTTTTTGGCAGTAGTAAGAATGTTTTCGTGAGAACGCCCGTCGGTGTAGTTTTCGGTGAGCATACCGATTACCGTTGCGAATGAGATCGCAGATGTTCTTCCGGTTCTTGCGCATATCGGTATAACACGGTGTTCGATTATGCCCTCTATCTTTTTCAGATATGGAGCTATGCAAATATCAAGTTCCTCACGAATGTACTGACGGATCATGTTCTCATTGGCTCTTGCCGCATCCGTGTCAAGGCTGCTGTCAATAAGCAGCCGTACAGCGTTTGAAAAGTTGGTGTTGTGTTTCGCCGCGTACTTGTCAATAGCCTCTATCATTTCCTCCGTCATAGCTATCGGTTTTTGTTGGAGTCGCCTGCTCATAGGATAACCTCCTTTCTGTACTGTAAATATTTAGGAGAAATGCTAAAGAATTTCTCATAACGCTGGTGAAATTCCTTGCAACGCCTTTGGCGGTGCGGTGTGAGGTAGAGGAACGAAGTTCCTCTATTCCTGCCCTACGGAGTTGGGGCGCTTTTCCCCCGCGGTGTTGAAAAGCAGTTGAATGTTGAAAAATAATCACATTTGCATTTCATTAGCCTGTTGCTCCATTTCTGACTCCGCCTCGTCTATTTCTTCCGCTGTCATCTTGAGAAAATCAAGGAGAGGGATATTCAGACGGCGGTAGTGCTGCAAGTCCTCGTTCCAGTCCTTTGTTATCGGACTTATAATTCGCAGCTTGAGCTGTCTGTCGGGAAAGTCATTCTGTATCTTGCTGATAAGATGAATTGCTGCCTCTCTGCCTGCCTTGTCATTGTCAAGACCGATATAAACATGGTTTATTTCGGGGTGATTACAGAGGTATTTGTACGCCGCCATGTAATTCTCGCAGCCGTTAAGACTCAGGCGGTGTTCCGCTTTCCAGTTCTTGCCGAGCAGCGTCTGAAAGGTTGCGTGTGAGAGAGCGTCGATAGGGCTTTCAAATATGCGAAGTACGTCATTTGTTCCGCGCACCGCAAAAGGGCAGGTCTTGTCGCCGCCTGCCGCCTCACCGCGAAACTGCACAAAAGATGATGTTCCGCGAAAAGCGCAGCTCTGTATGACGCCTTTTTCGTCCGTTCCAAAGAACAGGCAGTTATGGTGAGCATTGTCCTCGGCAATGAGCTGCTGTTCTATCAGCGAAAAGACAATGTTCTTATCAATGCCGCGCGTCCGTATGAGATAGGCACACACTCTGGATGGCTTTATATCGTGCGGCGGGACAACAAATTCTGAATTCGATTTTGCTGCGCGGTTCAAGTTCTTCCGCACGAATGTTTCCGGCTGTACAAGATATACGCCGTGGAGTACACGGTTGGCGATAAAATCGAGTGCGTCATCACGGCTGCAACCGAGGGTGTCCGCCACAAGGTCGGCAGGAAAACCTTTTGCACCATCGGAATGACGGTACCAGTTATTCTTTTCGGGGAAAATGTAAAGACCGCCGCTGTCCTTGATATGTACTGCTTTTGCATTGCTGCGCTTGCTCTCGTCAATAACCAGTCCCAGCGCCTCGGCGACAAGCAGGCAGCTTGCATTGGTTATCTTAAAGTAATCATCTCTCGAATATCTTCCCATTGTGTACCTCACTTTCATTCGGAGAAATGTCCCTATGCAGAATAAGCCGAAGGCGTTTCTAGCCCATATTCGCATAGGAGTATCTGATACCGGAAAGAACAAAGCAAACACATGGAAGTGAGCAGCCGTTGCCCCAAATCTTGTATTCAGCCGCATCGGGGTGCGGTGAGCTTAACCACTTTGCTATCTGTCTGCGCGTCTTTTCTTTTTTCAGCCCTTTTATCTTTCCATACTCGCTGAAAACCTTGCTCCAATAATCAATATCTGCCTCGGTAGGATTTGCAATTTCAAGCTCGCGACACCAACAATCGGGAAAGCCCTGCAAGCGGGCACACTCGGTTGGTGTGAGATACCTTACGGCAATTCTGCCCTCGCATTCCTTATTAACGATAGGGGCAGACTTGTAATCGGACGCTGCAAGCGTTCCTGCAAGCTCTTTATCGGCGGTGCGATAAGAACGGCTGGCACAATAGGAGGGGACGATAATTGCGTTCTGCTTTCCGGGGCTGCCGCCGTTCACGAGAGTGTTGGATATTCCATCGGAGCGCAGGCAGACGCCATGAGCCTGCATATATGGATAAAAGTTGCACGGTTCCGGTGCGAATAAGGTCTGATCCACATTTGTGGACAGAGTCGCTGACAGATTATCCTGTAACAATGCACCCTTGCCGCCGCCTTCTGCTCCGCAGCGTATTTTTAGGGTTTTCGGGGTTTCCACTACGAACGGACAGTTATTGCCGCCCATACCATAAGTTGCGGATACTGCGTTCGCTGTTTCAAGCGGTCCGGTGTAACGACAGGTCTGACTATGATTATCAAAACACTTTAGGTCAACCCTGCCTGTTTTTTCAGAGCTTCCAGCAGAACAAAGGGTAAACCCTTTCCTCGCTTCATAGAACGCTTGATTATACCCAGACACGCTTTCGGACTCAAATAGTATTTTGCCGGCACTTTCTCCTCCAAAATCTGCGACAAGGTAGATTCGACGACGACGTTGGGCGACTCCCCAGTATTGTGCGTTAAGCAATCGCCAGGCGACAGAATAATTATCTCCCACGATTTCTCCGCTGCCGAGCCACTTGTTGTTTTTCGGCATAGGTATTGATACCTCATCGGTTTCTTTGATGGAGCAGATTGCTGTGAGGACGGAGTGGAAATCCTTTCCTCGGTTGCTGCTGAATGCTCCTGCGACGTTTTCCCAGACGATATATCTCGGATATTTGCCATGTGTTGCACACCTCATTTCCTTTATCACACGGATTGCCTCGTAAAACAAGTTGGAGCGCGACCCGTCAAGACCGGCTCTTTTTCCGGCTATTGACATATCTTGGCAAGGCGAGCCAAATGTAATTATATCCACAGGCGGTATTTCCGCTCCGTTCATGCTGCAAATGTTACCGAGGTGCTTCACCTCCGGCATTCGCGTTCTGGTAACAAGTATCGGGAACGGTTCTATCTCCGATGCCCATATAGGCTTTATCCCGACAAGCATACCGCCAAACGGAAAGCTGCCGCTCCCGTCAAACAGGCTGCCAAGCGTTAGTTGTTCGTTCATATCCTTTCCTTTCTTTCAGAGAAATGTCCCTCTGCTACCCATTTCTCACGCAGGAGCGGTGGTTATCACGGAGAAATGTCCATCTGCTACCCATTTCCTGCGCGGGGGCGGTGGTTATCACGGAGAAATGTCCCTTTGCTACCCATTTCTCGCGCGGGGGCGGTGGTTATCGCAGAGAAATGTCCATCTGCTACCCATTTCTCGCATTTCGTATTCTTGTTCTCTCTTTCAGAGAAATGTCCCTCCGCTACCCATTTCCTCGATGAAAGCGCGTAGCTGCGGAGGGACTTGTTCTGATTTAATCTTCTGAAAAAGAGGATCGGTTCAAGAGGGTTCCAGTTCCTCATCTTCAGTTGCCGGAGTATGTTCGCGGAAATCGTCAAGGGTCATTGTATAGCCGCCGAAATTGGTGTCATCTTCGCCGAGAACAACACCTTCCTCTGCTCCCTGTATAGGGTATCTGGTAATAACCGTTCCAAAGTGATTGACGGTAATGATGTTTCTGACCTCGTTGGCGAACCCATCGTTATCATCGCGGAGGTCATAGGCATAAAGCCCGTCGGGAACAGTGCTGCGGTCAATTCGGTAGTTGCTGAAAAGCGCGTCCTGTCCGAGTATCTCAAAAGCCTCATACTCTCCGTCGTAAGCATTTACAGGTTTCATTGTGATGTCCTTTCCGAGAAATGTCCATCTGACGGACTTTTCTCAATCGTGTTCAGGTTCTTCTTCGTTTTCTTCTTCAAGAATGTCGTTCAGAGCGTCCCTTGCCCATGAGGGAATATGTTCCTCTTTCATAGCACCGAGGAAATCATTGCTGTGGATAGCGGCTTCCTCTCGGTCATATAAAAATACGCCGATAATCTGCCTGCCTTCCTTTTTAGGGTCGCAGCCTGTACCTAACTGTGCTAGGAAAAGCTGATTTTCAGGGATACGCTTATCCGGCACTAAATATTCGGGACGAATAATCATTACCCGTCCCGTATAGTCTGAAATGTTCGCAGTGTCAACATTGTTCTCACCATACATTCCGCAGAAAGTGAGTTTGTCAATGTCGCCCTCGCGTTCGCTTATGTATGCCTCAAATTCTTCATCATTGCCGTATCCGAAATCATTGCGGAATTTTTCTGCCATTTCGGAAATTATGCTTTCCATTCCGGATAGGGTCGGGTTATATCCCTTTGCGCGTAATTTTTCCATGAAGTGTCCTTCAACATTCATTTGCTCAACCATATCCCACACGCTGTCGCGTTCATCTTCGTTAAGCTCAAATTGCATTTCTTGCCCGTTGACGGTTCGGATAATTGAGCCTGCTTTCGGTGTGAGTTCTTCCTGTCTGATATGTTCATTCACATTAGATAATGCGCGGGAAAACAGGTCGTGATACGCAGCAAAACAATTATTGTTTGAGTCACCGGTGGTAAAGTAGTGTCCCCACACCGGTGAAAGACCCCCGTTGTGATTGCTGTTATACCATGTTACATAGTGGCTCGGCATATTCTTGCTCTGTCCGAGAAGAAATTCGGCGGTCGGGGTTTTAACTGTCTGAATTATGCGGTATCCTTCGACTTCCTGCTGTTTTTCTTTGTTTCTATCGTGGTAAGTAAACCTCACCTCCTCCGCTACGCTGTCGAGAAGAACAGAGTGAGCTGCCCCCAGCGTACTGTTGGCGACTTTTCTGATTGCCTCGGCGTTGGGATAATCGGCGATAAATTTGCTTGCCCACTCCTTGTTGGCTTTGTCGATACGACCGTCCCATTCAAGGCTGTTGATTCGCAGAGCAAGCATAAGCATTGCACGTTCAAAGCCGTATTTCTCGGTGACTTCCGCGGTGATTTTCTTCACATCAAGATAGTTGTTACGAAAGTTTTCGTTGATAGAACGGCGAATAAAAAAACCGCATTCCTCGTTCAAATTCATGCTTTCGCGGTACTGTTCAATTTCGCCGTTCTCTTTGGCATATTTGAGACTGTTCTTGTAAATATCCATAGTAAGTGTTCCTTTCACAGAAATGGGTAGCAGGTGGACATTTCTCAATCAGAGTTCCGGTTCTTCCTCGTTGCAAACAGGGTCGTGTGTAGCAAAATATTCGTTGATTGCCTTTTGTATATCCCATTCGCTTGGCGCGGTATTATCAACGCTGTTGTTCAGATATATATCTGTGATACCGGAAATAATCTCGTCATTATACTCGTCGCTGTCTAGCTCATTTTCTTCAATATAGTATCTTATATCCTCCATAACGCCTATTCGCATTTGATTAAAATAGGCGTCAAGGAGTTCGCTCTTGGATAGCCTTATCTCATAAGTTGTATCACCTATGGTGCGTTTTACAGAAAAATCCGTTTCATGATCCGGAGCATGACAGACGATTACACGCACTTTCTCAGCGGCTGCAATCATATCAGCAAGCTCCGCAACATTCACGCTGGCAGCAAGTTTTTGCTTGCAAAACTCTATAAGTTCGGTGCTTGTGCCGACGAAAAGAGTGCCATCGGTGATTTTTTCTTTCAGTATATAACTATCAGAAAAATGAGGGTGCGGTAATACGGTTATCCTATCTGTAGTCGGCATTGTGATTTCCTTTCAAGAAATGGTCTGGAAATGCGTTTGGCTTATTTCGCAGATGTACATTTCTCTTTTTTCAGAGTTCCAGTTCATCTTCTTCCTCGGTCTGCGGAGCCGGTTTGCATTCGTCCAAAAACAAAAACAACGGAGTATTCTTTGTGTCCTCAAATACTCCGTTGGTTATTTCAGAAAGTCTGTTTATGTACTCCGTGCAGGCATTTGTGTCATGTTTACGGTAGGCAGAATGAATATCGTAGTTGTCCAGCAGCGTAGTTAGTTCCGTTGCGGCTTTTTCAAGCACCTTTGCTGCGGCAGGCGGTACGCTGCTGTCTGCGGCGCAGCGAAACAGTGAACGCTCTGCGGCTATTCTGTTCCGTATCGGGTCGGAGCTGGTGTAGTAACCTTGAATTTCATACCTGCCGTTGTAATGCCGCCACGTTGCAAACTGCGATGAGCCGGACGAACGTTCGCCGAGGACGATTTCCATTCCGGACGTGCTTATGGTTTGGATTGTTCTGAAATGCGAATCTATATGCACTTTCTCTCCTCCCGTTACTCGGTATAGTTTCTTGAATATGTTTGTGAGAATGGGCTTAACAATACCGTTTCCGGCAAGTTTGTACAGAAATGCGTCATTGTCTTTTACGGATTTTGCGATGTAATACTCCCTATCGGAGTAGCCCATAATTCGCCAACATTCAAGCGGCATTAAGCGTCGAACTTCAATTTTCCCTAATTTGTCAACAATAATGCCGGCTGTCCCACACCGACTAACAGACGAATTGGAATGTGCTGTTATAGTCGGAACGGTATAATCCTTTTTCAGCCGCTTGTTGTAGATGTCAACTACATTCTTCATTACTGAAACCCTGCCGATTTGTGCATACTGAATACTGCACTCATTTTGTTTAATGATGTGCTGTATCGTCTTTATAACCGTTGGTTGTGTAATAATGTATTTTTCGGGGTAATGAGGCTCAATAAAATCGAAATACCTCGCTCCACACTTGGATATGTACGGAATGACAAAACAGCCTGTATGGTTTTGGATAGATACCATAAAGCAGCGGATACGGTGCTGCGGCACTCCGTAGTTATAAGAGTCAATATCGACAGATGTATTCGTATATCCCTTTGCTGAAAGGAAATCGCACCACATATCAAAATCGGCTCTGTTCCTTTTGGAATGGCATTGCGTGACATTTTCCATAATCAGAACATTTGGAAGAATATCACACTCATTGAGCAATCTTTCTACCTCCCATAAAAGGGAGCTTGCTGTTCCGCTGCCTTTAACCATTCCGTCTTTTTTCCCGATAGATGATAAAGAGGTGCAGGGATAAGAGTAGGTCATCCAATACTGACAGCCGTCATCAAGAATTTCAAGGTCATTTCCTTTCACCTCTCGTATATCTGTTGGAACAAAATCGGTGTTGTGTATTGCGTTATACACGGCAACAGTACTAGGGTCATTCTCAATAAGGCGGTGAGCTTCAAAGGGAATGCCGCTGTCACGCATTGCCATAGCTTGTGTACCAATACCGCCAAATAGCTCAATCAGCTTAATCATCATTCATACTGTTCACCTCGTTTCTCCATACAATGGGTAGCAGATGGACATTGTTATCTGTCCATTTCTTCTGCGCCGTTTTCCTCCGCATCTTCGTCAAGCACCTGTTCTTCCGCCTTACCAAATTCAAGCTCGGCATTTATTGCCGATTGTTTTTCGATAAGCCTTGCGAGTTCTTCTGTGTGTTCAAACGGCTGTTCATATAGGGTTTGAGCGTTTTTAAGCTGGGTTTCATTCTTGGCTATGGACTCGGCAAGCCGTACCGGCTCGTTTTCCAACTTTTGAAGAAGATTATCCAGCTTTGTGATAGCACCGATACCGCTGTTTGCATAGTCATTGCGGTAGCTGTTCTTTCCTTTCAAGACAAGGTGCATAGTAAGAGCGTCGGCACGTCTTATGCCAATCTCAAAACCATGATACTTACCGAAAAGCAGGAGTTCGTGTTCGGATGCCTCACTTGTTCCCATATAGGCTTGCACCTGCGCCTCAATCATTTCAGCCGCTTTTTCTTTTTCAGTATAAGTTTTTCCGTTTATTTCAATAACAAAGCTGTCATCAACAAACGGGTGCTGCTGAAAAGTCTGAATGTCTGCCAAAGCATTGTCACGCTGTCGGGTAAGGTTCTCTATCATTGTTGGATACATTTTTGTGATGTCTGTTTCCAAGCGCTTATGTTCTGATAGATAATCGGATTGCAGCAGCATAAGACGAGCGACCTCATTATCAACGGTCAATTTTTCGGCTATCAGAGGATTGTCGGTGGTCGCGGCTTTCATCTCGGCAAAGGTGAGAGCTGTTTCATCGATGTCCTCGCAGCTACGGGATACAGGCTTTCCGGAGAGAACTTTTGACGCTATCTCCTGCTTTTTTTCAAGGAGCTGCCAGCGATATGTATCAAAAGTACCCTTTGTAGCGTAGTAAAAGACGTGTACCTCATCAAGTTCGTTTCCTTGACGAATACCGCGACCGTTGCGCTGCTCGATGTCCGACGGACGGTAGGGTGCGTCAAGATGGTGCATGGCAATAAGGTGTTTCTGAATATTTACACCCGTACCGAGCTTTCCGGTTGATCCGATGATCACTCGCACCTGCGCTTGATTTACCCTATCAAACAATTCAATACGCTGACGGTCATTGTGTGCGTCGTGGACAAAAGCTATCTCATTCTCGGCGTATCTGCCGCTGGCGACGAGCTTTGCCTTGATGTCCTCGTAAACGGTAAATGTACCGTCATATTTCGGGGTGTTTGTGTCGCAAAACACAACCTGTGCCGTACCCGGATTGCTTTCGTCTATATCAAGTATGTTCCTTACACAGTTGTTTACCTTGCTGCCCTCATAGTCCTCAGCTTCGGGATTGAGTATCCGTCCGTCCAGCGCAACTTTGGTCATGAAGGTACAGATGGCTAACATATTATCTTCTTCCGGCTTTACCTCCTTGTTTTCGATTTTCCTTGCCCGTTCCATGCCTTCGTCACGCTGTGCCTCCTGCGCGGGGGACGGCTCGCAAATAACGAGCTGCGGTTTCCCACCGGCGACACCCGGCAGCTTGAGGTCAAGGTCGGCGGTCTTAACGATGTCTGTGACCTCTCCGAACAGATTACAGAGTTCCGGCAGATTTACAAAGTTCGCAAATCGCGTTCGCATACGAAAACCAGTTCCGGAGGGCTTAACCTCCATAGTCTGTGTGATATTGCCGAAAACACTCGCCCAGTTATCGAAATATTCGATGCCGAGCTGCTGGAGAGTGCGGTACTGCAAAAGGTATTGCCAGACGAACATTTCCGATATAGCGTTGCTTATCGGAGTACCTGTCATAAGGCAGACACCGCCGCCGTTGTTTATTTCCTGCATATATCTTATTTTCAGCTCAAGGTCGAATGCCCGCTGAGAATTGGAGTTCGTGTTTATGCCGGCAACATTCGTCATCTTGGAAAACAGGGCAAGATTTTTGTAGTTGTGAGCCTCATCTATGATGAGATAGTCGCAGCCTAAATCTTCAAATGAAATGAAATCATCTTTTTTTGCCGCGGCGCGGAGCTTTTCAATCTTTGTCTGTAATGAAAAGCGCATACTTTCCAACCGCTTTATTGAAAGACGTTCGCCTTTATCGGCTTTCATCATTTCAATGGTTTGGGTAAGTTCTTCAATGCGCCGGTCAAAGTATTCCTCCTGCCGTTCCAGTGACATAGGCATTTTCTCAAACTGACTCTGCGAAACAATTATCGCGTCAAAGTCGTTCGAGGAAATCTTGGCGAGAAATCTGCGGCGGCTGAGTTTCTGGAAATCCTTTTCAGTAGCCACCAGGATATTTGCTGAAGGAAAAAATCGCTGAAATTCCTCGCCAAACTGTCCTATAACAGCGTTCGGAACAACGAAAAGCGGCTTTGTTATAGCACCTATGCTTTTGAGGTACATTCCCAGACCTGCGGACGCTGCTGTTTTTCCCGCGCCTACTTCATGTGCCATTAGTCCGCCGCCTGTCGCGGCAAAACGCGCGATAACGTCTTTCTGGTGGGGGCGCAGAGTAACACCGGCAGCCATTCCCGGAATATCTATATAGCTGCCGTCATAATGCCGTGGGGTAATATTGTTAAAACGGTCATTGTAGATATTCTCAATGCGCTTGACGCGGCTTGCGTCGGCGAGTACCCACTGCACAAATGCCTGTTCGATACGCGCTTGCTTTTCGCGGGCGAGGATAGTTTCTTTCTTGTTTACTACATAGCGTTCATGTAATCCTTTCTCATCACGGTAGGTTTCCTTGTCCTTTACGGTTGCTCTGCGCTGATTAAGGCAAAGCTCGGTAAGCTCATAGGCGTTCAGCCTGCGTGTTCCATATTCCTGATCTACCTTAACATTGGAATCTGCTCCCTTGTTGGGTATCCTCCATTCATTCAGTGCTGGGAGGTATTCACAGGATATTTGCATTTTTGCAAAGCTACCGGAGCTTCGGTTAGACCTTGCTGTTTCAAAGGTGTCATAAATAAATTGCGTGTACATTTCCGCAGGGATAAACATAGAGCCGAGCCGAAAGCTAATATCGGAAATTCCGAGAGTAGGGGGTTGATGCTCTTTCAGCGCGGCAACATTTCGAGAGAACATCTCGGGATTTTCTTCTGCTTTCACCATTGCAAGACCGAGTTTCTCCCGCGTGTGACCGGACAGATACTCGTCTGCTGTTTCCCAACCGGAGTATTTGTCGCCGGCATTTCTGGCGGGATTGCAGAAAATCATATCCCCCAGCTCGTTTATAACCTCGTCCTCGCTTTTACAGCAGAGAGCTGCCATATAATGCAAGTCTATCTGCTGTTTGAGGTTTAAGGAAATGTGCAGAGCCTCAATAGCGGTATCCGCATGGTCGGGGGTTCGGAATTGGTTTATAGTGCGCTTAAAGAAAATGTCCGCTTTGTCGAAATAAGGTTCGTCCTTTTCGTTTCGCCGTTCTATTTCCAGTGCGGAGAGTTTCGGAGCGCGAATATCATCGCTGAACCGGCGCAGATTTGTCTGAGTGTTAAGACAGCCGTATTTCTTTACGAAACTGTCATAGAGCGAATTCAGCGCCGTTTGCTTTTCGGTGAGCAGTTCGTCTGTGCAGCCGTCACGCTGAATAGCGATAAGTTCATCAAGCTGCTGAACAATGACAGTCATCTGCTTTATTGCCTCGGCAGACTTTTTGTCGCCTGTGTATTCGGCAGCTCCGTGGTGGTCGCCAAAAAAAAGTTTCTCGTTATCATCGGTGAAATAGGTGAACGGGCGGACTCCTTCCGGCAGAGGGGTATAGTTGATTTGTTCCTCGGTGTCAAGTTCCTCCAGCGTAGGAGCTGCGGTGAATTCACCATTGAGAGAAAGTACCGCTTTTTCAAGTCGCTCGGCGGTGTTTCCATCAGCTTCTATGGTAGATACGTTGCCGTACCTTGCGCTGACTAATTTCGGGGTTCCGAGCAGATGTTCGGGGTGTTCCGCATAGTATGCGCTTATATCGTAGAACGAATTCCCGTTATGCTGAAAATAACCGCCTCCGTCCTTTACCCATGCAGGGAGTCGATAGCGGGTTTCATAGCTGCTAAAGGTTTCCTCCAAAATTCTATCACGCTTTTTGTAGAAAATAATATCCGTAACTACCTGTGTTCCGGCGCTGCCAAAAGCGTTATTCGGCAGGCGCAGCGCACCAATAAGCTCGGCTCTGCGGTACATTTCTATTCGGGGATTGGCGGTCATTTTGTCAAGTGTTCCGCTGCTGGTGATGAGTGCTGCTATTCCTCCTGCTTTCAGCTTGTCAAGGCTCTTGATGAAGAAATAGTCGTGTATCAGATATTCCTCCTTGTATGCCGCGTCATAAGGACTATATTCACCAAACGGCACATTCCCGACTACCACGTCAAAGGTGTTATCCTCAAACTTGGTATTCTGGTATCCCTTGTTTTGTATGTTTGCCAGAGGATAGAGATAATGCGCTATTCGTGCGGTCAAGCTGTCAAGCTCAACGCCGTATATCGTGCTGTTTTCAGCAAGTTCATGCGGCATATTTCCGAAAAAGTTACCCGTTCCCATAGCTGGGTCAATGATATGACCGCCCTTGAAACCAAAATGCTCCAAAGCCTTGTATATGCTCTGAATTATGTACGGTTCTGTGTAGAATGCGGTGGTGGTACTTGCTCTTGCCGCATTGTATTCTTTCTCGGAAAGCAGGCTTTTCAATTCGACATACTCGGATGACCAATCGCTTTTGTCGCTGTCAAACGCTTCTGGAATGCCGCCCCAGCCGGAATAATGAGCAAGGATAGTCTGTTCTTCGGGAGTTGCAAACCTGCGTTCGCGCTCGATATTCAGCAGCGTTTTTATTGCGGCGATGTTATCCTGGTACTTTGCTTTCTTTCCGTGGGAGTAGGTAAAATCATCGGGGAAAGAGTAATTCTGCGCCTTTGGTGTCTGTTTGGGAACAACGGGTGTAAGCGGTTCTGTTGTTTCTTTTTCAGCAGTTTCGGCGGTTTCAGCAGCTTCAATAATAAAGCCGTTGTCTTTTAGCTGTTCGGAAATGCGGTCAATATCTATGTCGCGAATTCCCAGCTTTCCGCCATACTCGCCGCGTATCGGTATTGTTCCGAGAAGATTAGCGGCTTGTGTCGCCGTATCTTCATCGCCGACAAGCTCATAAAAGCTGCCTTTCTTGGTTACGGATAGTTTTTTCCCCTGGTTGGTATCTTTGGGCTGTGCGTTGCTTGATACAAGCTCAAACCCCTGCTTTTCAAGGTTTTGTTTCCATCGCCCATATATAGATCCTACCGCCTCCATGTCATTTTTATCCGTATTCTCAAAAGACAGGCTGAAATCACCGTCAATATCCGTAATGCGCCATACCTTGCCGTCCAAACGGATCAAATCGCCTACCTTCAGAATAGCGGGGGATACCCTCGGTTTGGGTTCGGGCTGTTCCGTGGGCTGCGGTTCATCGGTTATCGGCGCAAATGACATTCTCTCATTTGTTGTAATATATTCAAATGCGCTGTCAATGCTCTCAAATGTGTTGAGAACGCAGTTTTCATGTCTGCCCGAAAACCCATTTGAGGTGCCGGTGATGTTAAATTTACCCTCATTCGTTCTGACGAGCTTGAGGTCGGAAAGTTTGGGGCTGCTTGCGTCCGCAATAGGGTGATACCCGTCTATCTTAGTTTCGGCATTTGGATCGCGATATTCAAGCGGAATGATGTTCGCACCGTTCATCAGCGCGGCACAAGCAGCGGTACAAGGAGTTCGGCTGATAGGGTGTGCCTGCTTGAAATCATCAAGGATACGCTGTTCCTCGTCCGTAAGCTGTGAATGTTCCAAAAGAAACGGCACAAGAATATCAAGGTTCTGCTTATATCCTGCTCGTTCTTCTTCGGGGAGTTTCAGCGGATTGTTCTCATAGTAATACTCGCAGAATTGCTTTATGTGGTCAATGAGAGAACCGCCGCCGGAGCCTCTGCCGTCGCCTATATCAAATCTGCACTCATAGCCGATTGAGTCATCACCTATGACTGCCTTGATATAAAGGTTTGTCTTGTGATAGTATCCTACGGAAAGCGTTGGATCAATGCGCTCTATATGCTGCTTTTCATCAAGATACTCCAAAACAGCATTAGCAAGCGCAAAGGACACCTGTCCATTCATCTGCGTTACGACAAAATCGTGGAAAAGTGTGCTTTCGGTAAACCAATCGCTGTTATCCTCTTTATCTCCAAAGAAAATGGATACCTCATTATCGGGGAGAAATGTCCCTCTGCTACCCATTTCTTCGTAAATTGTCTTTAGAAATTCCGGCATGATAGGCGCGGTATCGTAGCCTACGCTTTCAAGGTGGCGGATTGCATAATCGCAGCGCCACTTTGCCGACTCAACAGAGCTTGCATTGTTCGGGTCAACGTATCTGTCGGCATTTCTCAGGGTATTGATACATTGTTCTGTGAAAAAAGCGGTTTCATCATCGGTGATATATCTGCCGCTGTCAATCAGCTCTGCGACAGCCCGCGCCGCGTCTTTCCATTCGAAATGGATAATAGCGGCGTCGGAGAGCTTAGCGATTATGCCTTGCTCTTTGTATTCAACATACTTAATATCACCCGACCCAGACCTCATGCCAACACCAAGAATCTCCTTTAGCTTATCGGCAAATTCGTTCGGGAAATCCTCATAGGCGTACTTAATGCGGTGTTTCTCAAAGGGACCGGTAATTCTATCGGTTTCCGTAAACAGCTGTTTCAGCACCGCAGCAGCGTCAAAACGCTCGGCAGCTTCCGTAATATCGGGCTTGTCCGAAAAAAGCGTGAGCTGTCCGTATTCCTCATCATCGGAAACAGAAAAGGCGGACTTTTCTTCTTCAGTAAAGTCCGCCTCGTCATATTCGGTTGTATCGGTTTCGCTTATGGGGTCATCATTGAGAGGGTGATATTTTTCATCTCCGCTATTGTCGCTGTTTCCCTCACTTTCGCTATCAGCCAGCTCACGCACGTCTGTATCGTTTCCCATGCCGCTGCCTGCGCCTGTGTGTATATCATCGTAAGCTGCGACTCGTGCGTCTGATAATCCTCGCTGAGCGTTGTCGCCGATTTCAGCGCGTTCAGCTTGTCCATTCTGCTGTCCTCGGCTTTCCTCGCTATCTGCTCCCAGATGGTTCTGTACAGCCCGCTCATGTTCACGCATTCCAGTGCCGCGCTGTCCATTTCCATCATCATGTCCATCGCCTTCAGCGCGAGAGGCGACATATTCGCCCGTCCGTAGCTGTTCAGCTTCGGAAACAGCATTCCGTTCTTCTCCTCGCAGGGTATCTCGCATACCTGATCCGCGAACGTTATCGTTCTGTTTATCTCGCTCATACTCCATACTCCTTATCTGCCTGTCGATCTCACGCAGAACATCCTGTGCGAGTGCAAGGCTCAAATTGCCTATCTCCATCATTGACACGTCATTGCGTATCTGTGAAACGATAGAGAATTCCTCCGTCATGTCCGCCTCGGAAATATTGCACCGCTTAAGGCATATCGTCCGTGCGGAACGGCAAATCAACTCCGCTATGCGAGGGTCATTTTGCATCTGCGGTGTTAATTTACCATTATAATTATATATCCTAATTATATTTTTGTCAATACTTTTCTGAATGTATTCGGAAAGGTTTGTGACATTTGCACCATTTTCTGCGTTGTATCTGGATATAATGCCGGAGGCATACTGCTCGTTCATCTTCCACTTAGGCAGAATGGGTCTGCCGTAGGTTTGCGAGATGTCAAACAGATATTTGGGGCTGGTATCGTTGATACCCGTGAATACTATCGTGGACAAAGAGCCTTTTTTTACATATCTGCCCATCTTGTTCCATTGTTCGTAGGTCGCTACCGCTGTTGCTTTAGGGTTCTGTTCCGTAAGCAGCATAGCCTCCGAAAATGAGCCAAACCGCCAGAACGAAGAAATCTGTTTCATCATACGCTCCCAGACGTCAGGCTTGCGGAGAGTAGGCAGCAGCTCTTGGTAGAATAATTCTACCTCGGTCAATCTCAACTTAGTTCACCTCCCAAAAAAGAGTACGGCTGAAATAAAAGAGCCAATAACTATCGCAGAGCTGATTATCTTAAAAGTTCGGATAAATGGTGTGTCTGATCTCATCATCTGTGTGCGCCTCCATAAATTCCGTAATTGCCGCCATAGTTATCTCCACACTTTCGTATTCGTCATAGCCGGCGAATGTTCTGGAACGAAAATCACCGGACAGATTGACTTTAGGCGGCACAACCGAGCCGTTCAGTACGTCATTCAAGCCCTGTGCGGACAAGGTGTTCTTGTCGGCGTATCTGCATATTCTGGCAGCTTTCAATTCTGTTATTTCGGTCTGATTACGGCTGAGTGCCTGAGCGAGATCGCGCTGCTGTTCGTTTGAGAGTTCACGGAGTTTTAAGGCAATATCTGCCGCAATGCAGCTCCCAACATACTCCATGAGTTCTGGGTTGAGGACGGACAATTCGGCAAGCCTGTTTACCTCACTCTCTGAAAGGTGGAAAAGCGCAATCAGTTTTTCGCGGGGTTCATAAAGCTGCAACGCTGTGAATGAACGAAACAGCTCGCCGAAAGTCATGCTGTCCGCACGGAACAGATTTGTTATTGCCGCGATCATCTTCTGCACCTCGTCGGTAAGGACTTCTCTGTTGCCTACCTTGCAGGGTATCTCGTCCCAGCGCAATATATCCTCTGCCGCCTTGAAACGATTGTAACCGGCGACGATTTCAAACTTTCCGGAATCAATGGGTACAACAAGAATAGGCTCCAGAAGGCTGTTTGCATACATATCCGACGCAAGTCCTTTAAGCTGCTCGTCCGCCATGTAACTTACCGATAGGCGATTGTGTCCGAGGGTGATACGCTCGGCGGCTATCTGCTTTGAGGGCAGCGGAAAATATGTTTTCAGCACGTTGGCAACATACTCGTTTACCTGCTCGGCAGACATATACGGAGATGTCACGATAGGCTGTTCGCTGCCTGTTCCTCCGGCTACAATCTCGCTTGCTCTCTCGGCGGACACCTCAAGGGTGTGCATTTCCTCATCAAAAGCGGTTTCGGAGGGGACAACCGTTTGAATGGGAAGGACTGCCGCAGTGGGAACAGGTGCGTTCTCACTTTTCTGTGCATTTATGTACACATCTTTATTTCTGAAAGAAAAAGCCATTAAAAACCTCCGTTAGTTGAATTGCCGCGTGTATTGCCCCGTATCGTTCGTAACGCAGAAAGGCGGATGTTCCGGTTCATCTTCGGGTTGTCGGTACTTAGCGCGTATGTCTGCTAAAATTCCGTCAATGTCGATTGATGATGTCTGAGTATCATAGGCGGAGTAAAATGCGTTAATCCGGTTTTCCGGATTGTATCTGTCATACTCCTGGGAATAACTGCCGCTGAAAAGGATAGCACGAATATACGCTTTGGGGTTCGCCGCCTTTCGTTTCCGTGCGGAATTGGCGGTGTTCATCACGTCATCATAGGTTATTGCAGCAAAACGCTTGTGCAGCTCGTCCTTTGGAATAACACGCCCGGATATGCGGACAGAATTAGCGTTCCGGCAGGTGGTTATTATTTCAACAACCATATCGACAAACCTATCGTCAAGTTTCTGTTTGAGTTCGTCTGCATTTATCTGCTGCTCAACCTCCGCGGTAGAAACAAAGCTGTCTATACAGTTATTTCTTTTTTCAGTATCTATATCTTTTCTGTCATCGACAGATTTGATAAATACAATATTTTTTTCAACAGTATTTGATTGTGTGCGGTTTTCCGTATGCGGAGCTTCCGTATTAGGAAAATCGCATTTCGGAGCAGCAGAAGAAACAGCTTTTTCTTTCTTGGCGGCAAGTTTATACTCTGTCTGCTCGCCCTCAAGCATGGTGTAGGGTAATTCATAAACGGTGTATTCCACTCCGAAAAATCTGCCTTTCTCGTCCCTCAGTTTTCGACGCTTTAGGTATTTATGTTCCTCAAGCTCGTCCATCGCGCTGCGTATAGCGCATATACCGTCCTTCATAAAGCTGGAAATGCCCTTGATGGTTATGTTGTATCCGTCGGGCAAAGCAAGCATTGTGGAAAGCACATTCTTGCTCTTTCCCGACATTTGAGGCTCGTTGAACAGGCAGTAGTTGGATATGACCATATACTGCCGTTCGTGTTTAATGCGAATAATCTGGTCGTTTGACTTGTTCACGGCGCTGCACCTCCTATATATCCCACTTTTTGAGATTTACAAAGATGTAGCCGCATCTGTCGGCAGGTACGATAAATCTCTTTCCGATAAGACCGTCAATACCGCAGCGGAAATCGTCCTTTACCTCGTTTTTGTAGGTCGTAAGCGGAATGGTCGCGTCAAATTCGCGGAGCATAAGTTCAAGGTATGTACCCATTTCTGTCGCTGTAAGCGCTTTCAGCTTACCGGAAAGCACAAGCTCTCTGACAATATGGTTTCTGCGCTCGCTGTCGGCTGTGACTATCCCGCCCTGTCGTATAACGATTGGCATATCTGAATTTGCTCTCATGTAATACCTCCTGCTGAAAACAAAAATAGGCTCCCGTTTTCTGTCGGGAGCCGGTAGTGTATGGTCCAGCCTGCCGGAGTTGCACCTGCATATACTATCGGCCGGAAATGTGGGCGCATAGATGGGAGAATATGCGCCCGTTGGAAAGATGGGGTATATCACGGCTCTATGAACCGGTGATGTCCATTAGGAATCGCATAAATAGGCTTAACAGCGAAAAGCCGGCAAACAGGCTGATAAGAAATAGTATCTTGCGGTTAAGTGCCTTGTGCTGTGCCTCGTTCATTTTAGGCGTTTCCTGTTCCTCAATCTTTATTTCGGCGGAAAACAGCCCTTTGCTGTCTTTTTCGCTCAATACGGCGACGCTCCTTTCTCCAACTGCTTGAATTCATCGTTCTGCCTGCGGGTGTCAAGCCATTCGGCAATAATATCATCACGCTGAAGGCAATAGCAGAAATACTCGCCGAGTTCGTCCTTGTCTATTTCTCCGATTGTCTGACTGACCTCATCGTGAGAAAAGGATACAACATAATTTTCCTCGTCCTCTGTATACTGTTCAGCAGCGGGAACAGCAGAATTTTCATCAGCAGGGGTCGGGGCAGGCGGTGTATCCTGCGGCTTGTCCTCGGATGGAGTATCGGACGAGGTTTCTTCGGGCGGCTGCTCCTCACATGATGTTTCTTTTTCGGAAACAGGCCTTGTTTTCTGCTCTGCTGGACCTGCACCCTTCTTTGGTTTCTTATCAAATACTATTTCGTTAAGCGTTTCTTCGTCAAGTCCGTATCTGTCCTGCTCGGCTATCTGCCTTGCATAGTCCTCGTTCATTTCAAAAGATGGATTATCTGCAAGCCATTCTGCAAGGACAGCCTGATTGCCCTCGGATAGTCCCACAAATATCTCTGCGGTGCGGAGCGATAATCGTCCCTCGTCAAGCAGATCAAGCAGCGCGTCGGATAAACTGGCGCATTTCAGATATTTTGAGATCGTCTTACGGTTGAGATTGTACTGTTCCGCTATCTTTTTCTGAACGCCGTAGCCTTTACCCTCGATTTCAGACAACACCTCATACTGCGCCTTATAAGCTCTGATCAGTTCGGACGGGGAAAGAGCCTGCCGCTGACAAAGGTTTGTATCCAGCATCATCAGCTTTGCGTGTATCTCGTCCGTGTCCTTAACTACTGCCGTTATATCTGTCCAGCCGAGCATTCGGCAGGCTCGCGCACGGTTATGACCTGCGATAATTCGGTATTTATCGCCCTCCGGTCTGACGATAATGGGCGTAAGCAGACCATTTGTACTGATAGACGCTGCAAGAGTACGCAGCGCGTCATCCGAATATGGTTTGAACGGCTGATTATCCCATTCAAGGAGCTTGTCAAGCGGTATGAGCTTTTCGCTTTTCTCCGAAAGAAAACCTTCGCTGTTCAGCTTACCGCTGTTTGCGCTTGGTTCCAGATTAAACGCCATTTGGTGCAGCCTCCTTATTAAGTATTTCCTGTGCAAGCTGCCTATACTGATCGCCGATAGTAGAGCTTTTCTTTGACACAAGAGATATTCTCTCGGCAGTGCTGTTGGCAGCTTCAATACGGCGGCTTATCTTCGTTCCGAAAACAAGGTCGTTATACCGGTTGTTCAGCACCTTGTCTATTTCCTTCGACATAGCTGTGCGCTCGGTCATGGTTTCAAGTATGCCGAAAATACGGAGTTTCGGATTGATGTTCTCCTTTACGAGATTGAATATATCCTCAAACTGCACTATGCCATTGAGTGCGAATTTCTGCATTTGCACGGGAATAATCACCCCGTCAGCAACAGCAAGCGCATTGGTGAGAAGAATACCGAGTGACGGCAGACAATCAATCAGAATGTAATCGAATTTGTCAATTTCCTCATCGGTGACGATAGCATGACGGAGTACCTGTTCGCGGCACATTGTTTGAGCGAGGAAAAGGTCTGCTGTCGCAAGGGTAATATCTGCGGGGACATAGTAGATATTCTCCGCTTCGTTGAACACGATACAGTTTGACAGATGGCAAGTGCCTTTCATTACGTCGGCAACGGTATGACTATTGTTGTCAAAGTCATAGCCGAGATAGTCGCTCAAATTTCCCTGCGGGTCGATGTCAATACAGAGAACCTTATTGCCGAGTTCTGCAAGTGCCGCGGCAAGATTGACCACGGTAACGGTTTTTCCAACGCCGCCTTTCTGATTGGCAACAGCGATAATCGTAGGTTTCTTTCCTTCCATTATCAGAACACCTCCACCAGCTTGTCAATCACCTCGACGAGGGGATCCTTACTTTCGCATAACGGAGATACCGCAAGGAGTACACTTATGAGAGCGTTATCTCTCTTGATAAGCTCACCCTGCGTCTTGATGAGTTCTCTCTGCAAGTCGATAATTCTGCGCTGTTCCTCGACGGTGTTCACAAGGTCGGCAGCTACCTCGGTTAAAGCAATGCAGCTTTCAAGGAATATCTGTTCTGCCTCTGCCTGGTTGTTCTTGTCCTGCGTGTTCATAATAGCCTCCCATATTATAAAAGTGCAATCCTTTTTATGAGAATCGGCAGACCGCTAAAAAGGAGTAAAAAACGGTCTGCCGATTTATATATGTAAAAGCCTTTCGGCTATTTACCGTATTGGTGGGCAGACGGAAAACTGCCCACCGTAGTAGGAGGTATCTAATCCCCGGAGCGGGGGGATTATCAAAGTTGTATATAAAAAAGGCAGGTGTTTGCCTGCCTTTGTGGTATTCAGATTTAGTGGGTTAAAACATTTCCTCCAGTATGGAGTCACCTTGCGATTTCATTTCCTCAGTAAGATGCTGATATATCTGCAATGTTACCTGAATGTTTTTGTGTCCGAGCCTTTCTTGAACATATTTCGGCTTGGCTCCTGCTGTGAGTAACATACTGCAATGTGTGTGCCTTAATGAATGGAAATCAAACTTAATGTTCAAGTCGCTATTTATAATGTGAGATGTGTGCTGCATAATTCTCGGCTGTGTGAAATCTCCGCTCTCCCTGATGCAGAGAAGATGTACTTCCTCTCCATCACCAACGGTATTCAGCCTTCCGGATTGAGTCCTGAAGTTGTGAACATAGAGTTCGTCATAATAGTCTTGGGCTTTGCGTTGACGCTCTCTTTCTCTTTTCAGCAGTTCACAGAGTTCGGAATCTATTGTGATTGTTCTACAGCTATCGTATTTCGGTTTTGAAAAGTACCAATAGCTGCCGTCCTCCGGATTATCCTTGTTCTTGTCTTTCCATTGAACCTGGCGCTTGATTTCGATGGTTTTCTTGTCAAGGTCAATATCTTCCCAGCATATTCCAAATGCCTCTCCTAAACGGAGTCCGCATTTGTAACCAAGCATAAGGGGAATATGGGCTGTTGACCGCTCCGGAAAGCGTTCAAAAATCCGTTGCATATCTTCCTTTTCAATAAAAACGTGCGGGTTTGACCTCGTTGGAATATGCGGCTCAACTCTCGGAGAGGGTAACTTAACAAAATTCATTGGGTTTGAGATTATGTAGTGCATTGGTTCAATAGCATAATTAAGAGAGCTTGATAGAATTGCCTTTATATTAATCAAGGTATTTCTGCTATATCCATTGTCAAATAAATCATTGATGAATTTTTGAAGAATAGATGCAGTGAGATTTTTTACCTTGTAATTGCCTAATCTGGGGATAATATAGGAATTGATTTTCTTCCTGTATCCTGCAAGGGTGTTTGGCTTTATGCTTGTCTGAATGTTCTCGAGCCATTCGTTCAAATAATCGGCAACGCCTATCTCCGAGATAGTAATGGTTTGACCTGTCGAATTGAACGCATTGAATGCAGCCGTGCCTTGTTCAAGTGCTTCCTTTTTGGTTTTGAAACCACATTTTTGAGCAAACTTGCGTTTCCCGTTCTCGGATGCAATCTCAAAACGATACACCCAATTACAACCCCTTTTATAAACTCGCAATTCAGACATCTTTTTTCCTCCTTCAATTTATTTGGTATAGAATTATTATACCATAACAAAAAGAAAAAGTCAATAGAAATCCCATTGTAATCCCGTTTGTTTAGTGTCGCAATAACCATCTGGTGTATTTTACGAAACCGCATAAATGGTTTCATTTTGGTTTCGTTAGCACAAATAAATATTTAGTGTAACAGGAAACCCCATAATGTTAGTAGGTGCAAATAAGTCATGCGCCATTCTCGGCAATCCCCTGTACAAAGCCAAAAAGTCAGGGTCTATAAGTTACAAGAGAGGTTATTTGATTATGGTTTGATGAGCATATATTTCGTGGGCAACAACCCCATGGTTGGCGCTACTGTTGCTTGCGCAGTTCTCGTAGAAGAGGCTCTCAAGGCTTGATTTCAAGCGGATTCGCAAGGTAAATAAAATTTCCGGCGTTGGTTATCCAGCGCCGGATTTTTGGTTGAAATGTGGGATTGTCCTCCTTTTGTCCTCCGAAATTATTGGTTGTATATCTTGACATTTATCAAGATTTGTGTTATAATGACAAAAAAAGGAGATTGAAATTTATGATTTACCTTGTTCTTGATGCTTATATTCAAAATGTTAAACCTCGCTATTATCGTTTTTTATTTTTATCGTTAATCCTTCTTGGCCTTTTTGTTGCTTTTGTGTTGTTGGCAATGTCTATTCATATGTTATTTGCAATAGGTTCAATTATCTCATTATTAGCATTTGTTGCAGTATTGGCTATTCATGAATTTACCAAAAGACAAAAAGTTGATGGGAGATATAATAATTATAATGAAGATTTAAATAAATTGAAGAACATATTAAATTCGTTTTCTTTATCATCTTCGGCAAGGTGTGATGAAGGTACTTGGTATAATCAAGATAGAATTAAGTACTTAATTAAGATGTGTGATTCTATTGTTAATGTAAATAAGCAGGAGAAACAAAATAACCTGGTACCTTTAAAAACAGGAATCATTGGAATTGTAGGATTTAGTTCTGGCGTTATTGCTGAAAAAGCATCAATAGAGATATCTCTTGCACTAGCATTTATTGCAATTATGATAATTATTGCGTACTGTGTTTTAGAAGAGGTTTGTAAATTGATTAATTTGTTTCTTTTTAAAAGCAATTCTATGGAAGAGATAATGAATTTAAAATCTTCTCTGATGGATTTACTCATTCGAGATTTTCCTGATAGTGCAGATTTAAAATTTGATATCAATGAAACTGTATAATTTTTTTATTTTAGAAATTGCCATATAGTAAGGAGAATGAACCATGGACAATACGAATTTCTTGAAAATTGTATATTTTGATGAAGCATTTGTTGCTGATTTTATGCAGATAATTGCAGGTGGTGAGCTCAAGAAAACTACAGAGTTTATTACCGAAGTCAGCTCAGAAATGGAAGGATCAGCGGGTGCTGAAGCTACTATAGGAACTGAAAAAAATAGTTTATCTAAAATATTTAGTTTTTTGAGTGGAGCTAATATTGGTGCGGAAGCAAAAGCAAATGTAAATCTTTCAAGAAAATCTGATAGAATCGCAAAAAATATTCTTGAAAACACGCTTTTAGCAGACTTTATTGCTTTGTTAGATGCAGATAAACGTAGATCAAGGAATAAACGCTGTAATGGCATAAAGATTTTTCCTAACGTAGTCGTTAGACCTGAAGTAAATTCTTTTTCATTTATTATGCTGATTGCACCATTTCTTAGTATGATTAATGGTGAATTACCTATTAAAACCAATGACGGTGATTTAATAAAACTTGATATAACCAAAATTGAACAAGCCATTGAAAAAGGGCGTGGATACTATGAGTTTGTGGCTACAATAAATAATAAAGATATAATTTTAAGATTTAATCGTACTGCATTTAGAAATAGTTACACTATGTCAGACTTATCTAAAATGCAACTTACATATTATGCAATATATGTTGGTCAAATTGATAAGTCCGATTTACAGGTTCAAAAAGAGTTTGAATTTGGAGCCTCTAAATCATTAAATCGAATAGACTATACTTCTATAACTAACAATGATTCCGTGAAAGCCAACGTTGAGGTTTATGATGTTGTACTAGCTGGGGTGGTGGAATGCTAATGAATATGATAGAAATATACTGGGGAGCAGATAAGGACTTTGAAGAGGCAACTAAAAATTTGGATAATGTGCATTATTTGGTAGATGTTCTAGATCATTTAAATAAAACTAATTTAAAAATCGAAGGGATGGATAAACAAGATTCACCATTGGAAATAGAAAATCTATTGGTTCATACTGACGATTATGGTGGAATAAAAGAATGGGCACTTCTTGGTTTTTCTAATAATATTCTGCAAAGCAGTAAAGTAGAAATAAGTAATCTATGGCTTTGTAATCCTCCGATTAAAATATATGATGATATAGTAAGAAATTACAATAGGGAAATAATTAATGAGCATAAAACAATATATCCTATAATCACCATAGAAAATATGCGAAAGATGGCCGAGGATTTTAACGAAACTGTAATTGGACAACCAAATGTAATAAAACAGTCATTGTGCTCAATTTATTCTTTGCGAAATACTGAGCGCAAAAGACCGGTTACTCTTTTGTTTTTGGGCGAATCTGGTATTGGAAAAACAGAAACAGCTAAATATATAAGTTCTTCTTTGGGAACCGATATGGTTAGGATTCAATTTTCAATGCAACAAACCAGTAATGCATATCAGTATATATTTGGTGCAGAACACGGTGAGGATAGCTTGGCTCGTGAATTGATTAGGCGAAGTTCTAATGTTATTTTACTGGATGAATTTGATAAAGTGTCACCTGCCTTTTATAATGCTTTTTATCAAATGTTTGATGAGGGTAAATTTGTTGATGCTAATTATTCTGTTGATGTTTCAAAATGCATAATAATTTGCACAACGAATTATCGTACAGAAGAAGAGGCTGAAAAGTATTTGGGTACTCCTATTTTCTCTAGGTTTTCAAAAGTAGTTATTTTCAATGCAATTGGTGTAAATGATAAACTAAAAATTGCAAAAAAATGTTTTCTTAGCTTGATAAATCAGATAGATGATGAAGATAGACAATTAATTGAGAACAAGCCTATTTTGGAGGAATTTGAAAAAGGCATATCAAAGGGGGCTTATTTTAATATGCGAATGCTAAAGAATGATATTGAGGATGCAATCAACTTTGAAATCCTAAAGGCTAGAAATATAATAATGTAATGTTATTTTAATGTTACCAGGTAATAGTGTAAAATGCCATGTTACGTTAAAATGGTATGTTAATTCATACAGAACAATAAATGATATTTACTGTTTTTGTGGTTTTGTCCTCCGGAATTTAATTAAAACAGTTTTAGAGTGGAGGACAAGGGGGATTATTGACGTAAAATAAATATACAAATTAGGGAGGTGTAAAACTTACCTAAAGAATTCAAATTATAAGGTACACCCGCATTTAAGTGTTATTTTTGGACCATTTTACCCCTATTTGAGGCCGTTTTAAGGGATTTTAAAAATATTTTTTAAAATTTTTAGAGCGCGTAAGAGTACAAATAGTATAGGTTTGTTTAACATTAGCCATAGCTAACAGCGGCAAAATGTAAAAAATAGGGGTTGACAAATTAAGTAATTGGTGATATAATGCTAGTCACAGGGGTTAATTAAATGTAATAATACCCCACTGTTGTTGTATAGTCATTACATTGTTATAGTATAGTTATAGCAGTCCTGATATGGGCATTGTATGCCCGTACTAGGACTTTTTTATTTCCCTTAATAAATCTATTGACGAAAGGACGGAAAACAAATAATGGAGGAAATAAAAAAAGCTATAATGGCGGGAGTATCATCACGCCCAGAGGTAGGTGTAAGTAAGCCTATGACACCAACAGCTAGTGCAATACTGCTGTTGGTATTGGTGATTGGTGCAAGGCAAAATCTGCGTAACGATGATAATATAACAATTACCGCAGATGATGTGCATGGTTATTATCCATTAGCTGATGTGAATGATTGTATTTGGGATCTAATCGAATATGGCGGGTATGTGGATTGTAGACGTTATGAGATAATTGACTACTATGAGCGTGTCAACAATGCAATATACATACAGTCGCCATATCTGCAAGCACTGTACCACTATATTGCTTCGCAGCGCAATACCGATGCACCGTATGCGAATTTGGCGGATATGTTAGCAGCTACATTAAATGATGTGACAAAGGAGGTGATGTAATATGTATAAAATAATTGATATACCATATGGTACTTATCTAGGACAGGTGATTGATATATCAGATGTAAAAATAAATGATAAGGACTATGTTCAGCTGCAAATTGAAATAGTCTATGGAGATTGGCATGATTATTTTAATGCCGCTACCAATGCCAAGGGGTTAAGTTTTTATTCTGGTTCGTTTAATCTTCCTATTGTGAATGTGTCAGCTGATTCATCTAGGATAAGAGATTATATAACCAATTATAAAAATAAAGAAAAAATATTGATTGCGGTAGAGATTGATAAAGTTAGATTTGGAAAAGAAAATCAGTACCACAACATAACTAATCTGTATGATTGGCACACTTGTGATACCCTATCTGCCGAGGCTAAAGCATGGGCTGAGGAACATTGGAATGATGATGTATATGATAATACCCCTACTGTCTATGATATGTTGCCCTATGCGTTGCAGTATGCACAGGCGGGATTTCGAGTTTTTCCGCTTTCCCCTTGCGACAAAATGCCACTGCAGGGGTCTAAGGGGTTAAATGAAGCTACTAATAATCTAGATAAAATTAGACAATGGTGGAATACTAACCCATTTTACAACATCGGTTGTGCCACTGGGGGAGATATAGTAGTAATAGACATTGATGAGGGTACAGATAACAAGGGTGACAACAAATCGGGTGAGGATAGCATAATGCAATGGCAGGAGGAAAATGGACCACTGCCAAATACTCTGACTGCTATATCAGGTAAAGGTGGTAGGCATTTATATTACCGTACAACACACAAGTGCAGTAGCAAAACAGGTGTAATTAAAAATGTTGACATACGTGCTGAGGGTGGTTATATTGTGCTACCACCGTCCATACACCCCAACGGTAATAGATATACATGGGTTGATGATTTTAATTTTGACAAAATTTGCGTTGCTAATGATATAGTGTGTAAACTTATCTGTGCTAACCACAAATCACCCAGTGCCTCAGCTGGCAATGACAACATTATCCCCCAAGGTACACGCAATGACACATTGTATCGTAGGGGTTGCAGTATGCAGGGTAGAGGATTGGATGATAATGTGATATATAGCAGATTAGCAGAAATTAACAATAGACAGTGTAAGCCACCGATAGAAGATAATGAGTTAATAAAAATATATAATAGTGTCATGCAGCTGCCTAAGGGGAGAAAAAACGTATCAGCACTACCGAAATGTGATGATGAAATGGTATATGATAATGTCGAGGACCAAATAAGGAGTATTGAGGCAGAATACCCATATGTAGATGTGCATTATCGTAAAAATGCTGAGGGAAAGGGCGGAATATTTAGTTATAACATTAGCACACCCAGATTAGCACAATATATCAGCAGTACAGAGCACTATTTTTTCCTTCAATCTCCTGGTGACACTCCAATATCATACTGGTATGTTAATGGCGTATATAGGCAAATAAATGAGCGAGAATTTTGTGGAAGAATTAAAGAATATCTTGCTGCAATAGATGAGGAAAAGGTTGAGCCTGCACTTATCAATAAAGTATATAGATTAATACTGACTGATCTGGATAACAGTGTTGCGCCAAATCAGTTAAATGCAGATAGCAATATCATCAATTTTGCAAATGGCTTGCTGCACCTGGACACATTAGCACTGCACCCGCATACTCCTGATATATACTGCACTATCCAGATACCATGCAGCTGGAATCCCCAAGCCCTATCAAGTCCTATATTTAACGACTTCCTGCACACACTCTCTAATGGTGACAAATCAGTAAAAACATTATTGTGGGAGTATATAGGATATGCAATATCTAATATTCCAGGTTATAAATGTAAGCAAGCTTTGATATTGTACGGCGCTGGAAACACGGGTAAATCACAATATTTGTCTTTGTTAGAAAGGTTGGTTGGGCCTGAAAATTATTGTAGTATGTCATTGCAACAGCTAGAAATGCGATTTGGAACATCTGCATTGTGGGGCAAAAGACTTGCAGGTAATGCAGATATGGGGTCAGCTAAAATCGATGAGTTGGAAAAGTTTAAAGCTATAACAGGAGGAGATACAATTGATTTTGAATATAAGGGTAAGGATAGATTTAGTGGCAAGTACACGGGATTATTGATATTTTGCTGCAACAACCTGCCTAAATTTGGAGGTGACAGGGGCGAACACGTGTATGACCGCATGATAACATTACCATGTAATAATGTTGTGCCACCAGAGAATCGAGATAGGAATTTAATTGAAAAAATATATGCAGAGCGAGAAGCAATAATATATCATAGCATTATTGCACTTAAAAAGTTGATAGAGCGAGGCGGATATTTTGATGTGCCTGAGATATGCAGGGTTGCGCGAGAGGAATATAAAACGAGTAATGATAATGTCAGACAATTTTTAATTGATTGCACGAATTGTAATGGAAGTAAAGTTAGTGGCAAAGGAATAAACGAATATACCCGCACATCAGCCATGTACGACTATTACAAGCGTTGGTGTACTGATAGCTGCTATACTGCCACAAATCGTAGGGAGTTTCGGCGGGGCATAGAAAATTTTTTTGGACGAAAGATTAGCACTATAGAATTTGTACACAATGGTAATATGTACTATCCTTTTTCTCTTAAATCTGAAATAAGACAGCACTATTACCCCTATGGTGTCTAATTGTTTTGGTGGGTTATTTTTTAGTAATCCACCAAATCCACCAATAATCCACCAGACCTAACACCACTATTATAGGGCGTTGACAGCGTTTTTGGTGGGTTTGGTGAGTTATTAATTGTTTTTTTATAAAATATTTATTTTTATTATTTATTAAAAAATAGTAGTAAAAGATAATATATAAAAATACGAAAAATTAACCCACCAAATCCACCAAAAAACTCCGCAAACCTTATTGTATCTATGTTTGTCCGTGGTGGATTATTGGTGAGTTTGGTGGATTATAAGTCACTAACCCACCAGAAAAGAAAGGAGTAAGATAATGGAAGGAAATAAAACAGAAGAAAAGATAAGAGAGTTAGAAATGGAGTTAGAGAAGCTGCATAACCAACAGCCGCTAGAACCAGTGGAGGTGGAGAAACTGTTAGAGTATTGGGAAAAAGAGGATACCCTTGTTGTGCAAATCAAGGAATTATCATCAGCATTATCCAGGGGTATAGATATAATTGCTGCCAATAACCGCACCCCAGCTGATAATGTACAATATATAATTGACACATTTGGTGAAGTGGAGGAGGGAAAAATATAGATAATGGTGGGGCATTGCCCCACCTTATTTGTGTCATTATTGATACAGAAAGAGCCCAGTATTACCTGGGCTTTTTCAATTTATTCTTCATTTTCACTTTCGTTTTCTTCCTCATTCTCCTCTTCTTCGTAATCGTATTTATTGCACTTGTATAATTCGTCGATGTACATCCAACTACTATACCCTTCTCTCATCTCATCAGATATGATTAGGTACTCCATGTTCTCTGTACCCATTCTTTCTTCTGCTTCGTCAAATGTCAGCAGTTCGCGGGTGCGGTTGTCAAATTGCTCTCTATGCAGCCATTCGTAGGCGGGTTTCTTATGTCTAAAAACCTGCATGGAAAACTTCATTTTATCAAAATTAAATTTCCATGATAATCCAACCATTGGCTCGTCAAACATCTCGTTCTCTGCTTCTTCCTCAACATTCTTGATTTCATCCATTTCACTCATTTTTCTATTCCTCCTAAGATTAATTAATTTGTCTGCCCCATCAGACTTATATAGGGTTGATTTCTACAACATCCTGTCTGATGTTGTAATTACATTATACAGTATTTATTGGATTTTGTAAATTCGCATAATAGCCAAATATTTATTGATTAAAATTAAATGTGGAAAGTGCTATGTAATTTTTGAGGTGTCGCAATAAATTTTTTAAGTGTTTTCAGAAATTGGTCAAGTGTTTTGGGAAATTATTTAGGTGTTTTGTATTTTAGGGCAGGTGTTTCCTAAAAAAATTCAAGTGTTTTCGTAAAAAATCAAGTGTTTGCCCCGTAAAGAATTCGTCAAAATATACAAAAAATCAATATATAGGCAAATCGAAAGCGCAACCACTATATACAGCAAATAAAAAAGTTTGAGAGCAAGAAGTAATTTATATAAAAATTATATCAAGAATGAGATGTAATGTTATTCGCATTATGTCTACTTAGCAGTAAGAAGTTAATTGACTAATTGTAATTTTAAATATCTACTTTTTCCAAAATGGAAATCATCTGAGTTTTACCTCAATATCAAAAAATGACATCAAAAAAAATCAAAAAAGGGGTTGAAAAAACATAGCGTATGTGTTATAATTTAATTACTAGCAAAGGTACAAACTATCAATTATAATCGGAGGTATATTATGAGCGGTGAATTTGATTTTTGGCATTCCATTGTTTTAACTGCTGGAGTTTTTGCAGCTTTAATAACGTCGGTTGCTAATATTGTGATTTCTATATTTAATAACAGTCGATTGAAAACAATTGAGAAAAACAAGCAAATGACTGAAATTGAAAAGTATAGATATAGTCGTTTATATGAACTAATACTTAACTGGAGCGATTATAATTCCGAATGGAAAGGAAAAACCACCCAGGAAATTGCAAGTGAACGTCTTATGAATGCGTTTTTGGATGACTCAAGAAGATATGATATATCTAGACCATTGCTAGATAATAAGTACATTTCGGAACTAGATAAACTACAAACAAATGGGGAGAACTTATTAAAACAATTGCTTGAAGTGGGAAGAGACCAAAGTAAATCAGAAATCTATGACCAAATGTATAAGCAATATATAGATAATGGTTATAAGTTTTGTATTTTATTAAAGGATACTATTAACCAACAATTAAGTGATTTACTCAGCAAGGATAATAAATAACATTTTATATTTGGGGGTACCCTTTAATTAGGATACCCCTATTATTCTTATCTTGGCATATCTGCATTCCAATAGGTGTCCCAGCCTTTGACCTCATTATATACTGTTGTCTTTAGCATTGCTTCTTTCTCTTTTGCTGATACCCCTTTTATTCGTTATCTTTTAATAATTCTTCTGCTGTAAAATGTTTTTCTTCCTGCCATCCCTCATCCTCATACTTTCTAATTTCATATTCATAAATTTTATTATACCCTTGCTCTGTCAAAGCTACATTATACATTTCAGTTTCATTCATGACAAATCGTATACAATTAGTTATTGTGTCCCAACTGTTTACCGAGGGATATACAAAACCGTCAGGATAATATTTAATTATGTCTTGTGCTGTATTATTTGTTTCCCAATAAGTTGTTACAATATCTGAATTACAAGCCTTTAAAACCTCATGCACATTTTGCTAAATATGTGTTATAATATAGACAAGCTAGGGATATTGTGTTATAGCTACTGTCATTGATGCTAATAGGCGTTACACCTCCGACCGACACAGCAAAGGTTGGAAAGGAGGTTGATGATACATAACCTTTGTTGAATTTATTCACAGAGGAGGTGTTGTCTATGTCTTTTGAGTTGATTTCTTTGATTAGTTGCATAAGCGCAGTTTTAAATTGTGCGATATCAGCTATTGATTTGATTGTCACTCTAAAGAAGTAACCGCCTAGACGCATTCTAGGCGGTTCTTAATGAGATTTAATTCCATTGGAACTGTCGAGAGGGTATTGCTTATTAGCCAGTACCTCTACGCTTTCTATTTTAGCGTATACTTTTTAATTTGTCAAGGCCTTTTTAAAAAAATTTTTAAAATATTTTGAGGGTACCCTTAAGTAGGATACCCCTTATTCTATTTATTCGCTATTTAGACTTTATGTGCTGAACAATTATCAAAAAATGCCTTATCTAAAAAAATTATATTTTCTCTTCCTACAATTTGTTGCATTTGAGAACTCTTTGCTCCTATAGGAACAACTAATAACACTTTTTTACCTTTTGACTTTATAAGGTTTACTGTATTTTCAAAATCTGAATCAACTGATAAAAGCACTACTATATCTGCTGTAGATAATAGCATATCATTAGATATATTAATATCTGTATTTTTCTCCACATGCTTGTATGTAGCTGGGTTATTCTTATCAATCGGTATTTTTGAATCAATAGGTACCCTAGTTAATTTTCCTATAACAACATCTATATATGGAATTGCATTCAAACTAGCTAAAAAAGCACTGTGTTTATCGTAGATAGTAGGATTATCCTCTCTATCCGATAGAGCCGAATAGTAATAAGCCTTAGAAAAATAACAATCGTAATCTTGCTGTATTTTATTCCTTATCCCTAATATTACCTTATTCCAGTATATATTAACTCTTTGTGCGCCATATAAAGCTTGCACATTCTTATAGAAATTATTACTATCAATATACATCATCATTATCGGTTTACACATATTTCGACACTCCTATTAATAAACTAACCCACGGCTATAAAACCGTGGGTCGCACTTCCTCACCAGAGGGAAATCTAAACGTTACAATTTGCGTAAACTTCACACATTGCATTCGCTTTGTGTTCCATGTTTGTATTTTACCATATAATTTTTAATTTGTCAAGGCCTTTTTAAAAAAAAATTTAAAATATTTTTGGGGTACCCTTTAATTAGGATACCCCTTATCTTCTTTATCTTGGCATATCTGCATTCCAATAGGTGTCCCAGCCTTTGACCATTATTTAAGGGGTATCAAACCTTTAGATTAAATACCCCTCAATATTTATTTTAACAACTCTGGATAGTCTTGTACCCAATAGCTGTTGAAACCTTTGTTTACAAAATTTATTGTGTGCCCCTTTGTTACCCTTGTGCCGAATGTACTTGGCTCACCCGAACACAATACGCCATTATCCATTACTATCCACTGGTCTTTTCCTGACTTGGTTATCGCTGCGGGTACCTTTATCTCTATATAGGCATGACTGCTGTTCGTTATATATCTTGTCGTATAACCCATTACATTCAATATGCATGACATACCCGCCGATGCTGTTTCACAGTCACCATTGGGGTCATTTGTGAATAACTCCAATGCCCTGTATGTTCCATGACTGCCGCCCCAGACAAAGTAACCGTCAGGTGATACACAGGTAAAATGAAGCCACCATTCTCCCGCCGCTTCTGTATCTTTTAATTCTACCCTTGTACCATCAAATTCATGGAAATTCGTGTTATTAAAGTCTTTTACAGCTTTAGATAAATTTTCTCTTGTATCATCTGCTACATTTATCTTATCTTCTGCTGCTGTACTACCACCCATTAAGCGGTTTAACAGGTTTGTTCCGTCTAAACCTATGTACTGACCATATAACATATTTCTACTCTGCTGTACATACTTTACGCAAGCGTCTATTTCTGACTGTGACTTACCTCCCCATAACTTATCTTCATAATGAATTGGTAAGTTTTCTATTACAATAGGTATCTGTTTGCCGTCTTTTAGAGTGATTGTGCAATGGTAAATTCCTGGTTTTACGCCGGTGTAGAATTGTGCTCCTGCTCCTAGGGAATTTGGCTTTGTTACTCCTGCTGAACTATAATCGCTGCATTTTGTTATGGCTGCTCTATTTTTCATTAATCCTGCATCTACAAGTGTTTGCGTATTAGCTTCATTTATACTAATACCCCATTTTGTTTCACAACTATAATAATTCTTTAACTCATCACCTGATATTAACTTGAAGGCTTCAGGATCCTCCTCACAAGTTAATGTATAATCTACTCCTGCTAATCTACCCTCTACTTCCGTATCTCCTATATTTAAATATGCTGAATGACTATTTACATTTGGACCCCTTATATCTACCCTAAGCTTGTCACCACAATAATTTCTAAAATTATAAGTTATTGATGTGTTCTCTGGTGTTACACATAATGCTTTTTGCACATCTTCCGTATCATTTCGTTTTATTAAATCATTCCATGCCTTTGATGCAGTTTCAAATACCCCGTCACCGTCTGTATCTTCTTTCATTGGCTTCTTCAACATATTCAATAAAGTATTACTACAATTTATATTTTCATACGTTACTGTTATTGTATTACCCGTATCCCCATCCTCAAATGCAGTAAAAAAAGCATTATCTTTACCCAACTCATAACTTTCATACCATGCTATTCTGGGGTTATCTGCTCCACCTTTTCTTGACTGAATTCTAGCGTCTACTGTTCTTAAACTGGTATAACCTGATTTTACAAAATTATATAAATCCTTAGTTTGGGTTGTGTCAAATAACAATCCATGACTTTCACTCCATGTCAATACACCATTATCCTTATATTTAGAATCAGCCTTGGTAGATGCATAACCGCCTGCTGTGTAGTCTCCCTGCTCTACCTTACTTGTGTCTATTGTTTGTTCGCTGTCTTCCTCTGCGGGAGTCATGGTTGTGGTGTTGGAAGTGGTGATACCCTCATTATTTGTATCTTCTGCTACTGTAGAATCTTCATTTACCCTATCACTGGAAGTGTTGGTATCTTCCTTGTTGCCACCTGTTCCTGTATTAGATATTAACCTATCTGCTGATTCTTTTATCCTGCTTACTGTTGCGGAGATGTCATTCAGACTATCAAGGTATGCTGAATCATCACTCATATACATTACACTGGATACGGTGTCGTCTGCTGTTACCATTAAATCCTTTATGTGGCTTGCATTGTCTGCATTAAGGTCTGTTTCTATGTCTTTTAACGCTACTGAAAGTACCTTTAGGGTTTCCATGTAGTCTTCTTCTACAATACCCTGCTCAATGTAGCCTTCCAGCTTGTTCAGGGCATAGTCCAATGATTCATACGCATTAAGCACCTTGACGGACGAGTCTGCGCCTATTATTGTTTGCATTCCTGATGTTGATAAAGAAGCTTCTGTTGCTGTGGTGGCGGAGGAGGATGTTGCGGTATCAGCTACATTGCTGCAGCCGACAAGAAGCAGAAGTGCAGAAAGAAGCACGGACAGTATAGCAGTAATCTTTTTCATAGTTTTTCCTTTCAGAAACAATTCGAACAGCCCTAAAATAGAGCATTTAGAATGATTTACAACACAATATTTATTATGTGGTTAAACAAAAATCATATAATTATCCATATATAATTATAGCATAGCAGTCAGCCTTTGTCAAGGAGTTAATAGTTAAAGGAAATAAAAAAATAATAGAAAAACGCAAATTATTTGTAAATCATATTCGCACAAAGCCTTTTGTAATGCGACTTTGAGCCATATAACCACATAATAAATATTATGTGGTTAAATTATGTGGTATCTCTTACCAACCCTAAACCCTCTATTTGCTTTATATGAATGGCTCCTGATTCCTTAGTGTAGATTTTGGTAGTATTAACACTTGTGTGGCCTAGTAAGTCACAAAGTCTAGATAAATCCTTGTACTGTGAGTAGTAGGAGCGGGCGAAAAGATGGCGCAAGTTATGCGGATAAACCTTTTCGGGGTTGACATTTGCAATAGTGCATAATCGTTTCATTGCCGCCCAAATGTTGGAGCGGTCAATTGGTTTCCCAGAGCGTGTTGTAAAGATAGAACCAGATGTAATATTTGAGTATACTACATATTTTTTTAACATTGTACATAAAGAGGTAGGCAGGAATACTATCCTGCTCTTACCCTTATTTGTGACTAAGCATTTACCCTCTTTTAGGCTTTCAGCCGTTATATATTGTAATTCTGAAACTCTTATACCTGTTGAGCATATGGTCTGTATGATTAAACTTAGTCGTTCTTGCCCATTAATATTTGCCGCCCTGATTAGTTTGTCATATTCCTTGCGTGTCAATTCTTTGTCTGCTGTTTCGTAAATTTGTTTTTGGATTTTTAAGGGGTTAAGCATTAGATCTGGTTTGCCTATGTATTTGAGATAGCTATTTAGAGCGGCAATAGATACATTACAAGTTGTTGGTGCATAATGAGACGTTAGCATTGTTTTGTATGATAATAATTTATCTTTAGTCACAGGCTGACAGTCTAAAAACAACTGTAAAGACATCAACTCACGTTTATATGATTTAATGGTACTTTCACTACGCTCCTGTTCATTTAGATACTCTATGTATCCCTTTATTGATTTATCAGTCAAAATAATTTCTTTTCTCATTTTATTACTCCTTTCGGTAAATTATATAGAAGTATTATAACATAAGGGTAGGCTAACAACCTACCCTTAATGTATTATTGATTATCCATTTCTTCCAGCTCTATTTTATTTTCACGTTCTCGCAGGGCTTTATACAAAGTCGGTCGAGAAATACCACACGCACGACAAATCTCCGATACAGTCAAATTATGTAAATCATACATCTTCAATGCTTTGTCCAATGTCTTTTCCGGAGTGGCAGGTCTGCCACCAAATCTCCCCCTCTCACGCGCACTTTTTACACCCTCTTTTACACGTTCAGAAATTGTTTCTCGCTCGAACTCGCTTAGGACACATAAAAATTGTGCTATCATTTTTCCTGCGGCACTACCAAAATCTAATTTTTCTTTTAATGAAATAAGTGTGACGCCCTCATTATGAAATGTTTGCATAAGAGTGATTAAGTCTGCCGAACTTCTACCCAAACGACTTAAAGACTCAATATATACTGTATCTCCTTCTTCAACTGTTTCTAATAGAGCCTTTAACTTTGGACGATTACTTTTAGTACCTGACATCTTTTCACAGTAAATCAAATCCTTATCTACACCGGCTTGCGTTAATGCGTCAAGTTGTCTATCCAGGCATTGTCCCGTTGTTGATACTCTTGCATATCCATATACAATTCCCATTATTAATTCCTCCCATAAAAAAATATATATGTTTATCAGAGTAAATCAATTTTACATTATTAATTTACTCTGATGCCATCCAATTTACGCTATTCCTTCGCCTTAACAATATTTGTGATATTAACAATTGTTTGTTTTACACTTCTTTAATAGCTTCCACACTCACGAAATGAGTTATAGGAAATATGGTTATTACTCCTTTCTGTACATCTACACATTGTATTACCCCATACTTATTTGGTGATTGATATTTTAAGTAGTCACATAATATATTTTGCTGTTTTTCTCCTTTAATCGGTTTGTTATATGCAGTTACAGAAGTTGTTTTACCGTCTGGACGAAGATAAGTGATTTTACAAGGGAACACCGTCATAGTATTGTTGATACTATTAACCAAATAATCTACCCATGCCTTAGGGGCAATAACATAATCGGGTAAATTAGCATTTACAATAGCTGGTTTTAAATCATACCCTGATATTGTTGGTATCAATTCCACGCATTGTATAATGCCATTGACTATATCGTCTGTCTTAGGGTGTAGTCGTTGGGCTATCTGTTCCGCATGCTTGGTGGGATTATGTAAAATAGGCATTTGTTTTAGTACATTCATCGATGCCGTAATTAGACTAACCCTGCCATCTGCGGATATACCTACACATAATGAGGTGTATAAGTAGTATGTTTGCGATAGATAACGATAATCCACTTGCCCTACATTAACTCCCGATTTGGTATATATTTGTTTACCAGCTTGCACTGCACCCTCTAACAGGTTATATGGTGTCAGCTTAATCACATTTTTTGAAATGTCTTTCAGCCTTTTGGGGGTTGCATTAAATACTGTGTTTGGCAGTAAGTAAGGCATAAAGGAATATGATTTTTTAGCAGCTATATTATGTACTGATTTATAAAAATCATTATCCGCTACTAACATTCTTCCGATAGGGGCAGAGGGGTTGTATGCTACCCATATATCATTTTCTACTACCTGTGATATGTTACTTCCAACTTGCTTTGTTTTTCTGTTCTGATGAGTTCCTTGATTGATTATTTGCAAATCTGACATATATTTTACCTCGCTTTCTTTACCACCTTTTTTGGTGGTACTTATTCAATATAAATCAGAATCTTAAAAAATAATATAACAGATAAATTAATAAAAAATATCCTATAAAATAAACAAAGTCCCAACTTATTTACTGGTGATTTCGTGCGTGGATTTTTTATGCTGATGACGCTATAATAGACTCACAATCAAACCCATAAGGTTGAAATGGAGGACAAATAATATGGCAACAGTACACGCAAGGAAACGGGGTAATAAGTGGGAATACAGATTTGAGGCAGCTTCAGTAGCAGGTCAGCGGAAACAGATATGCAAGAGTGGGTATTTATCTAAAAAAGAAGCAATGGAAGCCGGTGCAAAAGCATATAGCGATTATACCCAGGCAGGAGCAGTATTTGAGCCTAATAATAGCAGCTTTGCAGATTACCTTGACTACTGGTTAGGGGCTTACTGTGTAACCAATCTCAAACCGATTACACTTGAAAATTACAAGAAGAAAATAAGGCTATATATTAAACCCAAACTGGGTAAATATATGTTATCTTCTCTTTCCTTTGCTGTTCTACAAGATTTTATAAATGACATATTTAATCAGGGTTTCAGCAGAAATACAATGACAGTAATTAAGGGTATATTATCCAACTCGCTATCTTATGCAGTCGAACCGCTACACTATATACAATCATCTCCGATGACTTATGTAAAGCTACCATCTACCAGGGCTAAACCTGCTATCCCTTTCAGATCTGAACCTCATA
>ERZ773192.225-NODE-225-length-75129-cov-7.143032_pt1 | contig 75129 bp, 70 predicted proteins | sample MGYA00581010_ERZ773192 | MGnify/ENA primary metagenome ERZ773192 (study PRJEB29015, sample SAMEA2737741) | human gut metagenome | biome: human gut; feature: human-associated habitat; material: faeces | place: China | collected 2012 ...
ACGTTTAATGCCCTTTACGAGGCAAAAAAACAGATCATTATTTCCTCCGACCGTCCTCCGAGAGAAATTGAAACTCTGGAAGACCGTCTCCGTTCCCGTTTTGAATGGGGACTCATTGCCGATATCCAGCCACCGGATTACGAAACAAGAATGGCAATCCTCAAGAAGAATATCGAAAATTATGATCAGGATATTGATGAAGAAATATTGAAATATATTGCTACTAATATTAAGTCAAATATCAGAGAACTGGAAGGCGCTCTCCGTAAGGTAATTGCTTCTTCCAGACTGAATAATACAGAATTATCTCTTTCTCTGGCAGAAGATGCCCTGAAGGATATCATTTATCCGGAAGCACCAAAGGAAATTACACCTGAACTGATCATGAATATCGTTGCGGAACATTTTAATATTTCTGCTTCCGATATTGCTTCTTCCAAAAGAAATTCGGAAATTGTCATGCCAAGACAGATTTATATGTATCTTTGCAGAGAACTTATCGATATTCCTTATAAATCTATTGGTAAAACAATCGGTAATAAAGATCATACTACTGTTATGCATGGTGTAGATAAGATTAAGAAAGAAATGGAAGGCAGTGAAGACCTTCGAAATAAAATAGATATCATTAAAAAGAAGATCAATCCTTCTTAATTCACATTTTTATGTGGATAATGTGGGTAAATAAAGCTATATATAGTTGAAATGAAGTTGATAAGATGTGATTAATTTATATTTTTCTTTTCTTTCACTGAAAATCATCATATAAAAGAAAAGAAAAGTGTTGATAAATTACCTTTTATCCCCTTAAAATTTAAAACAATATACAAACTTATCCATTCCATTTTTTCCTATAAAATAGTATAATAGAAAGGGTTATCAACAAATCCACATCTATTAATATTAATATTATGAAATAATCTTATATTAAATATTATATGCAAATTTTTACTTTTTCCACTTTTTGTTTTGAAGGAGTTTAGAGAACATGAAGATTATATGTAAAAAATCTAATTTATTAAACGGAGTACAGATCGTATCAAAGGCTGTATCCAATAAAACTACTATGCCTATTCTGGAATGTATATTAGTTGATGCAACAAAAGGTATCATTAAGCTGACTGCAAATGATATGGATCTTGGCATTGAAACAATCATTGAAGGTGATATAGCAGAAGGTGGTATTATTGCTATTGAAGCAAAGTTGTTTTTGGAAATGATACGTAAACTTCCTGATAATGATGTTATTATAGAAACAGATGATAATATGAATACTTTCATCTCTTGTGAAAAAGCTCATTTCAATATTGTAGGTAAATCAGGAGATGATTTCTCTTATCTTCCTTCCATTGAAAGAATTGATTCCATTGTATTATCTCAGTTCACACTTAAGGAAGTAATCAGACAGACGATATTCTCCATTGCGGATAATGATAATAACAAGTTAATGACAGGTGAACTATTTGAAATTGATGGTGATATACTGAAAGTGGTATCTTTGGATGGACATCGTATTTCTATCCGTAAGATTATTCTCAAGAATCATTATCCTTCCAGAAAGGTTGTTGTTCCGGGTAAGACATTGAATGAGATCAGCAAAATCCTTTCCGGAGATATGGATAAGGACGTTTCTATATTCTTTACAGGTAAACATATTGTATTTGAGTTTGATAAGACAGTTGTTGTTTCAAGACTTATTGAAGGAGAATATTTTAAGATTGACCAGATGCTTTCCAGTGATTATGAAACAAAAGTTACTGTGAATAAAAAGGAGCTTCTGGAATGTATTGACAGAGCAACTCTTCTCGTGAAGGAAGGGGACAAGAAACCTATCATCATCAGTATTTCTGACGGAAATATGGAGCTGAAAATAAATTCCACAGTAGGAAGCATGGATGAGGAAATTGATATTATCAAGCAGGGAAAGGATATAATGATAGGATTCAATCCAAAGTTTATGATAGATGCCCTGAAGGTCATCGATGATGAGGAAATTGATATCTATCTTGTAAATCCCAAGGCTCCCTGCTTTATCAGGGATATCAAGGAGAAATATATTTATCTGATCCTGCCTGTCAACTTCACTACAGTTGCATGATCAGTAAAAGTTTAGGGTAAAAGAAAATGGAAATAATTAAATTAAAAGAAGAATATATAAAGCTTGGGCAGGCCCTGAAGGCTGCAGGACTTGTAGAATCAGGAGTAGATGCCAAGTTTGCTGTTCAGGATGGTCTTGTAAAGGTAAATGGTCAGGTCGAAACACAAAGGGGAAAGAAGCTTGTTGAAGGAGATATTGTAGAATACGACGGAAACAGTATCAAAATTACAGGTTAGGGAAAGACATGATCATAAAATCATTGGAGCTTGCGAATTTTAGAAATTATGAAGAGCTGAATATCAGCTTTGATAAGGGAACCAATATTCTTTATGGGGATAATGCCCAGGGAAAAACCAATATTCTGGAAGCTATTTATGTATCTGCTACGACGAAGTCCCATAAAGGAAGCAAGGATAAGGAAATTATAAATTTTAATAAAGAGGAAGCACATATCAGAACCTATCTTGAAAAAGAAAATGTAGAGACAAGGGTAGATATGCATCTTCGAAAAAATAAATCAAAGGGAATTGCCATTGATGGGCAGAAAATTAAGAAAGCCGCAGATTTAATGGGGCTTCTTAATGTAGTTTTCTTTTCTCCTGAGGATTTAAGCATCATTAAAGATGGACCGGCTGAAAGAAGAAGATTTGCTGATATGGAGCTATGCCAGCTCGATAGCTTTTATCTTTACAATCTGAATCATTATAATAAGATCATAGGTCAGAGAAATAAGCTTCTGAAGGATATGTATTTCCAGCCTGAGTTAAAGGAAACCCTGAATATATGGGATTCCCAGCTTGTTTCCTTTGGAAGCAAGATCATTGAAAGAAGGGAACAGTTTGTAAAACAGCTTGGTGATATTATTTTTGACATACATAAAAAGCTTTCCGGTGGAAAAGAAGAGCTTGTGATCGCTTATGAGCCGGATGTCAGTATCGAAGATTTTGAAAAACAGATGAAATATAATCAGGATAAGGATATCAGGCTGAAGCAGACAACGACAGGTCCCCATAGGGATGATTTTTCTTTTGTGGTAAATGGAGTGGATATCAGAAAGTACGGATCACAGGGTCAGCAGAGAACGGCTGCCTTATCTCTGAAATTATCAGAAATTGAACTGGTTAAGAAGATCAGCAAGGATACACCGGTTCTTCTGCTTGATGATGTATTGTCAGAGCTCGATAGTAACAGACAGAATTATCTGCTTAACAGTATAGGTAATATACAGACGATCATTACCTGTACCGGTCTTGATGAATTTATTAATAACCGCTTCGAGATCAACAAGATCTTTAAGGTTACAAATGGAACAGTGAATTGTGAAAATTAGCGTAAGAACGCAGAATAGGAGTTCTTTTTATGAGTAATGAATACGGAGCTGATCAGATTCAGATATTGGAAGGACTGGAAGCAGTCAGAAAAAGACCGGGTATGTATATAGGTTCAACATCAGGAAGAGGACTTCATCACCTTGTTTATGAAATTGTGGATAACTCTGTAGATGAGGCACTTGCAGGTTATTGTGATACAATCCAGGTATTCATCAATAAAGATAATTCAATTACTGTTATAGACAACGGAAGAGGTATTCCGGTAGGTATTAATCACAAATCAGGAATTCCTGCTGTAGAGGTTGTATTTACGATTCTTCATGCTGGTGGTAAATTCGGTGGTGGAGGATACAAGGTTTCCGGTGGACTTCATGGTGTTGGTGCTTCTGTCGTAAATGCGCTTTCTGACTGGCTTGAGGTAGAAATATATAAGGATGGAAAAATATATAAGCAGAGATATGAAAAGGGACATGTATGTTATCCACTGAAGGTAGATGGAGAGTGTCCGGCAGATAAAACAGGAACCAAGGTAAGCTTTAAACCGGATGCTACTATTTTTCAGGAAACTACTGTTTATGAATTTGATGTTCTGAAGCAGAGACTTCGTGAAATGGCATTTCTTACCAAAGGACTTAAAATAGTACTTACCGATCTTCGTGTGGAAGAGGGAGAAGAGCCTGTTGTAAGAGAATTCCACTATGAGGGTGGAATCAAGGAATTCGTCACTTATTTAAATAAAAGCAAAACTCCTCTTTATCAGGATATTATGTATTTTGAAGGAACAAAGAATGGTGTTTATGTGGAAGTAGCCATGCAGCATAATGATTCCTATACAGAAAGCTCTTACAGCTTTGTAAATAATATCAATACACCGGAGGGTGGTACCCATCTGGTAGGTTTCAGGAATGCACTGACCAAAACCTTTAATGATTATGCGAGAAATAATAAGCTTCTGAAGGAAAGTGAAACCAATCTTACAGGTGATGATATCAGAGAAGGTCTGACAGCTATTGTAAGCGTTAAGATAGAGGATCCTCAGTTTGAAGGACAGACCAAACAGAAGCTTGGAAATACAGAAGCAAGAAGTGCTGTTGATAATATTGTAAGTGAGCAGCTTACTTATTTCCTTGAGCAGAATCCAACAGTTGCCAAGCTGATCTGTGAAAAATCCATTCTTGCTCAGAGAGCAAGAGATGCAGCCAGAAAGGCAAGAGATCTTACAAGGAGAAAAACAGCGCTGGAGGGTATGAGTCTTCCTGGAAAGCTTGCTGACTGTTCTGATAAAGATCCTGCTAACTGTGAAATTTATATTGTTGAGGGAGATTCTGCGGGAGGCAGTGCCAAAACTGCAAGAAGCCGTGCTACACAGGCAATTCTTCCTCTTCGTGGAAAAATTCTGAATGTTGAGAAGGCAAGACTGGATAAGATTTATGCCAATGCTGAGATCAAAGCTATGATCACTGCTTTTGGTACCGGTATCCATGAGGATTTTGATATCAGCAAGTTAAGATATCATAAGATCATTATTATGACAGATGCCGATGTGGATGGTGCACATATTGCTACTCTTCTGCTGACCTTCATTTACCGTTTTATGCCGGAGCTGATCAAGCAGGGTTATGTTTATATGGCGCAGCCGCCGCTCTATAAACTGGAGAAAAATAAAAAAGTATGGTATGCCTACAGTGATGATGAGCTGAATGCAATCCTTGCTGAGGTTGGACGTGATCAGAATAATAAGATACAGCGTTATAAGGGACTTGGAGAAATGGATCCGGAGCAGCTGTGGGAAACAACCATGGATCCGGAGAAGAGAATACTTCTCCGTGTTACCATGAACGAAGAAGCAGAATCTGAAATAGATCTTACCTTTACTACTCTGATGGGTGATAAGGTAGAGCCCAGACGTGAATTTATTGAAGAAAACGCTAAATTTGTAAAGAATCTTGATATTTAATTTTCTGCAGGCAAAGCAAGAAAGAAAGGTTTGAGATGGAAGATAATATTTTTGACAAGATACATGAGGTAGATCTGAAGAAAACAATGGAAACCTCTTATATCGATTATGCGATGAGTGTTATCGCTTCCAGAGCACTTCCTGATGTAAGAGATGGTCTGAAGCCGGTACAGAGAAGAGTCCTTTATTCCATGATTGAATTAAATAACGGACCCGATAAGCCTCACAGAAAGAGTGCACGTATCGTCGGCGATACTATGGGTAAATATCATCCCCATGGCGACAGCTCTATCTATGGAGCGCTGGTAAATATGGCACAGCCCTGGTCTCTTCGCCATCCCCTGGTAGACGGACATGGAAATTTTGGTTCTGTGGATGGTGACGGCGCCGCTGCGATGCGATATACAGAAGCAAGATTAAGCAAGATTTCCATGGAGCTTCTTGCAGATATCAATAAGGATACTGTTGATTTCGTACCTAACTTTGATGAAACAGAAAAGGAACCGACTGTTCTTCCAAGCCGTTTTCCCAATCTTCTTGTGAATGGTACGACTGGTATTGCTGTTGGTATGGCTACTAATATTCCACCTCATAACCTAAGAGAAGTCATTGCTGCCGTTGTTAAGATCATTGATAACAGAATAGAGGAAGACAGAGAAACTTCTATCGAAGAAATACTTCCAATCGTAAAGGCTCCTGATTTTCCTACAGGCGGTATCATTCTTGGCACAAGAGGAAGTGAGGAGGCTTATCGTACCGGTAGGGGAAAAATCAGAGTACGTGCGGTGACTGATATTGAAACTATGCCAAATGGTAAGAGCAGGATCATCGTAACAGAGCTTCCTTATCTGGTAAATAAAGCAAATCTGATCCAGAAGATAGCAGAGCTTGTCAAATTAAAGAAAATAGATGGTATCACAGACCTTCGTGATGAATCAGACAGAGAGGGTATGAGGATTGTCATAGAGCTCCGCCGTGATGCTAATGCCAATGTGATCATGAACCAGCTGTATAAGCATACACAGATGCAGGATACCTTTGGTGTGATCATGCTGGCTCTTGTGAACAATGAACCAAAGGTCATGAACCTTCTGGATATGCTGATCCATTATATCAGACATCAGGAAGAGGTCGTAACCAGAAGAACCAAATATGATCTGAATAAGGCAGAAGAAAAAGATCATATTTTACAGGGCTTACTGATCGCTCTTGATAATATTGATGAAGTGATTTCCATTATCAGAAGCAGTCAGAATACACAGATCGCAAAGCAGAGATTAATGGATCGATTCGGTCTGACAGATGTGCAGTCCCAGGCAATCGTAGATATGAGACTTCGTACTCTGACAGGTCTGGAAAGAGAGAAGATCGAGAATGAGCATAAAGAGCTGCTTGCCAGAATCGCAGAATTAAAGGCAATTCTTGCAGATGAAAAGCTTCTTCTTGGTGTAATCAAGACAGAGATCAGTGAAATTTCTGTAAAGTATGGAGATGAAAGAAGAAGTGTTATCGGTTTTGATGAATATGATATTTCCATGGAGGATCTTATCCCCAGAGATAATACGATCATCGCCATGACAAATCTCGGATATATCAAGCGTATGACTGTGGATAACTTCAAGTCACAGAACCGTGGTGGTAAGGGAATCAAGGGAATGCAGACGATTGATGAAGATTTCATTGCAGATCTTCTTATGACGACTACCCATCACTATATCATGTTCTTTACGAATTTTGGAAGGGTTTACAGACTGAAGGCCTATGAAATACCGGAAGCATCCAGAACCTCAAGAGGAACGGCGATCGTAAACATTCTGCAGATGAATCCTGGGGAAAAGATAACAGCTATCATTCCGATCAAGGATTTTGAAGAAAATAAGAATCTCTTCATGATCACAAAAAATGGTATTGCGAAGAAGACCAGTGTTATGGAGTATATGAATGTACGTAAGAATGGTCTTGCAGCAATCAGCCTGAGAGATGATGATGAATTGATCGAGGTTAAGATCACTGATAAAAATACAGAGATTTTCCTTGTAACAAAGCATGGTATGTGTATACGCTTTAAGGAAACAGATGTCAGGGCAACAGGCAGGAGCTCTATGGGTGTTATTGGTATGAATCTGGATGACGGTGATGAGATCATTGGCATGCAGCTTGATCATCAGGGAGATTCTCTTCTTATCGTTTCTGAAAATGGTATGGGTAAGCGTACATATCTGGATGAATTCACTGTGCAGAAGCGTGGCGGTAAGGGTGTTAAATGCTATAAGATCACAGAAAAGACAGGATATGTAGTTGGTGTCAAGGCTGTGGATGATGATCATGAGATCATGATGATTACAACAGCAGGAACGATCATCCAGCTCCGTGTAGCAGAAATATCAAAGCTTGGAAGGATCACCTCCGGTGTGAAGCTGATCAATCTGGATGATGGTGTTAAGGTTGCGCAGATCGCTAAGGTAAGAGAAAGGGTTTCCAATGGGGATCAGGAATTTGAAAATCCGGATGATGCCATGGAAGAAATAACAGAAGAAGATGAAGAAGTAACGCTTCCAAAAGAAGAAGATGATGAGTGAGGAGATGAACTATTATGGAAAGTTACTCAATTTTAAAGGATCTTGCTATTATTATCATCGCAGCAAAGCTGTTTGGTATTCTGGCGAGAAAATGCAAAGCGCCTCAGGTGGTAGGCGAGATCATAGCAGGACTTCTGATAGGACCCAGTATTCTTGGACTTGTTGATCAGTCAGATTTTATCCTGCAGATGGCAGAAATCGGTGTTATCCTGCTTATGTTTTCTGCAGGTCTTGAGACAGATCTGAAGGAACTCATGAAAACAGGACCGATCGCAGCACTGATCGCCTGTGCCGGTGTATTTATCCCATTGGTTCTTGGTGCATTGTATTATATGGTCTTTTATGGATTTGCACCCTGGGGATCCAATGAATTTTATGAGGCAGTGTTTATAGGAACTATATTAACAGCTACTTCTGTCAGTATTACCGTACAGTCTCTAAAAGAAATGGGAAAGCTGAAGGGAAGAGTAGGTACTACAATTTTAAGTGCAGCCATCATTGATGATGTTATTGGTATTATTGTACTTACATTTGTCATAGGTTTTAAAAATCCGGATTCAAAGCCTTCTACTGTTGTAGTAAATACAATTCTTTTCTTTGTACTTGCTGTAGGAGTTGGTTTTATTTCTTATAAAATATTTAAATGGATAGATAAAAGATATCCGCATACCAGAAGAATCCCGATCGCAGGTCTGGCTTACTGCTTCATTATGTCCTATGTGGCAGAGCAGTATTTCGGTATTGCAGATATTACAGGGGCTTATGTGGCAGGTATCATTCTCTGTTCTATCAATGATTCTGAATATATTGAAAGAAAGATCGACATCAATTCCTATATGCTGTTTGGACCTGTTTTCTTTGCAAGTATAGGACTGAAAACAGATCTGAATGATGTAACAGGTGGTATCCTTCTGTTTGCTGTAGGATTTGTAATTGTAGGACTTATAAGTAAGATAATTGGCTGTGGACTGATGGCCAGGATATGCAGATTTAAAGGAAAGGATGCTTTGAAGATCGGTGTGGGAATGATGACCCGTGGAGAAGTAGCACTGATCGTAGCTCAAAAGGGTCTTTCCATGAACCTGATCGATCCGGTTTATTTTACAGCTGTTATCCTGCTGATCATTGTATCTTCAATCTCAACACCAATTGTTCTGAAATTCCTGTATTCCAGGGATAAGGAAGAAAATGGGGTTCAGACAGCTTAAAGGGGCTGGTGAATTAATAAAAAATGAAAACCACAGGAGGGTAACAGAATGATTGGACCAATCATTGCAGCAGTAGTAATCGTTTTCGTACTTGTCGTCATTGTGAGCGGTTACAAAAAAGCACCGCCGGATACCGCTTATATTATTTCCGGTCTTCGAAAAAAGGTTATTATTGGTAAGGCAAGTGTAAAGATTCCTTTTCTTGAAAGAATGGATAAACTGAGTCTGAAGCTGATCGCAATCGATGTCAAAACATCTAATGCCGTACCTACCGCTGATTATATCAATATTCAGGTAGATGCAGCCGTCAACATCAAGATCAGCAGTGAGAAGGATAAGCTGGCACTGGCAGCAGAAAACTTTCTGAATCAGAATACACAGTACATAGCAAGTATTGCCAGAGAGGTTCTGGAAGGTAATATGCGTGAAATAGTAGGACGCATGAGACTGGAAGAAATGGTCAGTGACCGTCAGAAGTTCGCAAACCTGGTAAAGGAAAATGCAGAGCCTGACCTGGCTGCTATGGGTCTTGATATTGTCAGCTTTAATGTGCAGAATTTTGCTGATGGAAATGGTGTTATCGATGACCTTGGTATTGATAACATTTCCCAGATCAAGAAAAAAGCAGCTATAGCCAAAGCAGAAGCAGAGAAGGAAATCGCTGTAGCAAAGGCAGAGGCTGACAAGCAGGCAAATGATGCAAGAATCAATGCTGAGCGTGAGATTGCCAAGAAGAATAATGAACTTGCCCTTCAGAAGGCAGAGCTCCAGAAAATGGAGGATACCAAGAGAGCAGAGGCAGATGCAGCCTACAGTATCCAGGAGCAGGAACAGAGAAAGACGATAGAGGTTGCTACTCAGGAAGCAAGCATTGCAAAGCAGGAAAAGGAAGTTATCCTGAAGCAGAAAGAAGCCGAGGTTAAGGAAAAGGCTCTGGATGCAGAAGTTAAGAAGAAAGCGGAAGCAGAAAAATTCGCCCGTCAGCAGCAGTCAGAAGCAGAGCTGTATGAGAGAATGAAGAATGCAGAAGCTGAGAAGTTTGAACGTGAAAAAGAAGCAGAAGCAATGAAGGCAACTGCAGAAGCACAGAAATTCGCCAAGGAGCAGGAGGCAGCCGGTATCCGTATGGTCGGTGAAGCAGAAGCTGAAGCAATCCGTGCAAAGGGTATTGCGGAAGCAGAAGCCATGGAGAAGAAGGCACTTGCTTACCAGAAGTATAACAATGCGGCTATGGCAGAAATGCTGATCCAGGTTCTTCCTGAGATCGCCGGAAAAATTGCCGAGCCTCTTACCCAGATTGATAAGATCACAATTATCGGCGGTGATGGAGGAAATGGTGTAGGCAATGTAGCAGACAATGTTCCAAGTGTCATGGCAAAGCTTTTTGAAACTATGAAGGAAACAGTAGGTATTGATCTTGCTGATATCGTGAAGGCAGGAACCTACGATGCCAAGGTAAATAAGAACATCAATGTTACCGGACTCTCCGGTGATGATAAAAAGGATGTTGTAGCGGCCGTATCCGGTGCAGTTGTGTCAGAAGCTGCAGATACGGAAGAGAATAAAGAAAGTATTTAATCATAAAGAATCCGCAGAAAACTAAGTTCTGCGGATTCTTTTAGAATACATATTTTTTCTGAATATGATAACTGGCAAAAAACAGGATCGTATCAACGATTGCCTTTGTAACTACTTCCGGTATAAATGGCAGAAGCTTTACACCGCCTGTTGCAAGCAGGGCACTCATACCCATCTGTACGACAGCAAGCAGGGCATACTGCCAGGCTGCCTTTCCCATATTTTCCCTGCTTTTGAAAACAATCTTATAATTGACAGTATAATTATAAGCTGCTGATATGATCCTTGCCATTACGGTAGCTACTGCTACATATGCTGTAAGCTGATCCCTTAAAAAATGGCAGAGTATGGTAAACAGCAAAAGATCTACAATGCTGGATGAAAAGGATGCCAGTGTATATCTTAAAAACCATTTTCCAAGAACTGCGTAGATCTTTACAGAATCTTTCAGGGGATTAAAGTGTGTCTGATGATCTTCTTTCGAATCATAAATCGTCTCAATTGGAATTTCCTGGATCTTGTACTGACCGGAAGCCAGAAGAAGCATCTGTGTTTCAAATTCAAAACGATCTGCAGGAATGGTAAGCAGCTCTTTCATAAACTCCCTTGGAATACCACGAAGTCCTGTCTGGGTATCACTGATATGGACACCTGCCACATAGGTAAATACCTTTTCTGTAAGACGGTTGCCAAAACGGCTTTTCCAGGGAATATCTTCTTTGTCAAAGGTACGGACGCCGAGGATAAGATCTCCCTGATTCTGCAGCATCATTTCTGCCACATTCATGATTGATTTTTTCGTGTGCTGTCCGTCGGAATCTGCTGTTACGGCTCCTATTGCTTTCGGCAGATGCTCCAGAATATACTGAAATGCAGTTTTTAATGCCCGTCCTTTGCCCCTGTTTACTTCATGTGTCAGGAGGATAGCTTTTTCAGAAAGCAGATTTTTTGCTGCTTTGAAAATATCTTCATAGGCTGATCCGCTTCCGTCATTTACCAGAATGACAGGGCCATAGGGATATTCTGATAATTCCTTAAGTAACCCGATCAGTCGCTGATCGGGTTCATAAGCTGGGATAATAATTGGTATCATTATTTTAGCTCTCTTTGTGAAATATGATTTATTTCTGCTCTTTCAGAATATCACATGGGAGTAGTAATCACAAGCCATAGGTACAACCGGTACATGTATGCCTGTCTGAATTATGATGAGGCATTTGCACCAGATGAGATCAGAAAGCGGTCTGTCTGTATCAGTGGGGATATTGGAGAGATTTTATTTCAGCTTTAAAGGGAATCCGTTATCCTGTAGAAGACGGATGATTTGTGTGCTGGTATACAGATCTTAAAATGTGCTGACGACCAGGGAAACGACGGTCTTTATGACCCCGGCCAGCACCATCACCAGGATCGGATTCATCTTAAGCTTCTGAAGCAGGATAATGCAGACAGCAAAGATCACTACAAGTAACCAGTTTGTGTTTGCAAAGGTGATCACTGCCTTACTGCCCCAAAATGCAGTGATGAGGATCGAAATCCCGGCGGAGGCGATCAAAGCAACGACCGCAGGCCTCAGGGAGTTCAGGATTCCCTGTAAAAGTGTCAGGTTTCTGTATTTTAAATACAGCCTGGCAATGCAGGTGACGATGATGCAGGACGGCAGGATGCATCCAAAGGTAGCCGCAAGAGCGCCGCCGATGCCCGCAATCTTTATTCCGACAAAGGTTGCAGAATTGATGGCAATGGGTCCCGGTGTCATCTGGGAGATCGTGATCAGATCTGTAAATTCTTCCATCGAGAGCCAGTGATGGGTGGTCACGACCTGTCCCTGGATCAGCGGCATTGCCGCATATCCACCGCCGAAGCTGAACATGCCTATCTGCAGAAAACTTAAGAAAAGCTGGAGATAGATCATTTTTTCATTCTCCTTTCTACCACGAATGTCCGTAGTGCGCCGATCAGACCACAGGCAATGACAATAATGATGATATTGATATGAAAAATGCAGGAGGCAAGGAACGCAGCAGCCATGATGCACGTGGAAACAGCATTTTTTTTGTGGATGATTTCTGCCCCCATTTCATATGTTACAGAGGCAATCACAGCTCCGACACCGGCCTGCATGCCGGAAAGCATCTGGCTGATGATAAAGTTGTCACGGAATGCGTTGTAGCAGATCGAGATCAGGGAGATAATGAGAAACGGAGGGATGATCGTGCCGATGATCGCTGTGATCACACCTGTCATCCCGGCTAATTTATAACCGATTACAATTGCCCCGTTGACAGCGATGGGTCCTGGAGCTGACTGTGCAATCGCAACGAGATCCAGCATCTCATTCTCCTCAATCCAGTGGTATTCATCTACAAATTTTTTCTTCATTAAAGTCACGATCACATATCCGCCTCCGAATGTAAAAGTGCTGAGATACAGGGTCGAGATGAAAAGCTTTATAAGAATTTTCTTTTTATTTTTCATAATCATTCCTTTTAGCCAGATATGCGGCGGAATTTTCATAGATCATCCGCAGGGAATCTGAGGCTGGCAGTGCCACCAATTCCACAGGAAGTCACAAGCTCCTTTGTAAGATTAACATACAAAAATTAGGATTTTCAACAACTTTTACCATTTTTTAGGTAAAGTTGTATGTTTCTTGACAAATCAGATAAAAGCTGTAATTAATATTGATATCGTATTCTGCTTTATAGCTGTAAGATGGAGGATGACAGAGATATGAATGATAAATGGCTGGAATTTGCGATCCGGATCCAGAGTATTGCGCAGACAGGACTTCAGTATGGGAAGGATAAATATGATAAGGAGCGTTATGAGGAGCTGCGTGAGATCGCAGCAGAAATGATGTCTGAGAAGACAGATATCCCGGTTGATAAGATAAGGGATCTGTTCTGCAATGAAACAGGGTATCAGACGCCCAAGGTAGATACACGGGCTGCTGTGTTTTCAGATGGGAAGATCCTGCTTGTACATGAAAATAATGGAACCTGGGCACTGCCGGGCGGATGGTGTGATGTGGATCAGTCTGTGGCTTCCAATACAGAAAAGGAAGTACGGGAGGAAACAGGTTTTACGGTGCATGCGGACAGGCTGATCGCGGTACAGGACTGGAGAAAGCATAATGTTCAGAATTATGCGTTTGGTGTTATGAAGGTCTTTATTCTGTGCAGGTATGAGAGCGGCGAATTTATGAAAAACATAGAAACGACAGAGATCAGGTTCTTTGACAGGGACAGTATCCCTGAAAAGCTGGCGGTGGAGAAAACCACAAGGGAACAGATACTGATGTGTTTTGATGCTTATGAGGATCCGGACTGGAGGACTATGTTTGATTAGAGGCAGCAGGTCAGTCAGAGTGGACAGAAGAAAAGGAGCAGATTATGAATATTACGGTATATCTTGGGGCAAATGAAGGAAATGATCCCCTTTTAAAAGAAGCAGTGCGTGAGCTTGGAACATGGATAGGATCCAGTGGAAATACACTTATTTATGGCGGATCAAAAAACGGACTTATGGGGGAAGTTGCAGAAAGCGTGCTGGATGCCGGTGGCAGGGCGATCGGAGTGGAACCGCAGATATTTATAGACCAGGGCTTTGAGTATGACAGGCTGACAGAGCTTATCGTGACAAAGGATATGACCGAACGGAAGACGAAGATGATCGAGCTTGGGGATGCTTTTATCGCTTTTCCGGGCGGAACAGGAACACTTGAGGAAATTGCTGAGGTAATGTCCAAGGTGTCATTGAAATGGCTGTCTGCACCATGTATTCTTTATAATCTGAATGGTTATTATGACAGCCTGAAGGAGCTGCTTCTGCATATGCAGGAAAAAGGACTGTCCTCCAGGGAGCGTCAGGAAGGGATTTATTTCGCAAAAAATCTGGAGGAGATTAAGGGAATCATACAACATGAAAATAAAAGATAAATATAAGGGGATTTTTTATATCATCCTGGCGGCCTTCGGATTCGCTTTTATGAATCTGTTTGTGAAGCTGGCGGGTGATCTGCCGGCGATTGAAAAGAGCTTTTTCCGCAATCTGGTAGCCGTTTTCTTTGCATTTACCGTTATGAAAAAGGAAAAGATCCCATTCAACATTCCGAAGGGAACCGGGAAATATATTTTTTTCCGGTCTTTGTTTGGAACAATCGGGATCTTTGCAAACTTCTATGCCATTGGAAAGCTGTATATTGCGGATGCATCCATGCTTAATAAGCTGTCACCTTTTTTTGCCATCATTTTTTCTTATTTTCTGTTAAAGGAAAAAATCAAATTATATCAGTTTGCCTGCGTATTGACAGCATTTGTGGGTGCACTATTCATTTTAAGACCCGGGTTTGACAGCGTTGCTACATTCCCGGCATTTATCGGATTGTTAGGTGGGATGGGAGCAGGCCTGGCGTATACTAATGTGCGTATGGCAACAAAACATGGTGCTACGGGACCGCTTATAGTATTCTGCTTTTCTGCATTTTCCTGTGTATGTGCGATCCCGTTTATTATTTTTGATCATCAGCCGCTTACATGGTGGCAGCTTGTATCACTTTTAATGGCAGGTCTTTCCGCAACACTGGGACAGTTTTCCATTACGGCGGCATACACCTATGCACCTGCCAGTGAACTGTCTGTATATGATTATACGCAGATCGTATTTGCTGCCCTGCTTGGCATGATCTTTCTGGGAGAAGTGCCGGATGTCATCAGTATCCTCGGATATCTGATCATCTGTGGTGCGGGAATTGCCATGTTCCTGATCCGGAGGAAAAAAGAAAATGAAAGAGAGGTTATTAATCAATGAATTTTATGAAGAAAAACTGGAGTGGCATTCTTGTCTGCCTTGTGATAGCGATTCCGTCGTGGCTGCTTGGAAAGGCTTTTCCAGTGGCAGGAGGACCGGTGATCGCCATTATAGCAGGAATGATCGTTACTATGTTCTGGAACAATAAGGGAAAAGCTGAACCGGGAATTAAATGGACTTCAAAGGTAATTCTTCAGACTGCAGTTGTTCTGCTCGGGTTTGGAATGAATCTTGGGGTTATCTTTCAGACTGGAAAGCAGTCACTGCCAATTATTATCTGCACGATCACAGCATCTCTTGTTATCGCGTGGATATTACAAAGGGTTCTTAGGGTGCCGGCGAATACATCTGTACTTGTAGGCGTTGGTTCATCTATCTGTGGAGGCTCTGCGATCGCGGCGACTGCTCCTGTCATAGGTGCAGATGATGATGAGATCGCACAGTCCATAGCAGTGATTTTCTTTTTTAATGTGCTTGCAGCCATTTTCTTCCCCATGCTTGGAAAAGCAATTGGGTTCGATACTATACACGGTGATGCATTTGGGATTTTTGCAGGGACAGCGATCAATGATACCTCATCTGTAACGGCTGCAGCATCAACCTGGGACAGTATGTGGAACCTTGGAAGTGAGACACTGAATAAAGCAGTGACTGTGAAGCTTACGAGAACGCTTGCTATCATACCGATCACGCTTGGATTATCATTCATACAGGCGAAAAAGAGTGTACGGGAAGGAAAGCAGGCCGCAAAGTTCAGCTTAAAACGGGCATTTCCAATGTTTATACTTTACTTTGTGATAGCAGCGATCATCACGACAGTCTGTGTACATATGGGAGTCAATGCGGAAGTATTTAAGCCAATGAAGGAGCTGTCTAAATTTATGATCATCATGGCTATGGCTGCGATCGGCTTGAACAGTAATATGGTACAGCTTATCAAAACAGGTGGCAAACCCATTATCGTTGGTGCTTCCTGCTGGTGTGGAATAACGGTCGTAAGTCTGATCATGCAGCATGTGATGAAGATCTGGTAGGTAAAAAATATGGTATATACATGTGGATATAGGTCACCGTTAGGTGATATTTTGCTGGCGGCGGATGAAAACGGACTTACCGGTTTGTGGTTTGAAGGGCAGAAATATTTTGCGGATACGCTTCCGGATGAGCATGTTTCACAGGAAACGCCCGTCCTCACGAAAGCAAAAAAGTGGCTGGATATATATTTCTCCGGTGATGAGCCTGACTTTACGCCACCGCTTCATCCCTCCGGCTCATCATTCAGACAGGAGGTGTGGAAGATTTTATCAGAGATCCCTTATGGACAGACGGTCACATATGGAGAAATAGCGCGCAGAATGGGAGAATTGAAAAATATTCCTCATATGTCCGCACGGGCAGTTGGCGGTGCAGTGGGACATAATAAAATTTCCATTATCATTCCATGTCATCGTGTAGTGGGTGTAAATGGGAGTCTGACAGGATATGCCGCAGGAATTGACAGAAAAATTTCACTGCTTGAGCTGGAACAATCGCAGATTGGTGTGTTGCGGGAAAAGTATGGTGTAAACAGTTTTTCAAAGCCGGAGTATTGCGCGGATAGAGAAACATAAATATTTCCTTAATTATGGAGAGATACTATTTACATAGGTCAAAAAGTAGAGTAATCTTTTTAAAAAATATTCAGAGAATACTGATAACAGGAAAGAGGTAGATTGATAATGAAGAAGAAAATGATGACGATTGTAATTAGTATAATGCTTTGTGCAGCATTATTTGCAGGCTGTGGACGGGCGGAAGAAAAGGAACTGACGGGAACGATTGATGAGATAAAGGATTTTATGTTTGTCATTACAGATGAGAATGATACGCCATATAGCTTTACCTTTGAAGAAAAGCCGGAAGGCCTGGAGAATGTCAGCGAAGGGGATACTGTAACTGTAAAATATACGGGAACAATATCTGAGGTAGATCCGTTTGATGGAGAGGTAATATCTGTTGAAAAGACAGAATAAAACCATTTAAAGGAGATGTTAAATATTCCACAGAAAAAATCAACAGCTTTGGCAGTGCTGCTTGTTGTTACATTTATTATTGAGGTAGCTTTTGTAAAATACTGTAAAGCGGAAACATTTGGAAAAAGGGATTATGGAGTTTTTTTAAATGCAGATGACTCATCCATGGAACGGCTTAAAATGTATGAAACGATAGTGATTGATGCGCAGTATTTTACAAAGAAGGACGTTGAACAGCTGCATGAAAATGGAACGACCGTATATACTTATCTTAATATTGGTTCTATCGAGAACTTCAGGGAATATTATACGGCCTATGAGGAACTGGCAATTGGCAGTTATGAACATTGGGATGAGGAAAAATGGGTGGATGCAGCAAGCCCGGACTGGCAGAGGTTTATAATGCAGCTGGCACGTGAACTATATGAAAAAGATGTTGATGGTTTTTTTATTGATAATTGTGACGTATATTATTATGCTCCGCGAAAGGATATTTTTGATGGTCTTACAGTCATCCTGCAGTACATCATGACATTGGGAAAAGAAGTCATCATCAATGGTGGTGATACTTATGTGACGGAATACAAGGAACGTTATGGGACTATTGATCCTATTATGACAGGTGTAAACCAGGAGACTGTATGGAGCCATATTGATTTTGCTAAGGGAACCTTTAACGAACAGAACAGGGAGGACAGGGAGTATTTCTGCGGATATCTGGAATCATGTAAGGCAGATGGAATGGAAGTGTATCTGCTGGAATATACAGCCAACCGGAAGCTGATCCGAAAAATAGAAAAATATTGCAGGAAACAAGGCTTTCATTTTTATATCTCAGATTCTCTTGAGCTGGAGTAAACGTTAGAAAATCAACAAAATCCCATGTCTCAATTTCGCTGAAAAATCTGGAAAGCAAAGGACTGGTGGTATGAAATTATCCATTATCAGAAATGCAGTCTTCGCAGTAACCGGTATAGGGGTAATCTGTCTGTATGCTATTTCAGGAAATACCTATGGATATCATATGACAAGGATGGTCGCAGCCATAATTATTTCCTTTGGCTGTTATCTGCCGGTAACCTTATTCAGTAAAACGAAACCCAGGGTTGGATTATTGATGATACCAAAGACCTGTGCATATATGTGGATCATTGTAATGGGACTTCAGCTTTTATTTTAAAGCTGAAGCGTAACGAAAAGGCAGGACACTATAATGAAAATAGAAAAATTTGTAAAGCTCATGACAGGCCATTTTGATAATAAAGAACAGTTTACCGCAATGAAAGAAGCCGGGAAGATCTATCCATATGCACAGCATGTGAATACAGTCTGTAATGATAAGGTAAAAAATATTCCTGAAGATTTCGCGGGAATATTCATTGTAGAAGAGAGCTATTATGAGACGGATGGAAGACAACATGCATCACCACATTTATTCCTTATTACAGAGAGTGGTGATGGGATCCTGCTTTCCTCCTATGAATTACCGGCAGGAGAAGACAAGAATACGTTCTCTTATGCTTCCATGAAGACCGTAGACTATCATGAACTGAAAAGATCTGAGAAGTTTACACCGGCATTATATAAGGAAACAGATGGTGGCTGGGAAGGTGGCAGTGTGAGTCACTTTTCCCCGGTTATGACCTTCAGGCTATGGGAGAGGTTTTCGGAAAAATGTCTGGAGGTTTCGGAAAGTATGGAAGTGAACGGAAGGAGAACCTTCGGATATGATGCTCCGATTATATACAAAAGGGTATCAGCTCAACAATAAGCATATTTGATGTGGCAGGAAGAAATTTTTTAATTGGAGGGTGAGAGTTTTCTTAATTTTTTGTACCTATATTTATAGAATCATATTAACCAATACCACCAGTGTAAAGGAGGACACTTTATGAGAAGAAAATTTCTTGCACCGGCTCTGGTTTTTATCATGTGTATAGGTATCACCATGACGGCTTATGCCTCTCCACAGGCGGATCAGCTGCAGAACCAGCCACAATTTACAACTAATGCAACTTCTGAAGAACTATCCATTATCAAAACATTATTTTCTGCTGAGGAGTATGCCGAATTATATCCTGATGTGGTAAAAGCCCACGGGAATGAAGAAGCTGCTCTTTGGGATCACTTTGTAACATATGGGTTATCGGAGGGAAGAGCTTTAAGCAAAAGCTTTCACGTGTTTGCATACCGTGCCGCATATGAAGATCTTCAGGAAGCATTCGGGAACAATCTCATTGCTTATTATATCCATTATGCCACTCATGGAATGCAGGAAAACAGATCAATTACAACAGTTCCTCAGGCTGTAAAAGCCGGCATAACGGTAACAGGACTACGCGGACAGGTAATTGCCAGACCGGTACCCGTTGTGATTACTCCGACTGAAGAAACAAATCAGGAAGAAACAAATCAGGAAGAAACAAATCACGAAGAAACCGGTAATCCTGTTGTCATACCGGAAACTCCTTCTCCAGAGCCTGTTCCTGTCCCTTCTGCTACTGTATGTACCCATCAATATATAACAAAACAACTGGAGAATACAAGATCACACGCACCGGTGTGTGAAAGCTGTGGATACATAGACGAACAAAAGCAGGAGCTTTGCGAAGCAGAGGACAGATACATAATAGATACGATGTACCACATACATAAATGCAAGGGGTGTGACAGGCTTATGGATGCCGGTAATCATCAGTATCTTACTAACGATTTCATATGCTCGGTATGTGGATATCAGCATGTGCATAATTACTTTATATTAAACTATGATGATAAATATCATATAAAATCATGCACCTTATGCAACTTCGGCTCTTCGGAAGCACATAAATTCAGTGTACTAACAACCATTTATTCTAATAAGGAACATAAAATGCAGTGCTCCGATTGCGACTACTACTATCTGGAAGAGCATACACCGGGAGAATGTAAATGCGGATATCGTTCTTAACAGCCTTTATATCTATAATACACCATGAGCAGCTGCAAAATCACTGTGGAAAACTTTGAACTCAACGGGAGTGCATTTTAACTGATGCACTCCCGTTTTTTAAATTGCGTACAAAGCAGGAACGCTTTTGGAACGCACCGGTTTCTTTGGAGGAACGGAAGCTCTATATAATAAATAACAACAGGCAGCAGAAAATTGCCTGAAATAATTATTCTGGAGGCATTTAACCATGTACTTTGACATTATCGCAAAAATCGTTTCAGAACGCACAGGCTGTGATGTTTCTGTTGTAAAACCGGAAAGCAGATTTTCTGAGCTTGGCATCGACTCGCTTGATACGGTAGAGCTCCTGATGAATCTGGAGGATGAGCTTGGTATTGAGATCGAATTGGACCAGAAGGTAGAAACTGTTGATGACCTGGATAGGTTTATTCAAAGTAAAAAGGGCTAGTATTATGATCAGGTCAACAATTTGTGAAATGCTTAGTATCGAATATCCAGTGTTTCAAGGCGGTATGGCTTGGATCGCTGACGGAAAACTGGCCGCTGCTGTTTCTTGCGGTGGCGGCCTTGGTATTATTGCAGCAGGAAATGCTAAAGGCGATTATGTCAGACAGCAGATCCAGGCTGCCAGGAGTATTACTGATAAACCTATTGGCGTTAATATTATGCTGCTTAGTCCCTTTGCGGATGAGGTAGCAAAGGTTGTTATAGAAGAAAAGATTGAGGTTGTGACCACAGGTGCAGGTAATCCCTCCAAATATATTAAGGAATGGCTGAATGCAGGAATCAGGGTAATTCCTGTAGTAGCCTCTGTTGCGATGGCAAAGCTGATGACTCGTCTTGGTGCCTCTGCCCTTATTGCAGAGGGCGGTGAAAGTGGTGGTCATGTAGGCGAGCTTACTACAATAGTACTGATCCCGCAGATTTGTGATGCAACTAATTTACCTGTTATTGCTGCCGGTGGTATTGCCGATGGCAGGGGTGTAGCAGCAGCATTTATGCTTGGCGCACAGGGCGTGCAGATGGGAACCCGTTTTCTCAGTGCAAATGAGTGTACCATCCATCCTGTATATAAAGAAAAAATACTTAAAGCAACTGACCTTTGTACGATGGTAACTGGTAAGCGTTTGGGACATCCGGTCCGGAGTCTGAGAACACCCTTTGCAAGAGAATATTCCAAGGCTGAATATGGTGGAATGCCGGATGAGGAGCTGGAAAAGCTGGCAACAGGGGCATTAAGACTTGCTGTGCAGGAGGGCGACGATAAAAAGGGTTGTTTTCTGTCCGGCCAGATAGCGGCAATGGTAAAAAAAGAGCAGCCGGCAGCAGAAATAGTTAAGGAGGTAATGGAGGAAGCTGAGGCTGTCCTTCTGAAGGCATCACAATGGATAAAATAGCATTTGTTTTTTCGGGTCAGGGCGATCAGTTTCCTGGGATGGGGAAAGATCTGTACGAAAAATATCCGGTTGCTCAAAGGATTTATGATCTTTGCGATAGCATACGGCCTGGAACATCCACCCAGTGCTTCAATAGTACAGAAGAGGAACTAAGGGAAACAAGGAATACACAGCCCTGCCTCTTTGCAATGGAGTTAGCTGCAGCAAGCATTCTGATCGAAAAGGGTGTTGTCCCGGATGCATTAGCAGGATTTTCTCTCGGTGAGGTTGTTGCGGCAACGGTCAGTGGAATATTTGACAATAAAACAGGTTTTCGTCTTGTCTGCAAGCGTGGAGAACTGATGCAGGGCGAGGCTGAGAAGTTCGACACAGCTATGGCTGCTGTTGTGAAGCTGACGTCAGAACAGGTGCAGGATATATGCAGAAGATATCCTGATGTTTATCCTGTAAACTTTAACTGTCCCGGGCAGATCACAGTATCCGGTATTTCCTCTCAAATGACAGATTTCCTTGCAGATGTAAAAGCAGCCGGTGGCAGAGCAATCCCGCTTAAAGTAAAGGGAGCGTTTCATTCACCTTTTATGAAGGCGGCAGCAGAGGCTTTTGAAAGAGAGCTGAACAAGGCGGCTATTAAGGAAAGAAACATAGTACTTTATTCAGATGTGACCGCTGAAGTCTATACCAATGATGTGGCAGGTCTGCTTTCCAAGCAGATATGCAGTCCGGTACAGTGGGAAAAGATTATCCGTAATATGATCACAGATGGAATTGATACCTTCATTGAAATAGGTCCTGGTAAAACGCTTACTAATATGATTAAGAAAATAAGTACAGACATAAAGGCTATAAATGTTATCGAATATCTTGCGGAGGTGGAAGGATGTTGAACGGAAAAACCGCAGTTGTGACAGGAGGCTCTCGAGGCATTGGTGAAGCGATCGTATATAAACTGGCTTCAATGGGTGCCAATATAGCCGTTATTTATGCAGGTAATGCTGCCGCCGCAGAGAAGGTGTGTAAAAAATGCGGCCAGAGGTACAGTGTAGAAGCGCGGGCTTATCAATGCAATGTTGCTGATTTTTCGGCTGTCAAGGAAGCTGTGGTAAAGATCAGGGCTGATTTTGGTGCGGTACAGTTCCTTGTGAATAATGCGGGAATTACGCATGACGGACTTCTTGCCATGATGAAAGAAGAGGATTTTGATGCGGTTCTGGACACCAATCTTAAAGGTGCTTTCAATATGATCCGCCATATGACAGGACTGTTCATCCGGGCACGTGAAGGCTGTATTATCAATATCACATCAGTTTCGGGCATGATGGGCAATGCAGGGCAATGCAATTATTCCGCATCAAAGGCTGGGCTGATCGGACTTACAAAGTCCGTAGCGAAGGAGCTTGCACCAAAAGGTATCCGTTGTAATGCGGTTGCTCCCGGATTTATCGCAACAGATATGACAGGAAATCAGACAGACAATCCTCTTTTGAATATGATCCCACTCGGTAAGATGGGTGAACCAGAGGATGTGGCAGACGCAGTTGCATATCTTGCAGCTGCAAAATATGTAACAGGCGAGGTGCTCCGTGTCGACGGAGGCATTGCTATGTAAGGAGAAAAGAACTATGAGTGAAAACAGACGAGTTGTTGTTACCGGTATCGGTGCAATTACCCCTTTGGGAAACAGTGTTTCTGATACCTGGGAGAATATGAAGAACGGTAAAAACGGCATTGGATCCATTACGCTTTTCAATACAGAAAAATTCAAAGCAAAGCTGGGAGCTGAAGTCAAGGGCTTTGATCCCAAAGAGTACCTGGAGGTTAATGAGGTCCTCCGTACTGACCGCTATGCACAGTTTGCTGTTGCAGCCGCACAGCAGGCAGTAGATGATAGCGGTGTTGAAGGCAATGTTGAGCCAGAACGCTTCGCAGTTATCTTTGGTTCAGGCATTGGTGGTATCAGCACCTTTGAAACAGAGCATACAAAGCTGATAGAGAAAGGACCGCGTCGGGTTTCTCCTTTATTTGTGCCCATGATGATCGGTAATATGGCAGCCGGTACGATTGCTATCCGTCATGATTGCCGGGGATCTGTCATGCCTGCCGTTACTGCGTGTGCTTCTGGTTCCAACGCCATCGGTGAAGCAATGCGCCTTATTCGTCACGGTTATGCTGATGCTGTGATCACCGGCGGTGCTGAAGCTGCTATTGTTCCTTCTGCTATCGCAGGCTTTGTCAATATGCAGGCACTCTCCACAGCCGAAGATCCAGATGCGGCATCTCTGCCTTTTGATAAACGCAGATGCGGATTTGTTATCGGTGAAGGAGCTGTTGCGCTTACTCTTGAAGAGTATGGGCATGCAAAGGCACGCGGTGCAAAAATTTATGGCGAGGTATGTGGCTATGGTTCTACCTGTGATGCCTGTCATATCACTGCTCCTCATCCAGATGCGCGCGGAGGTGCACAGGCAATGAAGGATGCTATGAAAGAAGCCGGATACACAGATAAAGATACTGTTTATATCAATGCACATGGAACAGGTACACCGATGAATGATGTAATTGAGACATCTGCTATCAAGAAAGCCCTTGGAGAAGATAATGCAAAGAAGGCTTATGTAAGCTCCACAAAATCCATGACAGGACATATGCTTGGGGCAGCGGGCGCTATTGAAGCACTGGCTTGTCTTTTTACACTGAATGAGAGTATTATTCCGCCCACGATCAATTTGGATGAACAGGATGAAAATTGTGATCTGAACTGTGTCCCGAAAATTGCTGTAAAAGCAGATATCACGCTGGCACTTTCCAACTCCCTTGGATTTGGCGGTCATAATGCATGCCTTGCTTTCAGAAAGGTGTAATAAGATGAAAGAAACAAATATCCGCAAATATGCCGAGCTGATGAAGGAGCTTGGGCTGACAGGACTTGAAATTACAGAGGAAAACAGTAAGGTCCGTCTGGAGCGTTCCCTTGCAGCGCCTGCAGAAGAAACTTTATATTCTGTTCCCGGTGCTGCTGCCAATATGCAGACAGCAGCTGGGTCAAAGGATTATATCAGCGTAAAATCACCTATCGTTGGTATATTTTATACGGCACCGGCAGAAAATGCCGATCCCTATGTTTCTATTGGTGATACAGTGAAAAAGGGACAAACTCTCTGCATTGTGGAAGCAATGAAGCTGATGAATGAGATTGCTTCCAATGAAGATGGTGTCATCTCGGAGATCTGTGTTACTGACGGGCAGGTTGTTGAATATGGAACAGAGCTTTTCCGTATCAGGAGATAGGAATATGAACAGAGAAGAAATAATGACTATATTACCTCACAGGGATAATATGCTGCTTCTTGACGATGCAGAAAATAAGGAGAGTACAGCTGTCGGGCATTATACTGTTCGTGGCGATGAATTTTTCCTTAAGGGACATTTTCCGGATAATCCTGTTGTTCCCGGAGTTATTCTCTGCGAGATACTGGCTCAGTCTGCATGTGTACTGATGAAGGATAAAATGAGCGAAGGGAAACTGCCTGTTTATACAGGGCTTAACAATGTGAAATTCCGTTCCCCTGTTAAGCCAGGGGATACAGTTGAAGCACAGTGCCGTATCAAACGTGCAAAGCATCCTTTCTACTTTGCAGAGGGTACTGTTACAGTGGATGGAAGACTTTGCGCTTCAGCTGAATTTTCCTTTGCAATCACAGGAGTGTAAACTATGTTTTCAAAAATACTGATCGCCAACCGCGGCGAAATTGCTGTCCGTATCATCCGTGCCTGCAAGGAAATGGGTGTGGCTACGGTTGCTGTATATTCTGAGGCGGATAAAAATGCCCTTCACGTGGCTCTTGCTGATCAAAGCTATTGCATCGGTGGTCCCGAGGCTTCGGAAAGTTATCTGAACGAAAATCAAATTATAAGCACCGCTATTTTGGCGGGAGCGCAGGCAATTCATCCTGGCTATGGTTTTCTTTCTGAAAATGCACACTTTGCCCGTGCCTGCAGAAAGAACGGATTGGTATTTATCGGTCCGGATCCCGAAAGCATGGAGCGTATTGGTAATAAAGCACTGTTGAAGGAACTGATTCGAAGCACGTGCCTGACGGTCATTCCCGGAACAAAAACAGTAGCTTCTGCCGCAGAAGCAAGGCAGGCAGCTGACGGAATCGGATATCCTGTTATGCTCAAAGCCTGTGCAGGTGGAGGCGGAAGGGGAATCCGTCTGATTCATTCGGAGGATGAACTGGAGGATGCCTACTATCAGGCAACCAGTGAAGCGGTCAGTGCATTTGGCGACGGCAGTGTGTATCTGGAAAAATATATTTTTCCTGCAAGACATGTTGAATTGCAGATTCTTGCTGATGAACACGGAAATGTAGTGTGCCTTGGTGACAGGGACTGCTCTCTCCAAAGAAGAAACCAAAAGCTGCTGGAAGAAACTCCTTCTCCTGCCGTTAATGACGGACAGCGTCAGGGGATTATAGAGCTGGCAGTGGATGCTGTAAAAAAAATTGGCTATGTAGGTGCGGGTACGCTTGAATTCCTGCTTGATCGGGAGGGAAACTTCTGGTTTATGGAAATGAATGTGCGGCTGCAGGTTGAGCATTGTGTAACAGAAATGCTGACAGGTTTTGATCTTGTAAAATGGCAGATCCGCATTGCGGCTGGTATACCGCTGAATTTTATACAAAAGGATGTTAGAATAAAAGGCTCTGCCATTGAATGCCGTATCAATGCAGGCAGCTGTGGAGCGCTGGAAATGCTTCATGTTCCGGGCGGACCGTCTGTACGGTTTGATACCTGTCTGGTCACAGGCACTGTCGTATCCCCGTATTATGATTCATTGCTTGGCAAGCTGATCGTATATGCTAAAACACGGGAAGAAGCCCTCCGCAAAATGAGGGCAGCACTTTGCGAATTGGTAATTGGCGGCATATCGACTAACATTGAGGAACAACTGCGGATCGTAGAGGATGAGCGCTTTATATCCGGTAATTATGATTTAGCGTTTATGGGAAACAGGTGATGAAATGGCATTGCTTAATTTTTTGAAACCTAAAAATCAATTAGAAGAAGGCGGACGTTCTTCCGCTCCTGTCCAGCGTGATGCCGGCGAGCCTGAAAAGAAATGTCCGAATTGTCACAAGGATATTCCGCTGAGCCGCCTTTGGGCAAATGATCTTGTCTGTTCCTGTGGTTATCATTTTCGTATGAAAGCACGTCAGCGTATACAGATGATCACGGATAAGGGAAGCTTTCATGAGCTATATCCTAATATGAAAGCTGATAATCCGTTAAATTTTCCCGGATACAAGGAGAAGCTTGAAACTGTCCGTGTAGCAAGCAGCGAAAAGGAGGCCGTGGTCTGCGGTACGGCTGCTATTGGGAAACAAAAATGCTGTCTGTTTGTTATGGAACCATACTTTATGATGGGTAGCATGGGTAGTGCTGTTGGTGAAAAAGTAACGATACTATTTGAGTATGCCGTGCAGCACCGCCTGCCGGTTATCGGCTTTACTGTATCTGGCGGTGCCCGTATGCAGGAAGGCTTATTGTCTCTGATGCAGATGGCCAAAATAAGCGCAGCGGTAAAACGACATAGTGATGCAGGTCTTTTGTATATTGCTGTTCTTACTGATCCGACAACGGGTGGTGTGACGGCGAGCTTCGCTATGGAAGCAGATATTATTCTTGCTGAACCCGGTGCAACTGTCGGGTTTGCAGGGGCAAGAGTGATTGAACAGACGACAAGGAAGACTCTGCCGGAAGGATTTCAAAAGTCTGAATTTGTACTGAAGCATGGATTTATTGACAGCATTATTCAACGCTCCAGCCAGAAAAAGTATCTGAATGAGCTGTTGAAAATGCATGGTGGAGGATTATGATATGAGCCTGGCTGCTTATGAACGGGTGAAGCTTGCCCGTGATAGTAAAAGACCGACAGGGCTTGACTACATTAAAAATGTTTTTGGCGGCTTTATTGAATTTCATGGTGATCGCCGTTTTGCAGATGATCCCGCTGTTGTGGGTGGCATTGCAAAGCTTTGTAATATTCCCGTGACGGTAATTGCAATTGAAAAAGGTCATACGGCAAAGGAGCGTTCCTATCGGAATTTTGGTATGCCTCAGCCTGAAGGCTATCGCAAAGCCCTGCGGCTTATGAGACAGGCTGAAAAATTCGGCAGACCAGTTATTTGTTTTGTCGATACATCCGGTGCATACTGTGGAGTCGGGGCTGAGGAACGGGGACAGGGACAGGCGATCGCTGAAAATCTGCTGGAAATGTCCACGCTTTGTGTTCCGATCATTTCTATTTTAATTGGTGAAGGCGGCAGTGGAGGTGCTCTTGGTCTTGCAGTTGCCGACAGAGTCTGGATGCTGCAAAATGCCGTATATTCTGTCATTTCCCCAGAAGGCTGCGCAAGTATTCTCTGGAAAGATGCTGCCAAAGCAGAAATGGCAGCAGCAAGCTTGAAATTAGCGGCTGAAGATGCAAAAAGTATCGGTGTGATTGAACGCATCCTTTCCGAAAATGATATCGGGAAAAAGGAATTTTATGACCGTATCCGCACCCTACTGATGGAAGAGCTAAAAGTATTGTCTGAGGAAGCTGACCTGATTCAGAGCCGCTATGACAGATTCCGTAAGCTGGGTGTAAGCGCAGTTGTTAAGGAGTGAAAATGAGTATATATAAACAATACTGTAGTGAAATTGTTGATGAAAACGGCAGATTACAAAAAATAACACTCGAATATCCGGATAACTTTAATTTCGGTTATGATGTTGTTGATAAAATTGCAGATGAAACACCGCAAAAACGTGCGCTGGTCTGGTGCAACGTAGAAGGTGAAGAACATATTTTTTCATTTGCAGATATAAAAAAGTGCAGCAATCAGATGGCGAATGTGTTTCAAAGTGCAGGAATAGGCCACGGAGACCGTGTTATGCTGATCCTGAAGCGGCACTACGAATACTGGTTTGCTGCAGTGGCACTGCACAAGCTGGGTGCAGTGATGATACCGGTAACGCATATGCTGACGGTCAGCGATCTTGTATATCGCATGAAAGCTTCTAAGGCAAAGGCATTTGTATGCACTACCCAGAACGAGGTCCCCGGAAAAATTACCGAAGCGCTGGAAGAGGCTGGCATGACAGCAAAGCTCTGGTGTGTACAGGGGGATGCAGACGGCTTTGAAAATATGACAGAAGCTATGAAAGAAGCTTCTGAAGAATTTGAACGTGTGCAGACCCTGGCGGCGGATCCTATGATGCTGTATTTTACATCCGGCACTACAGGATATCCTAAAGGTGTAATTCATGATCACAGTTATCCGCTTGCACATATCGTCACGGCAAAGTACTGGCATCAGGCAGAGGAAGACGGCCTGCATTTTACTGTTGCGGAAACAGGATGGGCAAAAGCATCCTGGGGTAAGCTTTATGGACAATGGCTGGTTGGCTGTGCGGTTATGGTGTATGATTTTGATAATTTTGAGCCAAAGCAGCTGACTGCAGTTATCAACCATTATGGTGTAACCTCCTTCTGTGCGCCTCCCACAGTTTATCGTTACCTTGTGCGTAAAGGCATTCCTGACATGCCAACGCTCAGACATGCGACCACAGCAGGTGAAATGTTAGCCCCTGAGGTGTTTCATAAGTTTACAGAACGTACCGGGCTTCAACTCTGTGAGGGCTACGGACAGACTGAGACAACATTATTAATGGCAAATTTCAAAGGCTATGATGCCGTGGAGGGTTCCATGGGAACACCGTCCCCCTTTTACAATCTTGAGCTTCGGGGAAAGGACGGAAAACCTGCAGGGATTGGCGAAATAGGGGAGGTTGTTATTATTCCCGAAAAGGCTGGTAAACAGCCAGGTGTATTTACTACATATTTAGACGATGATGAACAGTACGGATATGTCTGGCGTGATGGGGTATATCATACGGGTGATGCGGCATATATGGATGAACATGGCCATTACTGGTTCCATGGACGTTTTGATGATATCATCAAGACAGGCGGCTTCAGGGTTGGACCTTATGAAGTGGAAAATGTGCTGATGGAGCATCCTGCCGTTGTAGAATGCAGTGTGATCGGCGTACCGGATTCTCTGCGGGGTCAGGCGATCAAGGCAGTTGTTGTTCCTGGGGCAGGATATGAGCCGTCACAGGAGCTTGAGCTGGAAATTAAAAATTTTTGCAATCAGAAGCTTTCAGAATACAAATGGATCCGTTTCGTGGAATTCATAACTGAAATGCCTAAGACCATCAGCGGTAAGATACAAAAGACGGTGCTTCGTGGTCAGAAATAGCAGGTACCGCATTAGTTGTAATATAACATGGATTGATTTATAATACCGTTGGCAGAGGAGGAAACTCTGTAAAAGGAGATAGTATGAATAACGCATTGAATAACATGGAGAAAATACTTGACCATCAAATATGTGGTTTTCATCAGTATATATTGACATCTCCTGTACACCTGAATTATGTCAGCTGTAATCTGTGTGCAATGCTTGGGATCCAGCAAAATGAGCTGCTAAATGACAGAACAGATCTTTATGCAAAAATGGTACATCCTGCAGATCTTGAAAAGTATCTTGATTTTATCCAGAATATAATTCTGAAAGAGCAGACGCTTACAGGTGAGTACCGTCTTATAAAAAAAGATGGTACAGTTATCTGGGTAAGAGATACCGTTACACCCGGGAGACTGGATGATGGAACACTCATCGGGCATTCTGTTTTAACAGATATCACCGATATGAAAAACAGGAATACTGATCTGGTATTTTTGAATGAAACTGTTCCTTGCGGAATTTTAAGATATACCTGTGAAAAACAGCCGAGAATTACATATATCAATTCAAAGATGCTTGAAATCCTGCGTTTTCCAGAAGCAAAAGAGGGGGAAATTGATTATCTGGAAATGTATAAAAGCAATATCTTCCTGATGATCCCCATGGAGGAACGACGCAGATTTTCAAAATATCTGAACCGTGTTTTTTCTGCGGATGCTCCAATCGCCGGAGATATGACATTGCTTTGCTGTGACGGATACCGTGCACATGTTTTCGGGTGGGTTACGAAGTGTGTCAATGAACATGGGGAAGCAGAGTTTCAAAGTGTTTGTATGGATATTACGGAGCGTTATCAGGCACGGAAGGCGAATGAAAGCAAACGCTATCTGCGGGCTCTTACTGATGTTTATGATAAGATTTTTGAATTTAATTTTGATGCCGGCACCGTGAAATGCCTGTATTGTGAAGAGACATCTTATTTTAAGAGATTTGAAAATATAGCGATGCAAATTGAGGATGCACTGGAAAAGTGGCTGATCGCATCCGTAAATATAGAACAGCAGGATATTGTGCGGCATTTTTTCAAGGATTATTGTCAAAAGAGGCTGGATGGAATTGACGGCAGACCGCCGCAAGTCATCTATAAGGCCCGTTCTACCAATAACAGCATCAGACAATATACGGGTATATTTATCAAAGTTGATGAATCGGTCAGTCTCTATTGCTGTCGAGAGACAAAAGAGACGGGGAATTCTGCTGCACTGAAGGAAGAAAACAATCAGCTGAAAGAAAAAATGCGGAATTTAGTCACAAAATTTTCGGATGGCATTGCAGCCTTTGAAGTTACAGCAAAGGGTCTGGTAAAGCCGCTGTATGCAACTGAAAATGTCTGTGAATTTTTTGGCTATACGGAGGAAGAATGGCTTCCACTGATGGAATGCTTCACTCCCTTAGAAAGCTTTGTTGCATACAGCGAAGTTCCTTATGAAAAATATATGGAATTACTAAGAGCCGGGGAAGCAGAGTTTGCTTATTTTGATTATCAGTCTGAGAAAGAATGTAAGATCAAGGCAATTTGTTCCGAAAAAGAGCCAAACACAAATTTTTCCCGTTATGTTATGCTTTATTCAGTAGATGGAGGTCTGGAACCGGACAGATCGACCTTGGCGGAGAAACGTACGGTGTCCATCCGCACCTTTGGTTACTTTGATGTGTTTGTAGGAGACACGCCTATTGCATTCCGCAACAAAAAATCCAAGGAGCTTTTTGCACTGCTTGTTGACCGCAAAGGGGGATATGTTACTTCTGAAGAGGCTGTCAGTTTCCTGTGGGAGGATGAGCCGGCCAATACGCTGACCCTTTCGAGATACCGGAAAGTTGCGCTGCGTTTGAAAAGCACGCTGGAGGAATATGGAATTTCCGGTATTGTGGAAGCTGTCGATGGAAAACGACGTATTGTCATGGATAAGGTCGAGTGTGATCTGTATAATTATCTTTCAGGGAAAGAGGAATATTCACAGCTATTTAAGGGAAGCTACCTGACGAACTATAGCTGGGGTGAAACAACGTTGGGAGAATTGATGAATGACGAAAGGTGAAAGCTTTTGTGGGCAGAAGCAGCCCAAGTATTATCAGCTTATGACAGATCTGAAGGAGAAGGTGACAAAGGGCGAGATCCGCCCAGGCGATAAGCTTCCCTCTGAAAATGAACTGTCAGCGGCTTACCAGATCAGCCGCCAGACAGTCAGGAAAGCGCTGGCAGTACTTGATAGTGAAGGCTATATTTATGCCGAGCATGGCAGGGGAACATTTTGCCGGGAAAGAGTGATGCACACAGGAAATTCCAGAAATATTGCTGTTGTCACTACTTATCTGTCGGACTATATTTTTCCTCGGGTCATTCAGGGGATCGATGAGGTACTGACCAGAGAGGGATACAGTATTATCCTGAAAAATACAAAGAACTCCAGAAGCCAGGAGGCGAAGTGCCTGGAGGAGCTTTTACAGAAGGACATTGAGGGGATCATCATAGAGCCAAGCAAGAGCCATATTTACTGTCGTCATACGGAGCTTTATGGGAAGCTGGAGGAATACGGGATTCCTTATGTGTTTATCCAGGGGTGCTTTGATCAGCTCAGTGAAAAGCCAAAGGTGCTGATGGACGACTGCCTTGGTGGCTATCTGATCACGAAATATCTGATCGAGACCGGGCACAGAAATATCATTGGCGTGTTCAAGTCAGATGATATGCAGGGACAGAACAGGCACCGTGGCTATGTACAGGCGCTGCAGGAGGCCGGACTTGTCTATGATCCGGACAGGGTGATCTGGTTTTATACGGAGGACAGAAGGGTGCACCCTTATGATGGGATATGCAGGCTGGTACAGAAGCAGGCTGCCATGGACAGTGTCGTATGCTACAATGACCAGATCGCCATGAAGGTGATACAGGCACTGCAGGATATGGGAAAAAGGGTGCCGGAGGACATTTCTGTTACCGGCTACGACAATTCCTTTATGGCTGCAGGTGACGGCTTTCACCTGACGACCATTGTTCACCCGCAGGAAAAGCTGGGAGAGATGGCGGCAGAGCTTCTGCTTGATCTGATCCACCACAGGGAAGGTCTGGAGAGCGAACAGATCCTGATTGAGCCGGAGCTGGTGATCGGAAATTCCTGTCTCGACAGACGCTGACAAGGATGGCGGCTGCGAAAAAACAACTTGTAAAGATAAGCATACAAGTTATACCATTACAGTATAAAAGACGATTATTTCATGTATTGTAAGGAGGTATCTTGTATGTTACAGAAAAAGAATTATGTATTTTGGTTTTGCACCGGTTCCCAGGATCTTTATGGAGAGGAGTGCCTTGCAAAGGTAGCAGAGCATTCCCATAAGATCGTAGATGCACTGAATGCATCCGGACTTCTTCCCTATGAGGTGGTCTGGAAGCCTACGCTGATCACTAATGAACTGATCCGCAGAACCTTTAATGAGGCAAATCTTGATGAAAGCTGTGCCGGTGTGATCACATGGATGCATACCTTTTCACCGGCAAAATCCTGGATCCTGGGTCTGCAGGAGTATCGTAAGCCCCTGCTGCATTTCCATACCCAGTTCAATGAAGAAATTCCCTATGACAGCATTGATATGGACTTTATGAACGAAAACCAGTCTGCCCACGGTGACAGGGAATATGGTCATATTGTCAGCAGAATGCGGATCGAGAGAAAGGTAGTTGTTGGCCACTGGTCTGATCCTGTGGTAGTCGGCAAAATCGCATCCTTTATGAGAACAGCGGTAGGTATCGTGGAGAGCAGCCATATCCGTGTCATGCGTGTGGCAGACAATATGAGAAATGTAGCGGTTACCGAAGGTGACAAGGTAGAAGCACAGATCAAATTTGGCTGGGAAGTAGATGCATACCCTGTAAATGAGATCGCAGAAAGTGTGGATGCGGTTTCTGCTTCTGATGTCAATGCGCTGGTGGATGAGTATTATGAGAAATACAATATTCTTCTGGAGGGAAGAGATCCGGAGGAATTTAAGAAGCATGTGGCTGTCCAGGCACAGATCGAGATCGGTTTTGAGCGTTTCCTGGAGGAAAAGAACTATCAGGCGATCGTAACGCACTTTGGTGATCTTGGGAAATTGAAGCAGCTTCCCGGACTTGCCATCCAGAGACTGATGGAAAAGGGCTATGGCTTTGGTGCAGAGGGTGACTGGAAGGTGGCAGCCATGGTCAGACTGATGAAGATCATGACCGGTGACATGAAGAACCCGAAGGGAACTTCTATGCTGGAGGACTATACCTACAATCTGGTGAAGGGAAAGGAAGGCATTTTGGAAGCCCATATGCTGGAGATCTGCCCTTCCATCGCAGAAGGTCCTATCAGCATCAAGTGTCAGCCCTTAAGCATGGGTGACAGAGAGGATCCGGCAAGACTGGTATTTACCTCCAAGGAAGGAAGCGGTATAGCAGTATCCCTTATAGATCTCGGCAACCGGTTCCGTATGATCATCAATGATGTAGACTGCAAGAAGGTAGAAAAGCCCATGCCAAAGCTTCCCGTTGCGACCAATTTCTGGACACCACAGCCGGATATGTATACCGGAGCAGAAGCGTGGATCCTGGCTGGCGGCGCCCACCATACAGCATTCACCTATGACCTGACAGCAGAGCAGATGGGTGATTTTGCAGCTGCTATGGGTGTAGAGGCTGTTTATATTGACAAGGACACAAAAATCCGTGATTTTAAGAGAGATTTGATGCTCGGAGAGGTGTTTTACCGCTAAATTTTGTGGTATGGTAATAAGAGAAGCAAAAGGAGGTTACTTGCGAAATGGAAGCAAAAAAATTAATTGAAGAGGGAAAATCTTTCCTCGGAATAGAATTTGGTTCTACCAGGATCAAAGCAGTTGCGATTGATGAGGAAGGAAAGCCCCTTGCCAGTGGAAGCCATGAGTGGGAGAACCGCTTTGATAATGGGATCTGGACCTATACCCTTGAGGATATCTGGGGCGGGCTTCAGGACTGTTATCAGGATCTTCTGAAGGATATTGACAAAACCTACGGCGTTTCTGTCAGTAGATTTGAGGGCATCGGATTTTCAGCCATGATGCACGGCTATCTGGCATTTGATGCAAAGGATGAGCTGCTGGTACCGTTCCGTACCTGGAGAAATACCATTACAGAGGAAGCGGCAGAGAAGCTGACAAAGGAATTCTCCTTTAATATTCCACAGAGATGGAGTATTGCCCATCTGTATCAGGCGATCCTGAATCAGGAAGCACATGTAAAGGATATCGCATTTTTGACCACACTGGCAGGCTATGTACATTATAAGCTGACAGGGGAAAAGGTGCTTGGTGTGGGTGATGCATCCGGTATGTTCCCGATTGACAGCACCACCGGCACCTATGATGCGGAAATGGTGGATAAGTTTGATAAACTCATTGCACCCTGTGGATTTTCCTGGAAGCTGACAGAGATCCTGCCGGGTGTCCTGACAGCAGGAGAAAAGGCTGGAGTACTGACAAAGGAGGGAGCAGCACTTCTAGATGTCAGCGGCAGACTGGAGGCGGGAATTCCGCTCTGTCCTCCGGAGGGAGATGCAGGAACCGGCATGGCAGCAACCAACAGTGTCGGGGTCAGAACCGGTAATGTATCTGCAGGAACCAGTATCTTTGCCATGATCGTACTGGAAAAGGCTCTGTCTTCTGTTTATCCTCAGATCGATATGGTAACTACACCGGATGGGGCACCCGTTGCCATGGTACACTGCAACAACTGTACATCTGATATCAACGCATGGGTCAATATTTTTGATGAATTTGCAGAGAGCATTGGCCACAGGGTAGACAAGAATACCTTATATACTACTTTATTTGAGAAAGCACTGGAAGGAGATGCAGACTGCGGCGGTCTTGTTTCCTACAATTACTTCTCAGGAGAACCAGTTACCGGCTTTGAAGAAGGGGCTCCTCTCTTTATGAGAAAGGCTGAGGATCACTTTACCTTGGCAAACTTTATGAGAACCCATATTTATTCTTCCCTGGCAGCATTAAAATCAGGACTTGATCTGCTGTTTGAGAAGGAGGATGTGAAGGTTGACAGAATGTTTGGCCACGGCGGTCTGTTTAAGACCAAAGAAGTCGGACAGAGGATCGCGGCAGCAGCCATGAATACACCAGTTTCTGTCATGGAGACAGCAGGAGAAGGCGGTGCATGGGGAATCGCTCTCCTTGCAGCTTATATGCAGGAAAAGGAGCAGAACGAAGAGCTGCAGGCATTCCTAAACAGAGTGGTCTTTGCCGGAGAAAGCGGCAGCAGCATTTCACCGGATCCTGCTGAGGTGAAGGGCTTTGAAAGCTTCATGGAGCGTTATATGAAGGGGCTTTCCGCAGAGAGAGCAGCTGTAGAGGCATTGAAGGGCTGAGCTGTTTCAGGGCAGTCGGCCCTGCAGAGGAAAAGAAGAATCCGGAGGACAGAAGAATGTTAGAAGATTTAAAGCAAAAAGTATACGAAGCGAATATGCTGCTTCCAAAGTATGGACTGGTTACCTTTACCTGGGGAAATGTCAGCGCCATTGATACCGAGAGCGGATTGTTTGTTATTAAGCCAAGCGGTGTGGATTATGAGAAGATGACACCGGCTGATATGGTTGTCATGGATCTGCAGGGAAATAAAGTAGAAGGAGATTTGAGACCTTCATCAGATACTCCTACTCACCTGGAGCTATATAAGGCATTCCCGGAGATCGGAGGGATCGTACATACTCACTCTTCCTATGCGACAAGCTGGGCGCAGGCAGGCAGAAGTATTCCCTGCTATGGAACGACCCATGCAGATTATATTTACGGCGAGGTTCCGTGTCTGCGCTGCCTGACAAAGGAAGAAATCGATGAGGCTTATGAAGAGAATACTGGTCATCTGATCGTCAATGAATTCCAGAGAATGAATAAGGAGGTCATGGCAGTACCGGCAGTTCTGTGCAAGAACCATGGTCCCTTTGCCTGGGGTAAGGATGCCATGGATGCGGTACACAATGCTGTTGTCCTCGAAGAAGTTGCTAAAATGGCGTACCGGACAGAAACCATCAATCCTAAGGTTGCACCGGCACCGCAGGAGCTGCAGGATAAGCACTATTACAGAAAGCATGGTGCAAATGCCTATTATGGGCAGAACTAAAAGCGTTTGTCTGACAGGGGAAGAGAATATGCTGAAGGTATTTTTAGCTGAGGATGAATTTATCATCCGGGAAGGGATCAAAAACAATATAGACTGGCAGGCTTATGGCTATGAGTTTTGTGGAGAGGCAAGCGATGGAGAGCTTGCCTTTCCTTTGATTCAGAAGACAAGACCGGATATCCTGATCACGGATATTAAAATGCCCTTTGTAGATGGACTCGCATTAAGCCGTCTCGTAAAAAAGGAGCTTCCGGAAACAGAGATTATCATTCTCTCCGGGTATGAGGAATTTGATTATGCCAAAGAGGCGATCCAGATCGGAGTAGCCAGATATCTGCTGAAGCCTATTAATGGCGAGACGCTGCTGCAGGAGATTGATTCAGTAGCTGAAATCATTCTGGGTAAACAGAAGGAAAAGGAAATCCGTGAAAAGTATCAGAAGGAAATGGAAGAAAATTCCCTGCGGGATCAGATGGATCTGTTCCAGCATCTGGTAACGGGGGACTGTTCCATGGAGGAGCTTCTTTCTGTAGCGGATAAGCTTGATCTGAAGATCATGGCTCCCTGGTACAGCATCGTCCTTTTGAAGATACAGTCTATGAAGCATGATTATGAGGAGTATTCCGGAAGCATTGTTGCCGTGGATGAAAGAATTGCAAAGCTGGCAGAGCCTGAGCATGTGCTTATTTTCGACAGGGCGCTGGAGGGCAGAGCGTTTCTTTTTAAGGCAGATTCTGAAGAGGAGCTGCTTGCCTATCAGAAGGAATATCTGGGCGATGTGAAAGAGGTGCTTTCCGGCTATGCGAATCTGCGTTATTTTGGTGGAATCGGCACTCCGGTCAACAGGCTGCGGGAGATCCCTGCGTCCTTTGAGGATGCCAGTCATGCCTTTGCGCACAGGTACCTGGTAGCAGAAAGCTGTATCCTGGACAGCAGTCTGCTTATGCAGGAAGGTGCCGCAGAGCATGAGGACTTTAGGATCAGCGCTGTGAATCCAGAACAGATCGACCGTGCGAAAATGCAGGAGTTTCTGCGGACAGGAGATCTGGATGAGGTTGTTTATTTTGTAGATGAATTTTTCGGCAAGCTGGACGGAGGTGCCATGAAATCCAGGATCTTCCGTCAGTATATCACCATGGATGCGTATTTCAGTATTGTGGATTTCCTAAAGGGGCTTGGATTGCAGAAAGACGAGATCGAGGCACCGGATCAGGACAGTTCCATTCTGCAGGATGAAAAAAGTGCCATGGATTATATTGTCAGGATCATGAATAAGGCACTTGTGCTGCGTGAGAAAAGGGCGAGCAGCCGTTATGAGGATGTGGTGAGCGAAGTCATCCATTACATTGAAGATAATTATGCGCAGGAGGAGCTGTCATTGAATCTTCTGGCGTCCCATGTAAATTTTTCCCCCAATCATCTGAGTATGATCTTCAGTCAGCAGACAGGACAGACATTGATCAGGTATCTGACTGATTACCGGATGAACCGGGCGAAGGAACTGCTTAGGTGCAGCAGTAAGAAGAGCAGTGTGATCAGTATGGAGGTAGGGTATAAGGATCCCCATTATTTTTCCTATCTGTTTAAGAAAACACAGGGAATGACACCAACTCAGTACAGAGGAGGCAGGGCAGCAGAGGGAGAGGATTTATGATCAGAAGACTGAAGGATATTTATTACAGATCTTCTCTTGCCACCAAGATCCGGTATTCCTATCTGTTTCTGCTGATTCCGCTTCTGATCTTTCTGGTATTTACTTTTTATAATCTGTGGGACATGAACCATAATTATGAGGATATGGTCAATTCTACTGTAGTTGCCAGTGAATTCAGCCTGGACTTCAAGAAGGATTTCGACTATGAAACCTATCTTCTTATCGTAGGAAATAAGACTGTGGAGGAATCTGAACTGGATTCCATGATAGAAGAGGCTGAAAGAATCGTAGCCGGACTGGAAGAGATCACAGAGGCAGAGGATAATATAGCCAGGCTCGACAGTGTGAATAAATATCTGAGCAATCTGCGGATTTATGTAGACAGGATCGAGGAAAATCTCCAGAAGGAGAGCCATTATGAGGACAATATGGAAATCTGGGAAAATGATGTCCAGATCGTTACCTCATTGGTTGGAGATACGATGTCCCAGTACATATACTATGAGGTCAGGGGGATTCAGCAGTCGAGGGCGGCATATCAGACATTTTTCATGAATCTGGTCCGTTTTTCCCTGCTGGGAATGGGTCTGCTCCTGCTCCTTGTCATTATCCTTTCTTATTATATCCCCAGAAGTATTACCATGCCGATCACCAGGATCAGCAGGGTAACAAATCAGGTGGCAAAAGGAAATCTGAGTGTCAGGGCTGCAGCGGAAAGCGGTGCAGAGGCGCGGATGCTCAGTGATTCCCTGAATGCCATGATAGATAAGATCAATGAACTCCTGGATCAGGTGACAACGGAACAGATAAGGCTGCGGAAGGCAGAATTTGAACTGCTGCAGGCACAGATCAATCCACATTTTCTGTATAATACACTGGATACGATCGTCTGGCTGGCAGAGGCAGGGGATCAGAAGCGGGTCGTCAGCATGGTGGGCAATCTTTCAGATTTCTTCCGGACAAGTCTGAATCAGGGCAAGGATATTATCTCTATCCGGGAGGAGCTTGCCCATGTCAGAAGCTATCTGGAGATCCAGCAGGTCAGATATCAGGACATCCTGCGTTATGAAATTACTGTACCTGAGGATCTTTATGAATATAAAATTCCTAAGATCACGATCCAGCCCCTTGTGGAGAATGCCCTTTATCACGGGATCAAGAATAAAAGAGGGCAGGGAACGATCACCGTTACCGGGAAGAGTAAGGAAAATGGATTTGTCCTGTATGTAAGGGATAATGGTATCGGGATGACACAGGAGCGGCTTAATGAGGTACGTGCCGGGATACAGAAGCTTTCCTATACCGGTAAGGAGATCTATGGTCTTTATAATGTGAATGAAAGGATCCGGCTGAACTTTGGAGAGACGTATGGAATTTCCATTGAAAGTACTTACGGAGAAGGAACATGCGTAAGCATAAGCCTGCCGGATCAGTGGAAATAAAAAATCAAACTGAATTCGGAAAAAAATCAACCCCGGGTCTGAGCTGAATAGAATATTGAACCTTCGTAAGAAGTATGTGCATGGAATTTACTGTGTTTTGAGGATAAGATAATATCATCAAAACACAGTAAAACTTTTTTAAGGGAGGGTTTTTCCATGAAGAAGAAATTTTTAGCAGCTATTTTAACCGCAGCCATGGTACTTGGACTTACCGCATGCGGAGGTTCAGCAGATACCGCAGCATCTTCTGATGCAGCCGCTGCTGACACAACAGAAACAACAGAGACAGCAGAGGTGGCAGATACATCTGCAGCAGGTGAGCTGATCAAGGTTGGCATCATCAACAATGATCCTAATGAATCCGGTTATCGTACAGCAAATGACAAGGATATGAAGAACATGTTCACAGAGGCAAACGGATATGAAGCATCCTTTGCATACAGCCTTAAGAATGATGAGCAGATCACAGCAGCCCAGAAGTTTATCCAGGACGGTGTTGATTATCTTCTTCTTTCTGCAGCTGATACAGCTGGATGGGATTCTGTATTAAAGGATGCACAGGATGCAGGAATCAGAGTTATCCTCTTTGACCGTACCATTGACGCGGATGAGAGCCTTTATGAAGCTTCTATCGTTTCCGATATGGCAAAGGAAGGACAGACGGCAGTTGACTGGTTAAAGGGACAGAACTTAAGCGAGTATAAGATCATCCACTTACAGGGCGTTATGGGTTCAGCTGCACAGCAGGGACGTACCGGTGCTCTGAATGATGCAGCAGCAAATGACGGCTGGACACTGGTTACCCAGCAGACAGCAGAGTGGAACGCAGAGAAGGCACAGCAGATCGTACAGTCAGTCATTGACTCCGGTGAAAGCTTCAACGTAATTTATGCAGAGAATGACGATATGGCAAAGGGTGCTGTTGCAGCACTGGATAAGGCAAACATTCCTCACGGTGTAGGCAAGGATGTCATCGTAATGGGCTTTGACTGTAACAAGTGGGCTCTGGAAGAGCTGCTGAACCAGAACTGGAACTATGATGGACAGTGCAATCCTTTCCAGGCTTCCTATATCGACGATATCATCAAGAAGATCGAAGCAGGCGAGACAATCTCCGAGAAGACAATCATCATGGATGAGAAGGGATTCGATGCTTCTACCATTACTCAGGCAGATGTAGATCAGTACGGTATCTAAAACGGACTGAAGAAAGACGACAGAAAGTAAGCGCAGCGCGGCGTAGTAAATGAAGGTGGTACGCATGCACTGCGCTTTTTTTCTCCAGGAAGAGCCAAAAATAAATGGTTCTGCGGATCATTTGGAAATCAGAAATAAGGGGTGAACAGACAGTGAAAGACAATGCGGTATTAGAAGTAAAGAACATACATAAAAGCTTTCCCGGTGTACGTGCCCTGCAGGGAGTGGACTTTACTCTCCGGGAGGGAGAAATCCATGCATTGATGGGAGAGAACGGTGCCGGAAAGTCTACCCTGATCAAGGTACTGACCGGTGTTTATACCAAGGATGAAGGGGAGATTTTCATCAAAGGAAAAAAGAAGGCAATATCCATTCATTCTCCGCAGGAAGCGCAGAAACTCGGAATCAGTACAGTGTATCAGGAGATCACACTCTGTCCGAATCTTTCCGTGGCTGAGAATATGTATATCGGCCGGGAGAGCAGTGCCCTGACCAACTGGAAAAAAATGAATGCAGATGCAGATAAGATCCTGAAAAATCTGGACATTCCTGCAAAGGCAACCCAGCAGCTTGCAAGCTGCTCGATCGCAGTACAGCAGATGGTAGCGATTGCAAGGGCTGTAGATATGAACTGTAAGGTGCTGATCCTGGATGAGCCTACCTCATCCCTGGATGAGCAGGAGGTGGAAAAGCTTTTTGGACTCATGAGGGATCTGAAGTCCAGAGGGGTAGGAATTGTGTTCGTTACCCATTTCCTGGATCAGGTTTATGAGGTCTGTGACCGGATCACCGTACTTCGTGACGGTAAGCTGGTAGGAGAATATGAAATCAAAGATCTTCCAAGAGTACAGCTTGTTTCCAAAATGCTTGGCAAGGAACTGGATGATCTTTCTGATATTAAGGGTGAGAGTAAAGCAGAAGCTTCAGATGACTCTGTACCGGTGCTGGAAGCGAAAGGGCTGTACAGCAATGCCGGGATCAAGCCCTTTGACTTCTATATTAAGAAGGGAGAAGTCAATGGCTTCACTGGACTTCTGGGATCTGGACGGAGTGAATGCGTCCGTGCTATTTTTGGAGCCGACAAGGTGCTTGGCGGCATAGTAAAGAAGAATGGAAAAGAAGTGAAGATCACCAGTCCGCTGGCAGCCATGAAAAATGGAATCGCTTATCTGCCTGAAGATCGTAAGAGAGATGGTATCGTAGGTGATCTTTCCGTAAAGGAAAATATCATTCTGGCGGCGCAGGTGCTTCGTGGATTCTTTAAGCCTTTTTCAAAAGCAGAAAAAGAAAAGTTTGCAGAAGAATATATCAAGCTGCTGGATATTAAGACTGCATCTCCTGAGACACCGATCAAATCTCTGTCTGGAGGAAACCAGCAGAAGGTTATCCTGGCAAGGTGGCTTATGACCCATCCAGAATATCTGATCCTGGATGAGCCGACCAGAGGAATTGACGTAGGAACCAAGGTGGATATCCAGAAGCTGGTATTAAAGCTTGCCGGTGAAGGAATGAGCGTTACCTTTATTTCTTCGGAAACAGATGAAATGCTCCGTACCTGCTCAAGACTGATCGTTATGAGGGATCGCAAGGTGGTAGGAGAGCTTTCCGGAGAGGATCTGACACAGAATAAGATTATGAGCACGATTGCCGGAGGTGAAAAATGATGACAACGAAAGTAAGAAAAAAATCCGGGACGGCTGATTTCTTTGGCAGTTTGCTGCGTAAACAGATATTTATCCCAATTGCAGCGCTGTTGCTTCTGGCAGTTTTCAATCTGATCGCTGATCCGTCCTTTTATAAGATCTCATTGGGATATAACAGTGCAGGAGATCCGGTTCTTTCAGGATATCTGATGACGATCCTGGACTATGGATCAGAGCTTGCGATCCTGGCGATCGGTATGACACTGGTTACAGCGGCATCTGGTGGACAGGACATCAGTGTGGGTGCAACGATCGCTATCAGCGGCAGTGTGATACTGCGAGTTCTCTGTGGAACAAATTCAAGACCGGATACTCTGCAGGCACCGATCATCGTGGCATTTCTGGTAGCCTGTGTGGCAGCAATGCTCTGTGGAGCCTTTAATGGGATCCTGGTAGCCTATTTCAAGATCCAGCCGATGGTTGCCACGCTGATCCTGTTTACGGCAGGGCGTTCCATTGCAGCATGGGTCAACAACAATGAACTGCCAATCATCAGTGATCCGACATTTTCCTATTTTGGAGGATTTATTCCGGGAATCCCGATCCCTACACCATTTTTTATTGCAGCAGCCTGTGTGGCAGTGATCATGCTGGTGATGAAGTTCACCAATCTGGGATTGTATACTCAGGCAGTGGGAATCAATGAAAACTCTTCAAGACTAAATGGTCTGAACCCGGCGTTTATCAAGTTCCTGACCTTCGTTATTCTTGGGGTATGTGTAGCAGTAGCCGGTCTGATCAAGGTAAGCCGTCTGTCCTCCATTAACTATTCCGTTATTGCAAAGGATATTGAAATGGATGCTATTCTGGCAGTTGCACTTGGCGGCAACTCCTTAAGTGGTGGCAAATTCAATATGACAGCATCTATTCTTGGTGCTTATGTTATTCAGTTCCTGACAACTACACTGTACAAGTTCAATGTACAATCAGATGCCCTTTCTGCCTATAAAGCAGTAGTGGTAATCGTACTGGTGGTACTCAGTACACCGGTAGTACGTGACTGGTTCACTGCCACCTTTAAGAAGATCAAAGCAGGAGCAGGAAGAAGGGAGGCAGCATAATGAAAAAGAAAATATCCAATATGTCAGACACCAATCTGCTTCTGACGATCACTGTTGTTGTATTCTTTGCCATGTATATTGGAGCGATCCTGTTTCAGGGAAAGGGCTTTTTAAAGCCGCAGACATTTTTTAACATTTTAAATGCTAATGCTTCTCTTATCATACTTTCCTGTGGAATGAGCATTGTTATGATCACAGGAGGAATTGATATTTCCGTGGGTGGTGTGACAGCCCTTGTCAGCATGTGCTGTGCGGTATATCTGGATTATCACCAGGGAAATGTATTCGTATCCATGCTGATCGCACTGGCTATCGGCCTTGCCTTCGGCGCGGTACAGGGTTATCTGGTAGCGTATCTGGATATCCAGCCGTTTATCGTAACACTGGCGGGCATGTTTTTTGCAAGAGGCATGACAACTATCGTAAACAGTGCTCCCTTCAACGTAGCCAACGAGGCTTTTGTCGCACTGAAGGAAACCCGCGTGATCGTACCGGGTATGGGATCGGTAAACAAGCTTGGCAAGTATGTAAATGCTTATGTGGAAATAGGTGTGGTAGCTGCCCTGATCATTGTGATCGTTCTGTTCTGTGTCCTCCGCTGGACAAAGCTTGGACGAAGCTTTTATGCAGTAGGCGGCAACAGACAGAGTGCCCTGATGCTTGGTATCAATGTAAAGAGAACGAGATTCCTTTCTCATCTGATCTGCGGACTGTTGGCAGGAATCGGTGGATTCGTATATTTCCTGCATGTAGGCTCCGGCTCCGCTTCCCATGCGAGCGGTATGGAAATGAATGCCATTGCTTCTTCCATTATCGGTGGAACCATGCTGACAGGCGGTGTTGGAAATATCATCGGTACATTCTTTGGTGTTCTTTCCTTAAGCACCATTCAGAACATTGTATCTTCTGCAGGTCTTGACCAGGCGTGGTGGACAGGAATTACCATTGCAGCAATGCTCTGTCTCTTCCTTGTTGTACAGAGTGTGGTAATTGCCAAGAAGAAAAAAGCGCTGAAAGCAGAATAAGGAAACAGACAGCAGAGGTAACTGCAGGGACAGATGTCTTTTTTGCCTGATGGCGGAAAAGTTCTGCCGGCAGCTGCCTCTTTTTTGTTTCCAGATCCCGGTGAATCAGGTATAATAGCATGTATAAGTTTACAGAAAGACGGGAAAAAGAAATGCGTTTACAGAACAGAATCTTAAAGGCAGGTATCTGTCTGCTGGCAGCAGTTTCTCTTCTTACAGGCTGCAATAAAAAAAGTGAAATGGTGCCAGCAGAGACTTCTCCGGCGCCGAAGCCGGTCGTGATCGGATTTTCCCAGCTTGGAGCAGAATCAGACTGGAGAAGTGCCAATACACAGTCCATGAAAACGACCTTTACAGCTGAAAATGGGTACCAGCTTATTTTTGAAGACGGACAGCAGAAGCAGTCAAATCAGATCCGGGCGATCCGGACATTTATCCAGCAGGATGTGGATTATATTGTGCTGGCACCGGTGACAGAGACCGGATGGGATACGGTGCTCCAGGAAGCAAAGGATGCCAGGATTCCCGTGATCCTTCTGGACAGACAGGTAGATGCTACGGATGATTCCCTGTTTACCTGCTGGGTCGGTTCAGATTTTGAACTGGAGGGACGGAAGGTCACTGAATGGCTCAGACAGTATACGATCCGGAAGGGCATTGATCCATCTGAAATCCACATTGTCAATATCCAGGGGACGATCGGAGCATCTGCACAGATCGGAAGGACAAAGGGACTGTCCAGGGCAGCAGAGGAGAACGGCTGGGAGCTTCTGGCAGAGGTGCCAGGAGATTTTACCCAGACCAAGGGCCGGGAAGTGATGGCGGAACTGCTTAACACGTATGAAGATCTGAATGTTGTTTACTGTGAAAATGACAATGAGGCTTTTGGAGCCATTGAAGCGATTGAAGCAGCAGGAAGAAAGGCAGGCTCTGACCTTCAGGCGGGTGAGATCATGGTGATCTCCTTTGACGGTGTGAAAAAGGAAGCCATGGAGTATGTATATGAGGATAAGATATCGTGCATCGGAGAGTGTAATCCAGAGCAGGGAGCCATGGTACAGGAGGTAATTGGAAAGCTGGAGCGGGGAGAGACACCAGAGAAGTTTTCCTATGTCCAGGAGGGGATGCTGACCCATGATGATACGGTTTTGGAAGTGATGGTCGGCGGAAAAAAATACCCGGTTACTGTAGTAACCGGGGAGATGATACAGGAATAAGAATCTTGTCAGCTGTTGCCTCTGTAAAGAAAATGTTAAAAAATAGTCTGAATAATTAAAATTCTGTAAATCCGCTTAATGTGAGCAATTTCTTATGTTATACTGAAAATCAACAAAGGAAAGAGCATAACAGAAAGGCGACGATTATTATTGAGAATTAACAGATCGAAATTCAAAGAAAAATTTGTAGAAACCCTAAAGGCAGTATTTCCTATCATAGCGATTGTACTTTTGCTTTGCTTTACCATTGCGCCGATCTCACCAAGTATTGTGATGGCGTTTCTTATAGGCGGAGTGCTTCTGATCGTGGGAATGCTGCTTTTTTCTATTGGTGTGGATCTTTCCATGACACCTATGGGAGAGAGGGTTGGAACAACAATGACAAAGAGTAAAAAGCTGAGCATTGTGATTCTGGTTGGCTTTATCATGGGATTTGTGATAACGCTTTCAGAACCGGATCTGCAGGTGCTGGCACAGCAGGTTCCTTCTGTTCCCAATATGGTACTGATCCTGGCGGTAGCGGCAGGGGTCGGCTTCTTTCTGGTAGCAGCATTGCTCCGTATGCTGCTTTCTATTTCCCTTCCTAAAATGCTGGTGATCTGTTATCTGATCGTTTTTGGTCTGGCGTTGTTTGTACCGGCAGATTTTCTGTCAGTTGCTTTCGACTCCGGAGGTGTGACGACAGGACCTATGACAGTTCCCTTTATTATGGCTCTTGGTATTGGTATCAGTGCGATCCGAAGTGATAAGCATGCCTCAGATGACAGCTTTGGCCTGGTGGCACTCTGTTCTGTCGGACCGATCATCGCTGTATTGATCCTTGGACTTATTTATCATCCGGACAGTATGGATTATGTACCGCAGGCTATTCCGGAAATCCAGGACTCTGTAGCGCTCTGGCATATGTTCGCAACAGAAATTCCGGAGTATATGAAAGAAATGGTGGTCTCTCTTCTGCCGATCATTGTTTTCTTTGGCATTTTTCAGTTGATCGCAAGGGATATCAAGAAAAAGACTCTGATCAAGATCGGGATTGGTCTTGTTTATACATATGTAGGTCTGGTATTGTTTTTAACAGGAGTCAATGTAGGATTTATGCCGGCCGGCAATTATCTGGGACAGGTGATCGCAGGACTGCCCTACCGGTTTATTATCGTACCGATTGGTATGATCATCGGTTATTTCATTGTACAGGCGGAGCCGGCAGTATTTGTCCTGACCAAACAGGTAGAGGAGCTGACGGATGGGGCAATTTCGGCAGGAGCCATGGGAACCAGTCTTTCTGTTGGTGTGTCAGTTTCCATAGGCCTCGCAATGATCCGGGTACTGACAGGGATTTCTATTATGTGGTTTCTCATTCCCGGTTATGCCGTAGCATTGATACTGACCTTTTTTGTACCGAAGATCTTTACAGCGATTGCTTTTGATTCCGGTGGTGTGGCAAGCGGACCTATGACGGCAACCTTTCTGCTGCCCTTTGCCATGGGTGCCTGCAGCAGTGTGGGTGGTAATATCATTACGGACGCCTTTGGTGTAGTGGCTATGGTAGCCATGACACCGCTGATCACGATCCAGATCCTTGGTGTGATCTACAGAATTAAGGCAGAGAATCTGAAGAAGCATGCAGCAGGTATGGCGGCGACACTGGAAGCCTATGGAGATATGGAGATTATTGAATTATGAGTAAACTAAATCTGATGACAACGATCGTGGATAGGAACCAGGTCAGAAAATACCTTCATCTTTATGAGGAGGAGGGGCTGCAGATCATGCTTGTCACTCTAGGAGATGGAACTGCCTCAGGAGATGTGCTTGATTATCTGGGACTGGAAGCGACAGAAAAGGCAGTGATCTTTTCTGTACTGACAGATGAGAATTTTTATAAGACGAAGAAGAGTCTGCAGAAAAAGCTGCAGATCGATGCACCGGGAGGCGGTATTGCCTTTATCGTGCCCTTCAGCAGTATCGGGGGGAAGAAAGCACTACAGTTTTTCACAGTGGGTCAGGATTTTCAGAAAGAGGAGGAATCAGCCTTGAAGGATACTACATATGAACTTGTGATTGTGATCGCCAATCAGGGATATATTGAAATGGTTATGGACGCAGCAAGAGGAGCCGGAGCTTATGGCGGCACGGTGATCCATGCCAAGGGCACCGGTATGGAGCAGGCGGAAAAATTTATGGGCGTGTCTCTGGCGGCCGAGAAGGAAATGATCTTTATCGTGGCAAAGAAGGAGCAGAAGAATGATATCATGAAGGCTGTGATGGAACAGGCAGGACTGGATACCAAGGCAAAATCCATCGTATTTTCCCTGCCTGTTACTGATACCGCAGGCCTGCGACTGCTGGAGGACTAAGCAGGTTTTCGGTCAGAACCGTGGCAGGCTCTCATATCAGTCATAAATATCCACTTTGATCCTGTCCTCATAGGGCTTTATCAGCTCGTTAACGGTCTGATAAGCCAGAGAGCGGGAATCTTCTATGATCTCATGGCAGTTTGCCTCTGTGACATTGTGATCATTCCTGATCATACTGTCGCAGATGTACTGGTTGATCTCCGGGGAGAAGTGAAGCAGATCCATATAGTTATCCAGATTTGTTACGATCTCCCTGTCATTCAGGAAATAATACAGTTCCACATTCTCATAAGTAAGAAGCTTTTCCATGGCCTGTTCCATGTTGTACAGGTAGCTTTCTGTTTCTCCATTCCGGTAGATATTGTCCCACCAGAGCATGGAATATGGTGGAATGGAAATTTTAAATTGTGTTTCAGGGTGGGCTTCAATCTCTGCACAGAGCAGGGCAAGATTTCCGTTGAGCTTATCCTGATAGCAGTTTTCCGGCTTCATATCTTCAATGTTCATTTTCCGGATATAAAGTCCCAGGATCATATCCTCATTAAAGGATTTCCACTGGGCCCAGTTGTAGGAGTTCCCCTCGTCGTAGTCACCGGTCAGTGACTGGGCAATCATGTAGGGTATCTTTTCAAAAAGAACATCCTTATTCAGAAGATATTCAATGTCGTTCAGATGGTTGTCATCATAGAGGTACATAGGACAGCCGGTGCTTTCAAAGGTAGTGACCGGGTCGGCGCAGAGGGCAGAGGGATCCAGGTTATAAAAAACATAATTTATCGTATGGTTCCGGAAAGCGATATCCAGCAGATAGCAGAGATCTGCGGTAGCGCCATAAGACCGGATCGCCTTGATGGAGGTACAGCCAAAGCCTTCATCAAACCAGTGGTTATTATAGTTTTCAGATACAGAAGAACCGGCAATCACAGCGTCGTAGTCAAAGTTCTTCAACGAGCCTGCACACTGGTATTCCTTGTCAGTCAGGACGGCTTTCAACCCTGGCAGAGGCTTGTGATACTGATAAAAGGGATCAAAGATCACAACCAGAAGGATACACAGTAAAAGCAGAACGGCGGTTCCTGTGAAAAAATACTTTAAAAATCTTTTTTCCATCATAAAAATCCTTTTAAAAATTAAAGTAAATAAAGGTGCTGACCTGAGAGAAGGAAATGATGCACCAGCAGAAGAGAACAACGATTATCAGAGAGAATTTTCCGGTCAGGGATTTCTCTTCAACGAGCTGCAGGGCATTTTTCCGGCTGATCAGAACAGCACTGATCACGAGCAGCAGAACAAACAGGATCAGATAAGCCGTATTCAGCAGGGAAGGCTGGAGCAGATTGATCGCCTGTCTGATCAGGTAAAACTCAGGGATATCAAGCTGGACAGCAATCTTTGTCAGATATCCGGTAGAACGGAAGGAGAAAAGATTGCGGAACATGGTAAATGCATTCGTCATGCTGTCGCTGCGGAAAAAGAAAAGGGACAGGTTGAAAAAGGTAAAGGTGAAGAAAACACCAAGCCATTTTGGAATATAAAATCTGGCTTTTTCTTTTTCGTTGCTGCCTCTGACACCGATCAGATGCAGATTGTCAAATACCACAAGAAGTCCCTGCATGGAACCCCATGCCACATAGGTCCAGTTGGCGCCATGCCACAGACCGCTTAAGAAAAACACGAGGAAGGTATTGATCAGGGTCCGCACCTTTCCCTTACGGCTTCCACCAAGGGGAATATACACATACTGGATAAAGAAACGGGACAGGGTGATATGCCATCTCTGCCACAGCTCCTTGACGGTACAGGCCTTGTAAGGGGAATTGAAGTTCACCGGCAGCTTAATATTGAACAGAAGACCAAGGCCCATGGCCATATCACTGTAGCCACTGAAATCGAAATAAATTTCGAAGGTATATGCCAGGATCACAAGGAGTGTAGAGGGCGAATCCAGAAAAGCAGTGTTGGTAAAACCGTAATTTACAGGGAGAGCGAGAACGTCTGCCAGCAGTACCTTTTTAGAAAGTCCAAGAGTAAAGAGGGCGATGCCTTTTGCAAAATTTTCCCGATTGAAGCTCCGAAGATGTTTATCGGCAAACTGCGGCATCATTTCTTTGTAAAGAACAATAGGACCAGCAACAAGCTGTGGAAAAAAGGTAACAAAGGTGACGTAATCAATGAAAGGATAATGTTCAGCCTTATGCTGGCATCTGTCTACGATGAAGGAAACCTGCTGGAAGGTAAAAAAGCTGATACCAAGAGGCAGCAGGATATTATGCATGGCCACATTTGTATGGAAAACGGCATTGATATTTTCAAAGAAGAAATCATAATACTTGAAATAAAATAAAAAGCCCAGATTAAAGGCAAGTCCTGCCAAAAGAAAAATGCGGTCGGACAGCTTTGTCCTGGAAAACCTGAGCAGGAAGCTGAGCAGATAATTGCCGAGTATGCTGACCAGTATGATACCCAGATAATACGGATTAAAATAGCCGTAGAACCAGAGTGACATGGCGGCAAGAAAACAGGTGGCGGTCTGATAGAAGCCCCTGCTATTCAGGAAGTACCAGCCAGCCAGTACGAGCGGCAAAAATATAAAGATAAATATATAGGAATTAAAAAGCATAAAATATCCTCCAGAACCTTCGCTATAGTATAGCATGGACCGGCATAATTTGTCTAATGCATGGAAATACTGTGAACGGAAAGAAATAAGAAAAGAGGGTACACAAAATGGGTAAATACTGGTTTATGGTACTTTTGTTTTTGGGTGTTACGGCAATAGGCTGTCAGGGGGATCATACCGGAGAGGACAGCCGGGCCTATGCAGAGGATGAAGCCGGGAGTGAAGCGGTAAATACACTGGTTTCAGGCAGTAAATACAGGATCGTCACAGATGTCATGGAGCTGCGTGACAGTGTGGAAGGGATCCTTTTGCAGGATTACTGGCCAGATACAATGCTTACGGAGGAAGAATTCGCGGAACGGACCGGCATATCAGAAAGTATGTACGACTGCTTTCTGGCAGAGTACCAGCGTTCTGAGGCAGGAGTGGATATGCTTATACTGGTGAAGGCAAAGGAAGACTATGTGGAGGATGTGGAAACGTATCTGAATGATTACAGGGAGGTTCTGCTGAACATTTATGAAAAACAGCCCATGGATGAGGCAAAGATCTTTGCCTCCCGAATTGAAACTATTGGAAATTATGTCTGCTTTGTGCAGCTTGGAGCAAATATCAGTGATCTGAAGGATTCCGGACGGGAGGAAATGGTACGCCGCTGTCAGGAAGAAAATGAGAGAGCGATCGATATGATGGAGAGAAAAATTGCCCTGTTCGAGGATTAGCCGCTTTTCAGCGGTTAACGGTTTCCTCGATCAGGTCAGTAATGGCTTTTACGGCATGGAGCTGATTGCTCCTGCTCATGGCCTCAATATAGGTCTGTCTTGTAAAGTAGAGCTCTGTTATTTTTTCTGTAAGAAGGGCAGGAGAAAGATCATCATCATTCATGACCATGCTGTACCCCTGGGCTTCAAAGGATCTGGCATTGAGGATCTGGTCACCTCTGCTGCTGGCTGCAGGGAGGGGGATCAGGAGGTTCGGTTTCCTTAGGGCAAGCAGCTCACAGATGGAATTGGCGCCGGCTCTGGAAATGACTACGTCTGCAAGGGCAAAGAGATCCTTCAGCTCTGCCTTTACATATTCAAACTGCACATAGCCTTCTGTATGAAGCAGCATATTATCAATTTTATCCTTGCCGCAGATATGGACGATCTGGAAATCCTTTAACAGCTCCGGGAGTGCGTCCCGTACGGTTTTGTTGATGGAAGCGGCGCCAAGACTTCCGCCTATTACAAGGATGACAGGCTTGTTGGCTGTAAAGCCGCAGATATCAAGAGCAGCAACCTTATCACCCTTCAGCAGTTCCTCACGGATCGGGGAGCCGGTCAGGACAGCTTTGCTTTCAGGAAGGGCAGATACCGTCTCCGGGAAGTTGCAGCATACCTTTCTGGCAACCGGGATACACAGCTTATTGGCAAGTCCCGGTGTCATATCGGATTCATGGATGATACAGGGAATGTGCAGAGTTGCAGCTGCCCTTACGACAGGTACGCTGACGAAACCGCCTTTGGAAAAAACAATGTCGGGACGGATCCTCTTCAGATGATCTCTGGCCTGTACAAAGCCCTTGATGACACGGAAGGGGTCAGTCAGATTTTTCATATCCAGATAGCGTCTGAACTTGCCGGTCGCAATTCCATAGTAAGGGATATTAAAATCTGTGATCAGCTTCTTCTCAATTCCGTCATAGGAGCCAATATAGGATATTTCATAACTCAGCTCCTTCAGATGGGGAATCAGCGCAATATTGGGGGTAACGTGCCCGGCGGTTCCACCGCCTGTCAGCACGATTTTTTTGATTTCTGTATCGCTCATAAGAGCCTCCTGTTTATTGATTGCCGTTTTTGATCTCTTCCAGTGCCCTGGCGAGCTGGTCAGGACAGGAGGTTTGTTTGAAACCACAGCGGATTCCCTTCAGCTTACTGATGGCATCATCAATCTTCATACCTTCTACAAGGTGGGAAATTCCCTGAAGATTTCCGTTGCAGCCGCCATAGAACTGTACAAATTTAATAATTCCGTCCTCTACCTCTACGTCAATAGAAGTGGAACAGGTTCCTTTTGTCTGATATTTCATAATAAGTACCACCTTTCTGATAAAGTATTATACCCAATGATCTGCAATTTTTAAAGTAGCATGTAAGAATTTGTCGAGAAATGGTGATGCATTTATGCACCGCTTTGCAGACAGCAATTATATAATAGAAGAAGAATTTTTAAGGAGGAATGTTATGTTGTACTCATTATGGAAATATAAACTGTTACTGTTTCTGATCATCTTATTCTTTGTCTGTAGTATTATATGCCAGATCGTTCCGGGAGTGATCCTTTCCCATCTCCTTGAGGAAACAGAGAATATGGCAGCTACTAAGAACCGACCGTTGAAACAGTGCAGGCTGAAATATATCAATTGTTGTCAGTTAAACGGAAGGGTAGTCAATACTGGCGTTTTTGTGGACAGGTTTATTAGAAAGCTCACCTTTTCAGGGATTTCTCTGAACAGGATAAGCAATATGGCAGGACAGATGATGATGCTTTCCATACTGGTCACAGGGATCTGTGTCTGCCGGTGTCTTTCAGCGGGTGGGACTCTGTTTCAGATTATTCCCTATTATGTGATCAGTATACTGGAGCTTTATCTCTATTTTACACTTTCTGGAGCGGTAGATATAGCAGGACGGAAGGAAGCCCTGAAAATAGAGCTTACGGATTATCTGGAGAATCATCTGATGCCAAGACTGCAGGAAACGATGGAGGAAGAAAGCAGGGAAAAAGAGAAGCAGCCAGCAGATACAGAAGAATCTGTACAGGAGGGGAACGGGCTTGATCTGTCACAGATACGCAGGGACGAACTGGAGGAGCTTCTGCGGGAACTGATAGGATAGAAGTGCTGACATATATTTTATATGCAGAAGCAGCAGACCGGGTGTTTGACTTTTGGGGCAGGATTTTATACTATTAGAGCAGAGTACAAAAGAAAAGGCGGCTCATCACATGTCTGTAAAATGTATTGCCCTGGATATGGACAGAACGACATTAAATGCACAGGGAATGTTGTCGGAAGAAAATAAAAAGGCGATACGCTTTGCCATAGAAAAGGGCGTTCACGTGGTCATAGCAAGTGGACGTGCTTTTTCCTCTCTGCCCGGGGAAGTGACAGAGATTCCCGGAATTGAATATGCGGTCACCTGTAACGGAGCGGAGGTCTATGAAATTTCCACAGGGAGATGTCTGAAAAGCTCCTGTCTTTCACCGGAAAGTGTGGAAAGGATCCTTTCGCTGACAGAGAAAGGTGACGTGACATACGAAGGCTTTATCCGGGGAAAAGCTTTTGCAGGAGAGGAATATGTGAAGGATCCGGTACGCTTTGGAGCGACCAGGCAGGCGGTTGATTATGTTCAGAGAACCAGACAGATGGAGCCGGATATCAGGGCATTTCTGCTTTCCCATAAAGAAGAGCTGAACAGCATGGATATTATCGTGAAAAATGAGGATGTCAAGGAAGCCGTCTGGGCGCTTCTGGAAAAAGAGGTTCCGGATATTTACATTACATCCTCAATAGTACAGCTTATAGAAATCTCTTCATTACACAGCGGAAAGCACAACGGAGTCAGATTTATTGCAGATCAGCTTGGCCTGTCCATGGAGGAAGTGGCAGCCTTTGGCGATGCGGACAATGATGCGGATATGCTGAAAGAGGCAGGAGTTGGGATTGCTGTAGGGAATGCTTCTGGGCGGGCTATGGAAGCGGCAGATATGGTCGTGCCTCATCATGACAGAGATGGTGTGGCAGCAGGGATCTATCGGCTGCTTGGTGAATGAAGGAGGAACGGATATATGACAGCAAAAGGGATGGCAGACAGAAAAATGACAGCTTCCTTTCTGGAGGAAGTAAAAGAGGAAGCCGGCAGGGCAACAGAGCAGCTGCTCCTGCAGGCGAAAACAGAGCCGGGTGATATTCTGATCGTTGGCTGTTCTTCCAGTGAGATTGTGGGAGAGCGGATCGGAACCTTTTCCAGTGTGGAGACGGCACAGGCGGTTTTTGAAGGAATCTATGAGGTAACGCAGGCACATGGGCTGTTTCTGGCAGCACAGTGCTGTGAGCATCTGAACCGTGCAGTGATCGTGGAAAAGGAACTGATGAAACGGGATCATCTGACCAGAGTAAATGTCGTACCAAAGCCCAAGGCCGGCGGATCCTTTGGAACTACTGCCTATCAGCGGTTTAAGGAGCCTGTAGCAGTAGAAAAGATCACAGCACAGGCAGGTATGGATATCGGGGATACCCTGATCGGTATGCATCTGCAGCCTGTGGCAGTACCCGTAAGAATAGAAGTGAAACAGATCGGAAATGCTCATCTGGTATGTGCCAGAACACGAGCGAAGTTCGTAGGCGGCAGCAGGGCAGTATATGATGAGGCGCTTTTGTAAGCGCCTCTATTTTTCTGCCAGTCCGGTAAAAATGCAGAAATCTTGAAAAAATCGATATTCTCTGATACACTAGAAAAGATTTAAAGGGAAAGTTTTATCAATATAATAATAAAAGGAGTGTATATTATGAGCAAAGTAACATTTGACTATTCCAAAGCGGCTCCCTTCATTAAGGATCATGAAGTTGATTCCATGAAGAAACTGGCAGAAGATGCAAAGGAACTGCTTGTATCAAAGACAGGTGCAGGCAATGATTTCCTTGGATGGATTGATCTGCCGGTAGATTATGACAAGGATGAGTTTGCAAGAATCAAGAAGGCAGCAGCCAAGATCCAGAGCGATTCCGAGGTACTGCTTGTGATCGGTATTGGTGGATCCTACCTGGGTGCCAGAGCAGCCGTTGAGTTCTTACGTCACAGCTTCTATAACGTGGTAAGCAAAGAGATCAGAAAGACTCCTGAAATCTATTTCGTAGGAAATTCTATCAGCTCTACTTATATCAGACATCTGATGGATGTGATCGGAGACAGGGATTTTTCCATCAACATGATCAGTAAGTCAGGTACAACAACTGAGCCGGCCATTGCATTCCGTGTATTCAAGGAAATGATGGAGAAGAAGTATGGCAAGGAAGAGGCTGCCAAGAGAATTTATGCAACCACTGACAGAGTAAAGGGATCCTTAAAGCATCTTGCAACCGAGGAGGGCTATGAGACCTTTGTTGTTCCGGATGATATCGGTGGACGTTTCTCTGTACTTACCGCAGTAGGTCTTCTTCCGATCGCAGTCAGCGGAGCTGATATCGATAAGCTGATGGAGGGTGCAAGAGCAGGACGTGAAACAGCATTAAATGCGCCTTTTGAAGAGAACGATTCCCTGAAATATGCAGCAATCCGTAATATCCTGTTAAGAAAGGGTAAGGAGATCGAAATCCTTGCAAACTATGAACCCAGCGTTCACTATGTATCTGAGTGGTGGAAGCAGCTTTACGGTGAGAGCGAAGGCAAGGATCAGAAGGGTATTTTCCCGGCAAGTGTAGACCTTACCACAGACCTTCACTCCATGGGACAGTTCATTCAGGATGGTTCCAGAAATATGTTTGAGACCGTGATCAATATTGAAACAAGCAGAGAAGAGCTTGTACTGCAGGAAGAGCCTGTTGATCTGGACGGACTTAACTATCTGGCAGGAAAGAGCGTTGACTTTGTAAACAAGAGCGCTATGAACGGAACCATTCTTGCACATACAGACGGACAGGTTCCCAACCTTATGGTAAAGGTTCCTGAAGTAAATGAGTTCTATCTTGGTGAGCTGTTCTACTTCTTTGAGTTTGCCTGCGGTGTCAGCGGATATCTGCTTGGCGTAAATCCTTTCAACCAGCCTGGTGTGGAAAGCTATAAGAAGAATATGTTTGCTCTTCTTGGCAAGCCCGGCTATGAGGCACAGAGAGAAGAACTGTTAAAGAGACTGTAATAACAGATAAAGGAACAGAAAAATTATGAAGATTGTAGTACTGGAAAGAAACAGCGTGGGGACTGACATTTCCATCGAGGGGATCACTTCCCTTGGAGAAGCAGTGGTTTATCCAAATACCGTAGCGGATGAAGTCGTAGAGCGTATCCATGACGCAGAGATCATTGTAGCTAATAAAGTACCCTTAAATGAAAGCACTCTGAAGGATGCACCGAATGTAAAGCTGATCTGTGAATTTGCCACAGGCTTTGACAATGTGGATATTGCATACTGCAGGAGCAGAGGGATCAAGGTTGCCAATATCGTAGGATATTCTACTGATTCTGTTGCACAGCATACCTTTGCACTCTGCCTGTATGTACTGGAGAAATTAAAACGTTATGATGACTATGTAAAGTCAGGAACCTATGCAGCCCAGAGCCGTTTTTCCAACTTTGATCTTCCGTTCTTTGAGCTTGCAGGAAAGACATGGGGTATTGTCGGCATGGGAAATATCGGCAGAAAGGTAGCCCAGATCGCAGCCGCTTTTGGATGCAGGGTAATCTTTTACTCTGTAACCGGAAAGAGCAGCTGTACCGATTATGAGAGAGTGGATTTTGATACTCTTCTTGCAGAATCTGATGTTCTTTCCCTGCACTGCCCGTTAAGTGATCTGACAAGACATCTGATCAACAAAGAGGCACTGAAAAAGATGAAATCATCTGCAGTTCTGGTTAATGTGGCAAGAGGACCTGTTGTCTGTGATGAGGATCTTTATGAAGCGCTGGTGGAGGGTGAGATTGCAGGAGCCGGACTTGACGTTACAAGTACCGAACCTATGAAGGAATCCAATCCTTTAAGCAGGATTCAGGACAGCAGCCGTCTGATTATTACGCCGCATATGGCATGGGCCAGTGTAGAAGCACGAATCAGATGTGTCAACGAGACCGCAGAAAACATCAAAGCTTTCTTAAGCGGCGAGAACAGAAATATTGTGAATTTGTAATTGACAATTTCATACAGAAGCAGTATGATAAAGAAAATTTAAGAACACTGAAACCGTTGAAGCGGAGATAACGGTGATGATGCTCCTACAGAGAGCCTGTGATTGCTGAGAGCAGGTGGAAAACAAGTCATCAAATGGACCGCTGAGGGTGCAGGGAAAGGCATATATTTAAGAGCCGAGTATTCTGCAACGTGAGGCATACGTCAGTTGTCAGGGATATGTTAGTATCTCGTAAGAGTACAGCGCAGGCTGTAAATCAAGGTGGCACCGCGGATAGTAGTAAAGCTTATTCGTCCTTGACAGAATCATAGATTCTGTCAGGGACTTTTTTATTGCCATAAGGAAGAAGCAGGAGGACATATGATCACACCATCTCTCAATGACTTACAGGAAATCAGAAAACAGGGAATCTACCGGACAGCACCAGTCAGCATGGAGATCCTTTCCGATATCAAAACACCCATAGAGGTACTTAAGATCCTGAAAAATGTTTCAGATCACTGTTATCTGCTGGAATCTGTTGCAGACAATGAGAAGTGGGGCCGGTATACCTTCCTTGGATATGATCCGAGTCTTGAGATCACCTGCCTGAACGGACAGATGAAGATTGGATCCCTTACCTTTGAAACAACGGATCCGGGAAGCTATATCAGGCAGGTTGTTGCAGATCACAAGAGTCCGAAGTTTGACTACCTTCCTTCCTTTACCGGTGGACTGGTAGGTTACTTCTCCTACGATTATCTGAAATATGCAGAACCGACACTGCGGCTGGATGCAGAGGATACGGAAGGCTTTAAAGATGTGGATCTGATGCTGTTTGACAAGGTGATCGCCTTTGATAATTTCAGACAGAAGATCATCCTGATGGTCAACATTGATCTGGAGCATCTGGAAACAGAATATAACAGAGCTTCTCTGGAGCTGCGCAGTATGGCAGATCTGATCAAGAACGGTGAGCCAAAGGAAGATATCCCGGGACACTGCACTACACCGGTAACCCCACTTTTTCAGAAAGAGGAATACTGTGAAATGGTGGAAAAAGCAAAGCATCATATCAAGGAAGGAGATATCTTCCAGATCGTATTATCCAACCGATTAGAAGCCGGATTTGAAGGCAGTCTCTTAAATACCTATCGGATCCTGCGTACGTTAAATCCTTCACCGTATATGTTTTATTTCTCCAGCAGCGATATGGAGGTAGCAGGAGCTTCACCGGAAACGCTGGTCAAGCTGGAGGATGGTGTACTGCATACCTTCCCGCTTGCAGGCACAAGGCCAAGAGGAAAGACAGAGGAAGAGGATCTCCGACTGGAAAAGGAGCTGCTTGCCGATGAAAAGGAACTGGCAGAGCACAATATGCTGGTAGATCTTGGAAGAAATGATATTGGAAAGATCAGTAGGTTCGGATCCGTTGAAGTAGAGAAATATCACTGTATTGAAAGATATTCCCACGTTATGCACATCGGATCAACGGTACGGGGAGAGATCAGGGATGACTGCGATGCCCTGTCAGCGATCGATTCCATTCTTCCGGCAGGAACACTTTCCGGGGCGCCGAAGCTTCGGGCATGCCAGCTCATCAATGATCTGGAAAACAATAAAAGAGGCATTTATGGCGGAGCCATTGGTTATATAGATTTCACTGGCAACCTGGATACCTGTATCGCTATCCGGATCGCCTACAAGAAAAATAATAAGGTATTTATCCGGAGCGGAGCCGGCATTGTAGCCGATTCTGTTCCGGAAAAGGAATATCAGGAATGTCTGAATAAGGCAGCGGCCGTAGTAAGGGCACTGGAGCTGGCAAAGGAGGTAACGGAATGATCCTTTTAATTGATAATTATGACAGCTTTTCCTATAACCTGTTTCAGCTCGTGGGATTCATTGATCCGGATATCCGGGTGATCCGGAATGATGTATCCACACCAGGAGAGATCCGGAGGTTGAAGCCTTCCTCCATCATTATCTCTCCGGGGCCGGGAAGACCGGAGGACGCAGGGATCTGTATTGATGTGGTAAAGGAACTGGCTGGGGAGATTCCGATCCTTGGAGTGTGCCTTGGACACCAGGCGATCTGCAAAGCATTTGGAGCTACAGTTTCCTATGCAAAAGAGCTGATGCACGGAAAGCAGTCACTGGCAGAGCTGGATCTCACATCCCCTGTTTTTAAGGGGCTTTATGAGAAGATCCCGGTAGCCAGATATCATTCGCTGGCAGTGGTCAGAGATACGATTCCGGACTGCCTTAAGGTGATCGCAGAAACAGAGGATGGCGAAGTCATGGCGGTCCAGCATAGGGAAAAGGCTGTGTACGGACTGCAGTTTCATCCGGAATCAATCCTGACGCCGGATGGCAGAGTGATTCTTCAGAACTTTTTAAACCTTCAGAAATAAAAATACAGGAAAGAGAAAGGGCGAAAAACATGATTAAAGAAGCGATTATCAAAATTGTTGACAAACAGGATCTGACTTATGACGAAGCCTATGCAGTTATGAACGAGGTCATGAGCGGAAAGACTTCCCCCACACAGAATGCTGCTTTTCTGGCAGCACTTTCTACCAAGAGTACCAAGGCAGAGACGATCGATGAGATCGCAGGCTGTGCAGCAGCTATGAGAGAGCATGCGTTAAAGGTTGAGCACGATATGGATGTGCTGGAGATCGTAGGAACCGGTGGTGATAATGCACACAGCTTCAATATTTCCACAACCTCTGCCCTTGTGATCGCAGCAGGCGGCGTGAAGGTTGCCAAGCATGGAAACCGTGCAGCTTCCTCCCTCTGCGGAACAGCAGACTGCCTGGAAGCACTGGGTGTAAATATTGACCAGACACCGGAGAAATGTGTGGAGCTTCTTAAGAAGGTGGGTATCTGCTTCTTCTTTGCACAGAAGTACCACACTTCCATGAAGTATGTTGGTGCGATCCGTAAGGAGCTTGGAATCCGTACCGTATTCAATATCCTTGGCCCCCTGACCAACCCGGCAACTCCCAATATGCAGCTTCTTGGTGTTTATGATGAGTCACTGGTGGAGCCTCTTGCCAGAGTACTGACAAGCCTTGGCGTAAAGAGAGGCATGGTAGTATATGGAACCGACAAGCTGGATGAGATTTCTGCAAGCTCCCCTACGCTGATCTGCGAGTTTAAGGACGGAGAATACCAGACTTATACCATTACACCTGAAGAATTTGGCATGAAAACATGCAAAAAGGATGATCTGCTTGGTGGCACACCGGCAGAAAATGCAGAGATCACACGTGCGATCCTGAAGGGTGAGGACAAAGGACCAAGGAGAAATGCAGTTCTTTTAAATGCCGGTGCAGCCCTTTACATTGGCGGCAGGACAGAGAGCTTTGCAGATGGTATCCGGCTTGCCGGAGAACTGATCGACAGCGGCAAAGCACTGGAAACACTGGAAGCATTTATTAAGGAGAGCAATTCATGACATCCATTTTACATACCATTGCAGAGCATGCAAAGGTGCGGGTAGAGGAAGCCAAAAAGCAAAAGTCACTTTCTGAGGTAAAAAAGGAGGCACTGGCTATGGAGCCTCTTTCCGGATTCCCTTTTGAAAAGGCACTGGCAGAAGGCGATATCAGTTTTATCTGTGAATGTAAGAAGGCATCCCCGTCGAAAGGACTGATCGCAGAAGCTTTTCCCTATGTGGAGATCGCAAGAGAATACGAGAGAGCAGGTGCATCCTGCATTTCCGTACTGACTGAGCCAAAGTGGTTTCTTGGCAGTGACCGGTACCTGCAAGAGATCGCAGAAGCGGTATCCATTCCCTGTATCCGGAAGGATTTTACCGTAGATGAATATATGATCTATGAGGCAAGACTTCTTGGTGCATCCGCAGTGCTTCTGATCTGTGCACTTCTTCCGGAGGAAACGATCCGGGAGTACATCAGGATCTGTGACAGTCTTGGCCTGTCAGCACTGGTGGAGGCCCATGATGAAGAGGAAATAGCCATGGCACTCCGGGCAGGAGCCAGGATCATTGGCGTAAACAACAGAAATCTGAAGGATTTCACAGTAGATGTCCACAATTCCGAAAGGCTTCGCAGTCTGGTTCCTTCTTCTGTCCTTTTCGTAGCAGAGAGTGGGATCAAAACAGCCGAGGATATCGGGGTACTGCGGAAAGCCGGTGTGAATGGTGTGCTGATCGGGGAGACGCTGATGCGTTCCCAGGATAAAAAAGCCATGCTTGATACACTGAAAGGAATCCGGTCATGACAAAAATTAAAATATGCGGCCTTCGGAGAGAACAGGATATCCGCTATGCCAATGAACTGATGCCGGATTATATCGGATTTGTTTTCCTGAAGGGGAAGATGCGGTATGTCACCTTTGAAGAGGCAGCACACCTTCGAAGCCTTCTGGATCCGGCAATTCCGGCGGTTGGTGTATTTGTCAACGAACCGGCAGAAAATGTGATCCGGCTGCTTCAGGCAGGGACGATCCAGATTGCACAGCTTCACGGGCAGGAAGACGAAGCCTATGCTGAAGAGCTGAGAAGAGCCGGTGATCACTGTATTATCCGGGCATTTGCAGTCAGAAGCAGCGAGGATATCCACAGAGCCTTTGCTTTTCCGGCAGATTATCCTCTGCTCGACAATGGGAAAGGAACCGGGGAAACCTTTGACTGGTCACTTTTTCAGGAGCAGGAGAAACCGTTTTTCCTGGCAGGCGGGCTTTCACCTGAGAATGTAAAAGAAGCAATAGAATGTTTTCATCCTTATGCTGTAGATGTCAGCTCAGGAGTGGAAACAGATGGATTTAAAGATTATGAGAAAATGAAGGCATTTATGGATGCCGTGAGGAGGTAACAGATGTCAAAATCAAGAGGACGCTTTGGCGTACATGGTGGTCAGTATATTCCGGAAACACTGATGAATGCCGTGATCGAGCTGGAAGAAGCGTATAACCATTATAAGGATGATCCGGAATTTAACAGAGAGCTGACTGCTCTTTTCAATGATTATGCAGGCCGTCCCAGCCGTCTTTATTATGCAGAAAAGATGACAAAGGATCTGGGTGGTGCCAAAATTTATCTGAAAAGAGAGGATCTGAACCATACCGGTTCCCATAAGATCAACAATGTACTTGGTCAGGCTCTGCTGGCGAAAAAAATGGGTAAAACAAGACTGATCGCTGAAACAGGTGCCGGGCAGCATGGTGTTGCCACAGCTACGGCAGCAACTCTGCTTGGCATGGAGTGTGTGGTTTTCATGGGTGAAGAGGATACGAAGCGTCAGGCACTGAACGTATATCGTATGCGTCTCCTTGGTGCGGAAGTGATTCCGGTAAAGACCGGTACAGCGACACTGAAGGATGCTGTTTCCGAGGCTATGAGAGAGTGGACCAGCAGGATTGATGATACACATTACTGCCTTGGCTCTGTTATGGGGCCCCATCCCTTCCCGACCATGGTCAGGGACTTCCAGTCTGTGATCTCCAAAGAAATCAAACAGCAGATCATGGAAAAGGAAGGACGGCTGCCGGATGTTGTGCTTGCCTGTGTGGGAGGCGGAAGCAATTCCATCGGTACCTTCTATCACTTCATTGAAGATAAAAATGTGGAACTGATCGGCTGTGAGGCTGCCGGAAGAGGAATCGATACCTTCGAGACAGCAGCAACCATTAATACTGGACGGCCTGGTATTTTCCATGGCATGAAATCCTATTTCTGCCAGGATAAATATGGACAGATCGCCCCGGTTTATTCGATCTCAGCAGGACTTGATTATCCCGGGATCGGGCCGGAGCATGCATGGCTCCATGATACCGGCAGGGCAAGCTACGTGCCGGTAACAGATGATGAAGCAGTAAACGCTTTTGAATATCTGTCACGTACCGAAGGCATTATCCCAGCGATCGAAAGCGCCCATGCAGTGGCTCATGCCATGAAGATCGCAGGAAGCTATGATAAGGATAAAATTATGGTAATTACCATTTCCGGCCGTGGTGACAAGGACTGTGCAGCCATCGCCCGTTACAGAGGGGAGGATATCAATGAGTAAGATCAAAGAAGCATTTGCAAAAGGCAAAGCATTTATTCCATTTATTACCTGTGGAGATCCGGATCTGGAAACCACCAAGGCTGTTGTAAAGAGTATGGCGGCAAATGGTGCAGACCTGATCGAGCTGGGAATTCCTTTTTCTGATCCTACTGCAGAAGGTCCTGTTATTCAGGGAGCAAACCTAAGGGCACTGACCGGCGGTGTGACAACGGACAAGATCTTTGACATGGTGCGGGAGCTGAGAAAAGAGCTTACCCTTCCCATGGTGTTTATGACCTATGCCAACGTGGTATTTTCCTATGATGCAGATAAATTTATCTCCACCTGTGCAGAAATTGGAATCGATGGCCTGATCCTTCCGGATCTTCCTTATGAGGAAAAGGAAGAGTTTTCAGATATCTGTAAGAAATATGGTGTGGATCTGATCTCTCTGATTGCACCTACCTCAGAAAACCGTGTGGCTATGATTGCCAGAGAGGCGGAAGGGTTTATCTATATCGTATCCAGCCTTGGTGTGACCGGTGTGCGGAGCGAGATCCGAACAGATATTTCCTCTCTCGTGAAGCTGGTAAGAGAAAATTCTTCCGTACCATGTGCTGTAGGCTTTGGTATTTCCACTCCAGAGCAGGCGGCAAAGATGGCCGATATTTCTGATGGTGCGATCGTAGGCTCTGCAATCGTGAAGCTGATCGCCCAGTACGGGAAAGAGGCAGCAGGCCCTGTCGGAGAATATGTGAAGTCCATGACAGATGCGGTTCACGCACTGTAAATTTGAATAAATGTGCAAGTGCCCCGGAGGTTTCCGGGGCATTTATTATGTCATAGGAAATTGTTCCAAAATATAATTTTGAAATTTGTATATTTCAAACAAAATGTATTTTTTTATGGAAATCGGATTGACACCAGACATAAATGGAATATAATTTAGTTAATCGGTTAACAAAACCGTATTCCCATATGTATGAAAAGAGCAGATATGAAAAACAGAGTAACCATCAGGGATGTAGCAGCGGCAGCAAATGTATCCGTTGCCACAGTATCCTATGTATTAAACGGCAAGAAAAAAGTATCAGAAGAAACCAGACAGAAAATACTGGCAGTGATAGATGAGCTTGGTTTTGTACCGGATCTGAATGCCCGTGGATTATCCGTTAAGGATACGAAGCTGCTTGGGGTTGTTGTTCCCCAGACAGAGCCGGGAAGCAAGCTGATGTTCCATAATATTTTTTACAGTGAATTACTGGGAAGCATCGAATATGCTGCAAGGCAGCGGGGCTATCATGTTATTATTTCCGCTACGGATGTGACAGAGGATTACCTTCATCTGATCCAGGAAAGGAATCTGGCTGGGGTGATCATCATTGGAACCTACCAGAATCGTTTCTTCAGCGAACTGAAAACACTGGACGTGCCGGTTGTGCTGATCGACAGTTACTGTAAATATGATTATTTTCATAAGCTGAGGATTGATGACGAAGACTGTTCCTATCAGGCGACAGAATATGTGATCCGCCAGGGACACAGAAGGATTGGACTGGTGACCGGTCATCTACAGGAAGATGGTGTTATGCAGAAACGTTATCGCGGTTTCCTGCGGGCATTTGAGCAGAATGGACTCACTTTTTCTGGTGGAAATCTGTATGAAGCAACTGTGGATTATGAAAGTGGTGTCCGGGCAGCTGACTGGTTTGCGGATACGAAGGCAGATATTACGGCAGTCGTTGCTACAGCGGATGTACTGGCGATCGGCCTGATGAAGGGTTTTTACGAAAAAGGCATCCGGGTACCGGAGGAGGTATCCATTATAGGATTTGATGATCTTGATATCTCCAAGTACACGACGCCGGGACTTACGACAGTGAAACAGCCCATATCAGCCAAGGGAGAGCGTGCCGTTGAAATACTGATCGAGAATATAGAAAATCCCAAGATGGAAAAAGTGGAAGAAGTATTTCCGGTAGAATTAATAGAAAGACAAAGTATCAGAAAAAGAGTGGAGACAACATGATTTTTGAAATAATAAAAGGACAGGGGTATCAGAAGAGAATTCCGTTGGGAAACGGACTGTATGCACAGATCAGGCGGACTGAAGCAGAGAAGCTTGTGATTGACGTACCATATCAGGGAGTGTATGGTCTTGGAGAAAAGTTCGATTCTGTTAATCAGAAAGGAAAGACCGTAGAGACACAGGTAATTGAAAAGTTCTGTAATCAGGGAAATATCAGCTATTGCGTGACACCGTTTTTTATTACAGATTCCGGTCTTGGTATTTATATCAAAACCGGAAAAAAGACAGTGATTTCCCTGCAGGATGAAATTATATGTGAGATCCCAAAAGAAGCAGAGGTTACTGTTTTTACTGGAAGTATTGGAGAAATCATACAGGATTATGTGGGTCTGTTCCAGAAACCTAAGCTGCCGCCAAGATACGCATTTGGAATCTGGGTATCGGCCAATCACTGGAACTGTGAGGCAGATGTAGACAGGCTGCTTGCAGAGCTGGAAGAATATAGGTTTCCTGCAAGTGTGATCGTGCTGGAGGCATGGAGTGATGAAGCGACTTTTTACATCTGGAACGGAGCTGAATATAAGCCGGAGAAGTCCAAAGAAGGATTCAGCTATGAGGATTTTGATTTCAGAAACAGTCCTTACTGGAAGGATCCAAAGGGAATGATCGAAAAACTTCATGAAAAAGGAAAGAAGCTGGTACTCTGGCAGATACCGGTATTTAAAGGAATGGAACCTGACAGAACATCAGAGCAGCTTGACCTTGATAAGGAATATGCCATAGAGCATGGACTGGCAGTTCTCAATAAGGATGGAACACCGTATGAAATACCGAAAGGAAACTGGTTTGAAGGCTCCTACATACCGGATTTTACCAATGAAAAAACAAGGGAATTCTGGTTTCGTAAGAGACAGTATCTGACGGATATAGGCGTGGATGGATTCAAAACAGATGGCGGAGAGTTCATTTATTCCAAAGATGTATTATTTTCAGACGGAACAGATGGAGAAGAGGGCAAGAACCAGTACTGTCAGGATTATATCAATGCGTATAGTCACTTTATTACAGAGGATCAGGTATTGTTCAGCCGTGCCGGATATGCAGGTGCTTCCGGAACTCCTATCTTATGGGCAGGAGATCACCAGTCAACCAATGATGAGTTAAAGAATGTACTTCGGGCGGCTCTTTCATCTGCCATGAGTGGGATTCTTTTCTGGAGCTTTGATATAGGGGGATTTGCGGGGTCGCTGCCCAGTCTTGACTTGTACAGAAGATCTACCCAGATGGCAGTATTTACTCCGGTTATGCAGTGGCATTCAGAACCGGATGGAGGTCAGTTCAGGGAACTGATGCCGGGAGCTGAGGGCAATAATGAAAGAAGCCCCTGGAATATAGCAATGGCATATAACAAGCCGGAATTTATCGAGGAAATGCGATACTGGCATATGCTCAGGGAAGCGTTACTGCCCTATATTTATGAATCTGCACAGACTGCAGTCCGTGAGAGCAGACCAATGATGCGGCCGCTTGTATTTGATTATCAGGCTGACAGAGCTGTGACAGACATAGAGGATGAGTACCTGTTTGGAGACAGCCTGCTGGTTGCTCCTTTTATGGAAGAGGATCAGACATCCAGAAAGGTATATCTGCCGGAAGGAAAATGGCATGATCTTTTTACCGGCAGATGCTATGAAGGAAAGAAATGGCATGAATCAGACAGAAAATCCAGACTGCCGGTTTATATAAAGGCAGATGCCATGATCCCTGTGGATCATAATGGAAAAACAATCATGGTAAAGGGGGATGATACAAAGGACATATTCTGAATTTCATACAGGGAAACATGGGAGGTTAACCGTTTAAAATGAAAAAGGAGAACATACAGATATGAGAAAAAAATTAATTTCACTTTTATTAACAGGCGTATTAACAGCATCACTGCTTGCGGGATGCGGATCTACAGATAACAGTAACAGTGCAGCTTCTGAAAATACAGCAGCTGTAGAAGAGACAGCTTCAGCAGGAGAGGATCAGGAAGCCGTTGATCTGGCTGGAACAGAGACAACTGAAGAAGCAGTGGAAATTACTTATGCGAATTTCAATGCTTCCGGTGGAAATGAGGAAACGCTTCAGAAAATGTATGAGGCTTTTCATGAAGAGTATCCCAACATTACAGTAAATATTGAAACAATCGGGTATGATGATTATTTTACACAGATGCAGACAAGAGTAGCAGGCGGTACTGCACCGGACTGTTATGAGTTAAATATTGAGAATTTTGCTGCGTATGCAAATAAGGGAGTCCTGGCAGAGCTGACCGGTATTGATACCAGTGGATACAATGCAACAGCACTGAATGCGTTTTCTGTGAATGGCAAGCAGTACGGTGTTCCTGGAAATTTTTCAAACGTAGTTCTAATTTATAATAAAGACCTGTTTGATCAGGCCGGAGTTGCTTATCCAACAGATGACTGGACATGGGATGATGCCATGGATGCCTGTGAGAAGATCAGTGCGCTTGGTGATGATATTTATGGCATTTACCAGCCAATTACCTTTAATGAATTTTTTAAGGTGGCAGCCCAGTATGGCGGAGGTGTCTTAAATGCAGATAAGACAGAGTTTACTATTAATTCAGAAGAAAATCTGAAAGCAGCAACCATGATGATCAGTAAGATTACAGATACGAATGTACAGCCTACAGAAGCACAGATGGGAGGCATGGGTGACTGGGATCTGTTTGAAAGCGGACGACTTGGCATGATTCCTACAGGTATTTGGGCATTCAATACTTTTGCAGATGCATGCGACTTTAACTGGGATATCTGTGTAGAGCCGGGTGGAACGCAGAAAGCAACCCACTTCTTCAGTAATGCACTTGTAGTTAATGCAGACAGTGATAAGAAGGAAGCTGCTGCTACATGGATCAACTGGCTGGCTTCCAGTGATACATCAGCCCAGATGAGAATTGATGCTGGATGGGATCTTCCCGCAATCAGCAATGAAGAAGTACTTTCCGGATACCTGAAGCTGACACCTCCGGAAAACCGTCAGGCTGTATTTGATTCCTTAAATTATCTTACAGTTGCTCCTATTATAGAGGATTATTCACTGATGTCAGATATTATTACCGGTAAACTGAGTCTGGCAGCAGGTGGAGAGATTACAGTACAGGAAGCACTGGATCAGGCACAGGAAGAGTGCAGTGCACAGATTTCATTACAGTAAAAGCAGAATTTGAAAAGACAGGTAAACTGCTGCATGCAAGCCATGCGGCAGTTTACCAGGAGTCTTGTAAGGAAAAAATATGAGTAAAAGGAAAGAAAAAAGAGCTTTCAGAAATGCAATTCCCTTTATGCTGCCAAGTCTTGTGGGAATGATCGTTTTCAGCTTACTGCCTATCCTGATCTCCATTGTGATCAGCTTTACAGGGTGGAATGGGTTGGACAGACTGTCATGGAAGACACTGGCAGATAATTTTGTTTTTCTGGATAATTACAAACAGATACTGGGAACAGGTGAGTTCTGGAAGGTGCTTGGCCATACCTGCTACTATATCGTGCTGTATATTCCGCTGGTTTTAGTCATGTCGCTTGTGATTGCTTCTATTTTGAACAGAAATATGAAGGGAATCACAGTATTTCGTGTCATGTACTATATTCCGGTGCTTACTTCATGGGTGGCAGCCAGTCTGATCTGGAAATGGGTATTAAGTCCACAGTATGGAATTTTAAACCAGCTGCTTGGATATCTTGGTATTTCTGGACCTGGATGGCTGACAGATAAGGTATGGGCAATGCCTGCGATCGTGCTTGCTTCTGTATGGAAGGATATGGGATTTTATGGTTTGTTTCTTTTATCGGGCTTAAAAGCGATCGACACCGGATATTATGAAGCTGCAACAGTGGATGGAGCAGGAAAAATGAAGCAGTTTTTTTCCATTACACTACCACTCTTAAGTCCATCCATGTTTTTCTGTATTATCATGGCACTGATCAATGCTTTTCAGCTGTTCCCACAGGTACAGATCATGACAGAGGGTGGACCAAACGGTGCAACACAGGTTATGGTAGAGAGAATTTATACTTATGGATTCAAGTACTTTAAGATGGGATATGCTTCAGCATATTCATGGCTTCTGTTTGTTATCATTTTTGCTCTGACGCTGGTTCAGATGAAATTACAAAATAAGTGGGTGCATTATGAATCATAATAAATTTGGAGAAAAGCTGAAAATTATATGGAACTATGTTCTGGCATGCCTGATTGCGATTATCGTGATGATCCCGTTTTTCTGGATGCTTTCCACTTCCTTTAAAAGTAAGGGAGCGTTAATGCAGATTCCGGTTGAGTGGATTCCGAAGGAGCCTACGCTGGATGGATACAAAATGGTATTTTCAAGATTCCCGTTCCTTAGGGCGATCCTGAACAGCTTTCTGATCACCTGCAGCTACACAGTAGTTACGATCCTTTCAGCATCCATGGCGGCATTTGCTTTTACCAAGATACAGTTTCCCTACGCAAATGTGGTATTTAAGTTATATCTGGCATCCATGATGATTCCCACACAGGTGACCATGATCCCGCTGTTTGTGATCATGAATAATCTGGGACTGATCAATACCTATCCCAGTGTGATCCTGCCATCGCTGTTCCGTGCTTTCGCAGTATTCATGTTGGTACAGCAGATGAGAGGAATCCCCAATGATTACATGGAAGCTGCGCAGCTTGATGGTGCAGGTCTGTTCAGGATTTACAGGACAGTGATCCTTCCTCTTACCAAATCAGCGATTGCAACACTGACCATTACTACCTTTATGGAAAGCTGGAATGACTATCTGTGGCCATTACTTATGCTGAATGATAAAAATAAAATGACACTGACACTGGCATTAAACAGCTTGAACGGACAGTATGGTACAGAGTATAATATTTTAATGGCAGGAAGTTTACTTTCTATGATACCGATTATTGTTATTTATACTCTTGCTCAAAAATACTTTAAGGAAGGATTAATGGCTGGCGGCGTAAAGGGCTAGTCAGGGATGAAATTATGGTAAAAAAATACAGCTTTGGCAATCCCATTGAAACAGATGCAGTTGTAAAGGATATTGCAGAAACTGAATGGAAGGACGGCATATTCAGAAAAGAGGGCAATTCTTTTCACTATACACTCCGGCCGGATGAGATCATTTACGGTCTTGGCGAAAATGTACGTGGCATGAATAAGAGAGGCTGGCGGTATGTGAGTGAATGTGCGGACAATCCGAATCACTGCGAGCATACAAATTCTCTTTATGGAGCACATAACTTTATCATGGTCGGTGACGGCGTGCAGAAGACCTGTGGCCTGTTTGTAGATACACCGGGCAGGGTCACCTTTGATGCCGGTTATACAGATATCGATGAACTCTGTATCACCATGGAGGATGGAGATTACAAGCTTTATCTGATCGAAGGCGCATCCTATCCTGATGTGGTAAAGGAATTCCGTGAGCTGATCGGAAGAAGCTATATTGCACCCCGCTGGGCATTTGGATATGGACAGAGCCGCTGGAGTTACAATACCGCAGATGAAGTCAGAGAGGTTGCAGCAGAATATAAAAAGAGAAATATCCCTATCGACAGTATTTATCTGGATATTGACTATATGGAGCGGTACAAGGACTTTACCATTAACCGGGATACCTTTGCAGATTTCGAAGATCTGGTAAAGGAAATGAAGGAGCAGAAGATCCATCTGGTGCCGATCATAGACGGTGGCGTGAAGAAAGAGGATGGCTATGATGTCTATGAGGAAGGAAAAGAAAAGGGGTATTTCTGTAAGGATGAGGATGGCGAGGACTTTGTCATCGGTGTATGGCCTGGCAAGTGCTGCTTCCCGGATATGTTGAATGATGAGGCCAGGGAATGGTTTGGCGACAAGTACCGGATCCTGATCGATAAGGGAATTGACGGCTTCTGGAATGACATGAATGAGCCGGCAATCTTTTATTCTGAGAAACGTCTGAAAAAAGTCTTTGACAAGATGGAAGAATATAAAACAGCCAATCTGGATGTCAATACCTTCTTTGAAATGACGGATCTGATCGGTACGATCTCCAATAATCCGGAGGATTATGCTTCCTTTTATCATAATTATAAGGGAAAGCGTTACCGCCATGATAAGGTGCATAACCTGTTTGGCTACTATATGACAAGATCTGCGGCGGAAGCGTTTGAGCGTTATGTGCCGGAGAAGAGAATCCTGCTGTTTTCCAGAGCATCCTATATCGGAATGCACAGGTCTGGTGGTATCTGGCAGGGGGATAATATGGCATGGTGGTCACATCTGAAGATGAATGTGAAAATGATGCCATCCCTTAATATGTGTGGCTTCCTTTACACTGGTGCAGATGTCGGTGGATTTGGTGCAGATACGACAGAAGATCTGGTCTTAAGATGGCTTGAATTTGCTGTATTTACACCTCTGCTTCGAAATCACTCCGCAAGAGGGACCAGAAGACAGGAGGTTTACCGTTTTTCCCATGTGCAGGACTTTGCGGATGTGATCGGTGTGCGTTATCAGATCCTTCCTTATATATACAGTGAATATATGAAAGCAGCACTTCGAAATACCATGATGTTCAGCCCGTTGTCTTTTATTTACGGAGGGGATGCACTGGCAGGACAGGTGGAGGATCAGCTTCTGATCGGGGAAAATATTATGATTGCTCCGGTCTGTGAGCAGAATGCTTCCGGCAGAGTGGTATATTTCCCGGAGAGAATGAAGCAGCTTATCTTCAGAAAAGGAACCGTTGCAGAGGGGATTGTTTACGAAAAAGGCTTTGCCTATGTGGATATGCCGATGGGCAGTGTGAATATTTTCCTGAGAGAAGGATATCTTTTCCCGGTAGCAAAGGGTGGAAAGTGTGTAGAAGATGTTGATTTTGAAGACCTGACGCTGTATTCTTTTGGAGAAGAGATAAAACCGTATGAGTACTATCTGGACGATGGAGAAACTAAAGACTTTAATATAGAGTCACATGTCCGTATGCTGAGCTGTTAAATGACCGGAAGGCTGGCAGCAGGTTTTGTCAGCGGAAGGGAGTTAAGCAGATGAGTGAAACCATAGTAACACTGAAAAAGGGAGAAGGCCGTACACTGAAAGCCGGTGGTATGTGGGTTTTTGATAATGAGATCGAAAGCATCATGGGACGTTTTGAAAATGGAAGCATCGTGACAGTACATGATTTTGACGGCTATCCTATGGGAAGAGGCTTTATCAACCAGAATTCCAAAATAAGGATCCGCCTGATGACCAGAAATGTAAATCAGGAAATTGACCGCGAATTCTTAAGGGACCGTGTCAGAATGGCATGGGAGTACCGCAAGAAGACTGTTGATACGGGAAGCTGCAGGGTGATTTTCGGAGAAGCAGATTTCCTACCGGGACTTGTGATCGACAAATTTTCGGATGTGCTTGTAGTGGAATCCCTTGCGCTTGGCATTGACCGTTTCAAGCTGGAGATCGTGGAGCTGTTAAAGGAAGAGCTTCTGAAGGATGGCATAAGGATCCGTGGTGTCTATGAGAGAAGTGATGCCAAGGTAAGGCTGAATGAAGGCATGGAGCGGGTGAAGGGCTTCCTTTCTGAAGAGTTTGATACCAATGTTGAGATCGTTGAGAATGGTGTGAAATATCTGGTAGATGTGAGGGACGGACAGAAGACAGGATTTTTCCTGGATCAGAAATATAACCGTCTGGCGATCCAGAAGCTGTGCAAGGATGCCAGAGTCCTGGATTGCTTTACCCATACAGGTTCCTTTGCCCTGAATGCGGCGATCGCTGGAGCAAAAGAGGTTACTGGTGTAGATGCATCGGAACTGGCAGTGGAACAGGCTGCGAAGAATGCAGCGCTGAATGGTGTACAGGACAGAGCGAAGTTCATCTGCAGGGATGTATTTGAACTGCTGCCGGAGCTTGAAAAGCAGGGAGAGAAGTATGATGTGGTGATCCTGGATCCCCCAGCTTTCACCAAGTCCCGTAATTCTGTAAAGAATGCAATAAAGGGCTATCGTGAGATCAATCTCCGTGCCATGAAGCTGGTAAAGGATGGCGGCTTCCTTGCTACCTGTTCCTGCTCCCATTTCATGACTTATGAGCTGTTTACAGAAACGATCGGGCAGGCGGCCCGTAACGTGCACAAGAGACTGCGCCAGGTGGAATTCCGGACACAGGCTCCGGATCATCCGATCCTCTGGGCGGCAGACGAGTCATACTATTTGAAATTCTACATCTTTCAGGTCGTCGATGAAAAATAAGGACTGGAAAGTGGCGGTTTGGCTACGGTATTGAGATTTTTTTTAAAAGGAAGCTATGATATTATTATCATGGAAGTAATGAACAGAGAGTGATCGAGAAAATGCGGTTGCTCTTTTTTATTGTGAAGGGATTTACATAAGTTATAATAAAACAAATTAACAAATCGGTATTTAAGGAGGTCTTGTATGAAGAAAATCGTATGTACAATGCTATGTATTATGCT